>Ga0316217_10003288_pt1 | contig 18589 bp, 8 predicted proteins | sample 1anoAmetaG_FD_203633 | JGI IMG/M metagenome (GOLD analysis project Ga0316217, IMG submission 203633) | Freshwater microbial communities from Trout Bog Lake, Wisconsin, USA - 1anoA | ecosystem: Environmental > Aquatic > Freshwater > Lake > Hypolimnion/Profundal zone | place: USA: Wisconsin...
TGGGTTCAAATGCTCGATGGATTTGCTGCCGAGAGGAGGCCCGTCGAACAGGTTTGTTATTTTGATGGTGTGCCCGTGGGAGAAGGTGGTGTCGTTACGACGCTAACATTCCCGAACGCCCATCTTGAGAGAGGCCGTTTCGAGGTCACAGCAGATAAGATGAGCGAAGCGGGAAAGCATTTGCGAACTCATCATCTTACGCGTTTGGCTCAGGTGCATCTACATCCGGGACCTGGCGTTGGACATTCGCCGTGGGATGACACACATGCCTATTCACAGTTGGTAGGTGCCGTTTCAATCGTTCTGCCGTATCTTGCGCGCATGAAACCATCCTTGGCAGATGCGGGTGTACATCTGCGAACGAAAGATGGCTGGAAGCTACTTTCTCGCGTTGATGCTGCTACAATAATTCAAACCGTTCCTTCATTGATTGATTTCAGACCTAGCTCAGGGACTAAGAATGACAAACGAACGAATCTCAAGCCGTCACGAAGGAGATGTTGGTGGCCTATTTTTACCTTTTGGCGACGTAAAGGCCGTTGAGGTAACGATAGCAGTGTCCCCGGAGAGCGCAGAAAACGCGATAACCCAGTATGCGGCATGGATGACACTGAATTGCATCTGTCGTCTGGAAGGAATCGTCCATCGCATAGGGCTGCTGTGCCCCTCTGGTGTGCCTTTAGCCGGGAGAGTTGTGCCGTTTGCGCCAAAGGCGACTGGACTGAGGGAGGCGCTTCTTCAGGGGGCGAAGCAGATCGGAATTGTTCCGGTAGAAGACGCCGTGAAACACGAACATGTTTTGCTTGTGGGCGGTGAAATGCCGGGCATAGTGGAGGCTCTACATCTGTATGCAGATGCTTGGTGTGGTGGAATTTCAAGAGACGTTATCCCCATAACGAGCGATTCCCGACTGCCATTTGGCGCATACCTTGCCGCTTCCCTCGCGGCTGCCGAAGTGTTTAAGGCGGCGAGGATGAAACCCGAATTTCACCAGCCAGTTTCCAGTGTATTTTATTCGACCTGGCATCACCTCACCGCAGATAAACCAATCGAAGGTGGACCGGCATCAATTAACGTCCAGATCGACGCGGCACTCGCCGGCGTGGGTGCTGTCGGCAGTGGCGTCGTCCATGCGCTTTGGGCGTGTCCAGGACTATCGGGAAAAGTCATTCTCGCCGACAACGATTCAAAAGGCATCGACTCAACCAATTTGAATCGTTATGCCCTTTTCGGCCGAACGTCGATTGGTGAACCAAAAGCTCACGAAGCAGCCCGAATTGCGAAAGGAACTAATATCGTCTGGGAGCCGCATGATAAAGGCTTTGAGGAATTAGAAGTGAATCTTCCTTCACTTGTTATCTCAGCCGTTGATCGAAATGCTTCACGAATTGCAATTCAGCAACGCTATCCGCCGCGAATTTTATCGGGATCAACGCTTGACTTGAGGGCTGAAATTCTCCGCTGTGGTCCACCGGGAGTCGGGGCGTGTCTTCGCTGCTACAATCCGGAGGTGCGGCGGACGCCCGACGATGAAATTCGTGGGGCACTGCGGGAGTCCTCTGAAGAAAGGTTACGAGACATCGCGGCTGCCGCAGAAATTGACGTGGCCACAGTAAAAGACTGGGTGCAGACGGGCCGTTGTGGAACTGCTGGACAAACGCTTCTTTCCATGCTGAGGGAATCCCATTCGCAGCACATGTTCTCCGTTAGCTTCGTGTCTGTGTTTTGTGCAACAATGCTTGCCGGAGAGATTCTGAAGGAATGCCTTGGAGCTTCATGGCCGCTTTCCGACACCTTGCAACGCGCAGTCTTTCAGTTTCGCACGCCCCTCGCCAGGTCTAACCGCGCAAACGCATACGGTCGTGACCCAAATTGCCCAATGTGCGGCCCAGATAAGCCAGCCTGTGAGATTTGGGGAAAGCGATTTCGTGCGCTAAGGCAACCGCGCTTATAAAATTGCAGAGTGAACGTCTCGGCAAGGCATGGGCAAGCGGATCAATCGCATGGCACAGGCAATTGCGAGTCGCCGCTTTAAGTTGGGTGTTGCAGCATTCTGTCGCCAATAGCTGCTCAGGCGACGAAATGCTCCAGGCCCCGGCTACGAAGGCCCTCGTTTCCGTCATAGCGTTGGAAATCGGCGTCCCGGTGGTGCGATTGTCACCCGGTAGCGGAGATGCTGGTTGCTCAGGTAACTAATAAAGGGTAGACCAAATGTACCTGAAGGAATTACCGGGACACGCAATTCATGCAACTGCACGCCCCACGAGTCTAAGCATCGCATAGGCTTGGTGTTCACGAGAAACGGGTAGCCCACGTTTAGCTGCGAGAACCACCCGAAAGGCATGAGAATGTGGATTGAAAGTCGCTAGTCCAATGCCCCATCGTCCGAGAACTGGCCGATAAATGTCGAATCCAGAAACTAGCGATGGCGGAACGACGATCCAAACTCGCTGAGCGAACAATGTGTACTGCTGAGCTTGGAAGGTCGCCCTGCGTGGGCTTTTTAACTTCAACTCAAACGCAGTGCTCTCAATATCAAAGATTGCTGCACCACCCGACAGGATGAACCGGTCGGGTGACAATTCTTCGACAAGTCCACTGGCGACCAAGTGCCGAACAGACCTTAACACAATGTCACGGGTGAGGTGCGAAAGCCGCGTCAGGGTTGACAGGCTGCGCGGCGATCGGCTTTTGAGAAGCGATAGCACACAAGCAGTGCCGATGTTGTGTGGACTGCCGTGCATGGTCGGATAGGAGGCCATGCGGGATACGATCCCGATAAAGTCAGGGCGGCCCCTATGACAGTCAACTTCGCGAAACACCTGCGAGAAACGACCGACTCCACGCAGCGGACGCCGCGAGCCAAGGCGTTTCTCGAATGCGTCTGCCATCTGTTCTTCAGAATATGCCGTTCTCGGTCTCATGCGCTTCAACAATCCTCCTAAGACCATTATATCGACGCTTCCTGGCGAAATGCTGCAATGGAATCCAACCACAGGGAAAGCTGTTCTGGACCAGTTGACGGTTCAAAATAGATGCCAGCTACATTCAAGCGAGTATACGCGGCCTCAGCAGATCGAATCAGGTTGGTTGCAGCAACAAGACGGGCCGGAACTGTCGGCGGGGCTTCAACTGCCGCGTACAACCGCGAAAGCGACTCCCAATGAGCTAGGCAACTAATCGCGTCAGTCCATGCCGATTCGCCTCGCCCTGGCCCATCTTGTAAAATGTAATCGTATGTGCCGCCCGTAAGCACGGATGGTAGCAGTCGCGCTCGGTATACGTCTTCAAGTTCCGGGACCACTAAGGGGCACGACAAAAGGCGGAGCGACGAGTACCGTTTGCGTGGCCGTCGGCCACCAGTCTGCGGAAGAAAACGCGAAAGGGTAAATTGTTTAAGGCTGTTATGCCAACCGCTCGCGGACATTGCCGCCCCGACGGCCTGAAATAAGAAGCCCATCCAATCGCTGTATCCCATTACGACATGGTAATCGTTCAATGTTGCCAGTATGTAAACAAAATAGAGCAGATTAGACATCGATCCGACATCCATCGCTGGCGCAAGCGTTGTGCTGTTGCGTTGGATTAGCAGGTAAAACCCGGACACCTCCAATGCCGAAAGGGTATCGAGGAACTCGTTCATCCTGGTCGGGTCGCGCAGCGACGACTCCGACAATACGATGGTAATCAGCAAAGGCGTCTCAGTGTTTAGCTCGGGCCAATAATCAATTGACGCCTCCGCCATGCTCAGGGCGATCTGGCTCCAAGAATCTCGAAAGTCGTCGAAAGAAACTGAAGGCGAAACCAAGTAGGTGAGACCGGGCAGTGATTGTACTTGGTAGTCGAGACAAGCACGCACGTAATCCTGAATCTGCCGGGGCCGAAATTGATTTCGGCTCAAGCCGGAATTATTCGTGTAGTAGGGATACTCCGGCAGGTTGCCATCGCGGGCGTTAGAAAGCGTGGCTGCGTAAAACTGTGGATCAAACAGCACGGTCGCGGTGGGTACAGCACGGCGAAGGTCAGCATGGAACGACTCAAGACGCGCCCTTCCCTCGTCGCGAGGGCTGAGGATAACGCCGGAGATGCTTTCCGCCGCAAGACCTTGTTCGATCTTGTCGCTACGTCCATATCCGCATTGAGCCAATAGGGGCATTTGTCAGTCTCCTCAAATCGGAACGCCTCGGAGCGCATCCAGAAGCATCTTCGGTGATCGATAACGGAGCGCCGGTCGTTTTCCTAAAAGGCGAAGTATGATGGAGTTCATTTCATCCGGCAAATCGACGCGGAGCTGCTTTGGTGGCGGCGGAGACATCGTTTGAATGTTTGTAAGGACTTCCCAAGAATTGGCTGCGCCAGCAAGAAACGGATGTTGCCCTGTAGCCATTTGGTAAAGAACAATCCCAAGCGAAAATGTGTCTGAGCGAAAATCGAGAATGCTCCGTCTGTTCTTGAAATCCATTTGCTCTGGCGAAAAATACGCGGCCGTTCCCATAGGTCCCAATGAAAATGAGCGATCATCCAAATCAAAAACCAACCCCATGTCGAGTAAAACATATTCGCCTGATCTGCGCCGCATGATATTGGCCGGCTTTACGTCACGGTGAATCTTGCTGAGACCCCACAATTCTTGTATGGCGAGCGTGATGTGTGTTCCCAGTAGCACAAGTTCACGCGGATTCAAGGGGCCGTTTGTCTTTAGAAAGGTGGTGAGGGCTTCGCCATCAATGAATTCCTCCGTAAAGTACAGAAGCCGCTCTCCCTTGAGCTCGACAGCCGTCAGGCCGATGGGACCTGGCTTGACGAGGTATGGGGTGTGGCATTGACCCAGCGTTTGGACTTCGCGTGTGGCGCGCGCGGTAACGTCATCAACTACGGAAACATCGTCGGCAATCTCCGACGTTGCAATCTGTTGAACCGTTGGTCGCAAGAATTTGATTGCGTAGGAGATGCCGCCGATTTCGGCACGGAACACCCTTTTCTGCCCGCCATCTCCCACATGGACGACGTTGTGCGCATCCGGCAGAATCGCAGACACATCCGCTGGCAATAACGTGGGACTTGCCATCTTGGCGGCACTCCTTCAGTCAAAAACGGGCAAACTGTTCCGATCCGCAAGCCGACTACCCGTACAACCGGACAGTATATCGCGCCGGAGAATCCACGCCAGTCTGCGGGCGCGGATGTCCTGCCGCCTACCGTTCGTTCGCCGCCTTTAATCCGTCCTTGATCCCGTCGAGCAGTTTGTTCAACTCGGCTGCCGCCGTTGGAGACGGCTTCCGAGTGCTGTCACCAACCTCAATCCGGACATGAAACCGCAGGGATACATTGGCCTTGGCTTTGAAATCCAGCAACTGGGGAACGAGTTCGGCCAAGTTTTGAATTTCGGACGGCTCGAACTCCGCGCTGGCAACCAGTACACCAAGCGGAGGTGGCGGCGGTGGCGGCGGCGGAACGCTCCCAGCAGCACTGATTTTTACCGACTGAGCGGCGGGCAAATCGCATGGCCATGACGCTGAGCCGTCAGCCAAGATGATGAAGCGTGCCTGCAACGCCCCAGATATTACGTCGCGAACAGTCTTCCATGGCAGCGTATTGCCAGATTGCTGGGATAACGCCGTGGCGATGGCGAGAGCGGTCGTATTGTCATCCTTCCACGTGGCAGGCAAATTCTTCGGCAAGATCGCAAGTGCTGAAATCGGTGTTGGCGGCGTGCGCAACTTGGCGCTGGGTGACAAAACGCCGACGGGGATCGGTTCAGCCAACAGGCTGGCCGGCCCAGACAACAGCCATATTTTGCCGGCTGCGACGGCTTCGCCGATGGCAGCATTGACCACATCGGCCGATGCCTTCGGGATCGGCATCGACTCCTGATAGCCGCCCTTGTCCACCTGGACAACAGTCTTACCGCCGAAGTAATCAAGTACCGTCTGGGCGGTGATCTCATCGCTGGTCCACAACGATGGCAGCGACTTCGGGGCCAGCAGGTCGGCCGGGATTTCCGCCAGTTCCGCCGCCTCAGGCAATACCAGTTCCAGCGCTGGGTCGGCCATTGCCGCCTCATCGGGCTGTGAGCGCCACCAAGTGCGGAACGACTTATCAGGCCGCATAAGTTTGAGCACGAACGCACCTTGGACGCAGCCGGCGACCAGCGTTTCCACGATGGCTTGCGCCTTGAGCATCTTGGGCTTACTCGGAATTTGGGCGAACGCACCAGCCAAGTTCTTTACAAGTTGGCTGGTTTCTCCACCTGCCCATAGGTTGTAAGGTCCCCCTGGTAATAGCGCTGCTGCTTCGATGGCCGTATCTTTAACGCGCGACCGTTGATCGTTCTTGATCATCTCGAAGTGCGCCTCGTCCGTTACGCTAATCTTGAAGGCCTGATCTTCGTCCTTGTCCGACACCGTCACCACGATGCAGTACGCCTGACGGATGGCATGCGGCACGCTGCCCCGAGCTTTATCGATGTTGATGGCCAGCGTCTGTAATCGCGCTACATCAACCGACCCTTTTTTCTTCTTCTCGTCGTCAGACTTGGGCGTCAGGTCGCCCTTGACCTTCTCCCACGCCAGATACTCCCGCACCTTCGCCTGGGCGACTTCCAGCCCGTCTTTTGATGCCGCCAGCAGCAGCACGGCATTGCGGTACACACGCGGCTTCTCAGGACTGGTGGTTTCGTCGAGGAATTTTTTGGCCTCGGGGCTAGGTTTACCGGAATCCGACGCCGCACTGGGCGGCAGTACGGCATAATGGAACAAGCCGTCGTCTTCGATGTCCTTCGGCTTGGTGGGGAGCGTGTGTACACGCACGCCCAATGCTGATGCGCCATTGGTTAGCAACTTGGTCTTGCCGATCTCCTCCAGCAGTCGCGCCTTGACCACGTCGTCGGAAATCTGGGCGGCCGCAGCAGCCTGCATCTGATTCAAATTGGGCCGATTGCCCAGCCGCCATTCGCTGGGGAACTGGCCTTCGTCCTTCGGCATGTTGGTGTCGTCCAGCCAGTAGCTTTTCCGCGCCCAACGCGCCAAACCCTTTTCCAATTCGATCTTGTCCGGTCGGCACGGGCCGATCAGCAGCATCAGGTCCCGAGTCTTGGCACTGCGTCCGGTCGGCTGTGAATGCAGGAAAGTCGCCATCACGGCTTGCTCGATCTCGCGCAGTTTCAGACCAACCGAATCGGACTGAACCTGTCTAGCGCAACCCAATTCGCTTTCAATGATGCCCGTCCACCGTGTCGCCTGGCCGTCGCTCACAATGGTATCGGCAATCATCACCAATTCCCTGGCCGCCTCCGATAGGCCCGACTGCTTCGACGCACCAAGGAAAACCGCCGGTCCAACCAGCGGGCTTTCATCCCATTTTTCCGCCTCACGCAACGCCAAGGCGAATGTCCGCAGCACACCGCGCGTTTTCTGAAACCGTTCGATTCCCACCGCCCATTTGGTATAGAAGACCTCCGTCAATTCTCGGTGGAACGGATAGCTTGCCAAATACTGCGGCTCGGTCGTCGCCCCCTGTTTGGCTGTCTGATCATCCAGGGCCGCAATGCCTTTTATCGCCGCGATCACGTGCTGTGGCCACGCGCCACGATTCTGTACGGATTGCGGGTCAAACAACCGACGCCGCAGCACCTCCGCCACATCGTCCTTCTCCACCGGCTGAACCGCCGCCTCACGCTGGCGCTGAAAGATGTCATACAAGTCCGACACAATCTTTTTGCCAACCTGGTCCGACTGATCCTTCGGCTCACTCGATAGCAACGATGCCACGATGCAGCACCGATCGACTTTGGCCGCTGCCTGTGTGAGGTATTGAAAGAATCCCAGCAGCACGTCCAGGTATCCAGGCTCCATGTGGCACTTCATCTTCGCGTACAACAGAACCTCGTCGAGCAAAACGAGCGTGCCCATGCCGCTTTGAAGGGGAATCGAAAGCAGCTTGGCCATATCGGCGGTTGCTGGCGGAGCTTTAAGCTCTTCAGCTTTTCCATCGGCATGCAGCAGCTTCAGCCCGTCGTTCCCGGCAATCTGGTAAGCCAGCAAGCTCCAGGGATTTTTCAGTCTGCGCACGGTGCCATCAGGGCCGCGCACTTCCATGCCCGTTTCAACGTGAAGGTTGTCAAAACATAACGCCGCTACGCGGGCCTGAGGGGGCGTCTGGCCGATGGTTTCGATGAACTCCCGCACGGCAGGAATGTCCGGTAGGTTGGCAGGGTCATGCACCAAGTGCCGCATGGTGACCAGCGTGTGCGTCTTGCCGCCGCCGTAGGTCAATTCAAGCTGCCGAACAGCCTTATCATTCTTCCCCGCCAGACGCAGCATTACGTCGCGCACCAAGTTCCGTAGGTTATGAGTGGGATAGGTCAATGCGAAAAACTCGTCAGGCTTCTCGTATATGGGCACCTTGCCATTCTGCATCATGACCTCGTACAGGTCCGCCGCAAACAGGTGCATTGGCAGGTCGCCAGATTTCAGGTCGTCGCGCAGCTTGACGACCATGTGCCACGGTGTCCAGGGTTGCTTCGCCATATTCCACTACTCCTTCGTCTCGCCGTCGCCGGCGTGCTCATCTCCGTAGTTCATCTTTATCTGATCCGCATCAGCCTTGGTGCCTTTGGCACCAATGTGGTTGCTCAAGGATTCCAACAACGATCGTTCATCACTGCCGGCCTCGGATAGCTCGATCAGCGATTGTACCAGCCGCTTGAACAATTCATGCCGGCGCATGCCATGTTCGTCAAGGTATTCATCCACCTTTTGCAAGTCGCCGGCTTTCCAAAGGTGCATCAGGCGATGCACACGGTCAATCAACGGCACCGACCGGCCATTGGGCGCTTCGTAGCCCATCGACTTGTTCTTCCGCTGTGACCATGTTTTGAGCCGGACCTTGCCGCCGGTGGATTCCGGCACTTCCTCGCCATCCTCGGCTTCGGCGGTGCCAGTCTCGTCCTCGTCCACATCATCCGCCCCGGTCTTGGCCAGGATTTCCCAGGTCTGCACCAGTTCCGAATCCGAAAGATTGCACGACACCGCATACAAGATGCACGTGCCAACCGGCGCTTCGTCCAAGCCAAAATCGTGGCGGTGAAGCAGATAGTAAGCGGTCGGTTCATCCAGCCGATCAGTGGCCGATGCCTCGGCGGCCCCGTCCTTCTCGCCGCTGAGCACCTTACCCACAACATAATCGACGACCAGCCGACGAACGTGATTGAGAAACTCCGCTACCGTCATGATCTTGCCCGGCTGGTCGGCCTTTTTCACGGCCGGATGTTTGCTGTAGGCCTCCAGCGCCGGACCGGTTGCAGCCCAGACGAAGTCTGGTCCTCGAATGCCAGCGTCCCAGAAATCTCGAAGCCTAACACGTATTCTTTCCTCCATTTCAGCAATTACAATATTATCCCATCCCGGCTTTGCTGACTCAGGTCGCTTCCGACAAACCATCCAAAGAGAAGAAGCTAAAGCCGCAGACGCTCGCGCACGACTTCGGGTGGCGTTTTCTGTCTGTATGGGCCAACTACCATCCACCACGAATCCAGCACGGATCAATGCGGATACCAGAGTCTCCCATGCCTCAGGCTGCTTATTTGCAAATACAACGACGAGGCGTCCGGAATCAGTCAACGCACGCCAACATGTCTCAAACGCCTGAAACATGCCATTTTCATAAACATCGCGCGAGCATTTTCTATCTCCACCATGTCTGCTCTCGTCATCAATAAGTTCACCATCAGCCTTATCATTGTCCCATTTTGGGGAAAGCTGCTGCGTGGACATGAAATCGAAGGCAGGAGATGCGCCGACGAGTGACCGGCGTAGCCACACATAGAACATATCCATCATGTCCGAGTATGGTATGGCATCGTAATAGGGAGGGTCTGTAATGATGACGTCGACAGGCTTACCAAGTTTGAGATGCGTTGATGAACACCGAAGAATCGTGGGCACCGGGGAAGCGGCCATCGCTCTAAGTGCATGCTCCAAAGCTGCTGTGCAATTCAGAATCGCACTCGACCAGCTTCCTCCACCTTCAAACAACGGGTTCGCCTCCGCATAGTCCCACATGATTGGTAAAGCATACCGGACGTAAGTGTGTTTGACATTTTCCCCAGGAATATACCAAGTGCAAACTGTCGTCAGTTGGTCCACAAGCCTATCCAAAGAACATGCTAGGTAGGAATGGATAGCCTCCAGCCAGTCGGCAGGGTAATCAAGACTGCGGCAGGCCTCGGTCGCGGCCCGTATCGCAATGACTAGCCGACCGAGCGAAAGTTGCTGTCGGGCCGTAAACAAGTCGCGCCACCGCATCATCCCGTATCTTTGAACGGAAAAGGCTCTGGATGCGCCGCTCCCGCCGCCAGCAGGTGTGGGTTCATCGACAAAACCAAGAGGAATATGGGAAAACGTGTCGGCGAGTTTATCTGAGGCTTCTGTCACCACCATGCGTTCTAATCCCGTCGGGAGTCGATACTCCTTGCCTACAAGGCCATCAACGGCGACCACCGTGAGAATAGCCCCAAGCCGATCCGCTTTACCTTCGACGCGAATATCTTCCATTGTCATAATGGCCGGACAGCAGGGACACTTGGCCCCTGCGCGGCTCATGGTGCCAGCGGCGATGCGCTTGTCGTGCTCGCGCTTCTGCGCGGCGTTACCACCTTGTACGGGCACATTCGTCTGTATTCCGAACGCCACGCCGGTTTTATCCTCCTTGGGCACCATCGTCAGCAGCACGCGTTTGCTATCTTTCTTGCAAAGCCAGCGGGTTTTGAGCAGCGGTAGTTCGGCCCGGCAGTTCTTGCACTTCACCGTGCGTGCCCACAGGTAAGCCACGGTGGGTTTGGCGATCCAGCGTGGGTTGGCCTTAACTGCGAGATAATCGACAGACGAATCGGCATTGAGCGATGCGATGTCGGCCGCGCCATCCGGTTTCAGTGGCACCAACGTCATCGGCCTGTGCTCGTAAGCGATCTGCTCTTTCTTGAGCGGCTCGAAATCGGCATAAGTGGGATAAAGCCCGGCCAGTTCCTGGCGGGCGTGGGTCAGCACCCATTGGCCCCAGGCGCGAACATGCCAGGCAAGATCGGCATTCGGCCCGTGGGTTGCCTTGCTGGCGGCAAACAGCGTGCCCTTTTGCTTCTTGGTTGCCTTGCCCTTGCCTACGGCGTCGGGATTGGCTTTATAGAAGACATCCATGAAATTTTCGTTATCAAGGATGAATGCCGGCAACAGGCGTTTCTGGCCAGCCAATTTCTGCGGGTATTCCAGCGTACATTTGAGAATAAACCAAGCAACCGGATTCAGGTCAACGGCCGTTGTTTCGCACCCCAGTCGCATAGCCTCAAAGGGGATCGCCCCTCCGCCAGAGAAAGGATCAAAGACGTGGGGAGCACGCCCGCCAAATGTCCGCCGAATCTCTTGCCTGAATTGTTCGATTTGACTGATATTCTCAGTTTCTCGCTTCCACTGGAGCACGCCCCCTTCTGTTTCCTCTTTCTCGCGCTCAACTGCGGAGCCACCTGGCATCTTCTTTCGTTCAGTGATTTTGACGACAGTTCCACCGATCAATTCGCATAATTCACGGCGTTCGTCCGGTGTGCCGGGGTCCGGCAACAATGTCGCAATCAACGCCGCCCGGCAAGCCGCCAGCGGTCGCCGCGCCGGCCAGAGATGAAAACCAGAAATATGCCCACGCGGGCCGTATTTCTCACGCACCGAGTCCAGCGACGCCTGCTTCAGCGGGAAAGCGTTTTCGATAAGGCGGGGAAAATCTGCGTTTTCCGTGTTCATTTGAGTCTTTGCGTTGTCCATTTCCACTTCTTGTAAGCAACATCCATACACTTGTCATAGGCCGACTTCGTCTTGAGGAAGTCATAACGATCCTCGCGAACTAGGTCGCAGTAGGGTTTCATATCCACGAGCGCCTTGAGGAGGTGTCTGACACGGTTGCCCGCCAGGTAATACACCCACTCCCGGTAGCCGCTTTCCATGCGTAATTCCTGCCCGAAATCATCAAGACGTTTCTCGATGCCTTCGTCGTTTAGCATGGCCTGGCAAAGCAGTGCCCAGATGAGATTGCGTGCGCGACGTGCGAAGTAGTAGCGGTCCTCGCCTTTAGCGACGATTTCGTCGATCACTCGGCCGAGACAGAAGTAGACCTTGTAGCAAAGAAGGATGCGGCGGGAATCAGCCCGTAGCCGGGACGCGTCAAACACCTGAGCATAAACTCGGTCGCTTTCAAACACTTCACCAAGTCGCCGCATCTTGTCCACTTCGCCGTCGGAAGCAAGGAATGCGAGAGTAAGTCGCCGAAGTTCAACGGCGCGTTCGCGCTGCTGAATTTCCAATCCATCCAGTTCGTCATCGGTGAGGTTATGGAAGGCATTCTCAGCTCGTTCATAGTATATGCCTAAGTCCTCCACCAACTTGTCAGCCAATTGGAGTTGAATGATGTCATTGGCATGGAGCGCCCACGGTTTCACCGGATTCTGGCGGTTGTTATTGATCGTGACCTGAAGAATGAAATCGGGGAGGGCGTTGGTGATGACCCGGCAGAGCACAAAGATGTCATCCATCAGCGGCTGATTTTCTTTCAGACGCGGATTGCCCTCGTTTTTCTTAATGAACCGGGCAAACGTACTGATTGTTTGCGCTCCATTCAGCACGCGCGGCTCGGTAATGCGGAATTGGCCATTCTGGGCTTCGAGTTTTTCTGCCGAGATGGTGATGCCGTTGTGATTGAACGCGAACACCGAGGGATATTCTTTGCCATCAAGGATGATATCACGGAGCGACTTGGAGATGGCACGATTGGGGGCTTCATCCTCCGACAGAGCACTACGGATATTTCGGTCAAAGAAACGCTGCCCCATGTCGAGGTAAACACCGTGAAGATCACTCAACCGTGCAAAGGCGATGTGCATCAGTTCCCCGTTCGGACCTTTGCGTTCAATGGATTGGCTCAGGTTAATCGAGTAGGAATATGTCTTAGAGACAACGCGCTGCCCGCCGATTTTTCGCGTATGGGACGAGCGGAACTCGATGACCAATTCAACCGGTCGCCCGAAGAAATCGTGTACCAAGTGCTTCTTGCCTTCCAAGTCCTCACGCAATCGATCCAACGTCTTGCTGCGCTCTGCATCTTCTGGATTTCCACGATAAACAAAGTGGATGAATACGCAGTTCACCACTGACTTGTTCTCATAAATTGCACTTTTAAGCTGCTGTAATGCTTGGTTCTGCTTCTGGTCAGGGTGGGAATCGCTGAATACACGCTCCATTCCGGCGTAAATCATCCGCTCGAAGGATTCCTTGAACAAACCGGTGTTGTCTGACCACTTAAACTGAAAAAGGTAGAGATTGTGAGTGTGCGAATCAAAATGAAAGCCATCAAATCCGTAATCATGACCGCCAAAGGTCGTTTGAAGTATCGCCTGCTCTCGCGGCAAACGAAACGTCTGCTCCAGATATAACAAACCGAAGTAATCGTTTCGATCACCACCGTGTATCCCTTTGAGGTCGGAATAAGCCTGATCGATTGATTTGTCGTTGATTAACATGATAACTGTTCTCCTGCGGCATTTCTGATTTGCTGGACACTGATTAGCATGCTGCCCTTGGCCTTTGCGAGCAGGTTGCCAAAGGGGTCCTGCACACGGGCAAGTCGCGGCACGGCTGTCGCACAGTCGTAAACCGCATAAAGCCAGTAGCACTGCCGCATATTGCACGCCTTGGCCCACTCGTTGGAGGTGACCTCAACATCACCGGTGTTGGCACGGCCTTTTACTTCAATGGCACGGTGGCCGCGCGCATCACCGGTGGGATAGATCGACAGTAGATCGAACCCAGGATTATCAGTCAGGCCGGCGGCGTGGGCAAGTTCCGGCGTGTGGACATCTTTCACCACGGCACCGGCGGCTTCCTCGTAGGCGCGGGCCAGGTCCATGGCGACCTGCTCGACCTGGGCATCATGCTGTTCCAAATCGTCGGGATTGGTGGACGGCACAATCAGTGCGTGGGCCACGAAGGTGACGTCGCCCGGTCCAATTAGTTCGGGTTCGCGACGGATCGCTGCCAGCGCCATAGCTCTGCTTGCGGCGATTTCCTTCTGGTGTGTTTTGATCTTTGCCAGTTCGTTCTGGGCGGCCTTGTTGCCAGAACGGGCCTTTTCTGATTGGGCTTGGCGAGCCGCTGCCAGTTCCGCCTCTTGGAAATCAAAGCCACGACAGATGGACTGCTGGCGATCCGGGAGTGTGGCCAGAATCGCATTCCGGTGCGTGATGGCCATCTCATGGGCAATACGTTCGGTCAGAAAGGCGTTGGCCTGGTCACGAAGTTTCCCCGCATTTAACGCCAACCGCTGCGCCACGGCCGGCAAACCACAACTGCCACGGAGCAAAAGCAAATGCTCGACCGGGCAAAGCGTGACTTCCGAACCTTCAAATTGCTTAACACCTACCAAGCGGCACTCCAGCACGTCTTGGGTGGCCAGATCAGGGATGTCGGCATCAGCATGCCTCAAAACCTTTACCAGCGCCAAGTGGAACAGATAGGGTTTGTCGGCAGTGGGATCGACGAAGACGGCTCCACGCAGGGCTTGATCGCCCAGGCGGTCGCTGACAATGGTGCGGAATCGCTCGAAGACCGGTTCACCAGGGTGCATCCAGATGGCCGCTGCGTTTTTGGCCGGTCGGATGACCGTGAGGCAATCACGTTGCTTGGCCGGGTACATCTCCAACGTGTGCAGAAGCGGATCGATCGCGCCAGGGACAACGGGTTGGAACGAAAAACAACGGTCGCAGTCGCCTTCTATCTGGATGTCCACCAGCGGAGCGGCGTTTTCGATGAACTGGCGAACATATCCGGGCATCAAGCGACAGAAGGCTTCGTGCTCCAAGTCTTCACGCATACGCGGAAGTTGCGTAGCCACATCGCCGCCGGTGCCGAAGAGGACTTTTTCCTTTTCCGCCAGGGCTTCGACCTGCTCCTTGGTCAACTTCCCATCCAGGATGCGGGCCACGGCGGCGGCGTCACCTTCGATGGCCTGTTCCATGTACTGCTTGATTGACACACCCTCGAATATCCGGCCGATGGAATCGAATACCTTGTCGCTCTTGAGTTCTTTGCGGATGGCTTCCAATTTATCGAGAAGCACCTTGAGCACACGTCCCTCGCGAGTCTTGGGGGCGACGAGGTTGAGGATCACCACTGGGTCGTGCTCTTGGCCATAGCGGTGGATGCGGCCCATGCGCTGCTCAAGGCGAGCCGGGTTCCACGGCACGTCATAATTGATCATGATCCAGCAGAACTGGAGATTGATGCCTTCGGCGGCGGCATCGGTGCAGAGCATGAAGCGCGCACCGCCATCATTGGTGTCTTGCCGGAATCGCTCGACCTGCTCCTGGCGTTGGATGTAGTTCATGCCGCCATGGATTTGGGCGATCTGGCCGGTGTAGCCCATGCCACTAAGACGGTTGACTAGGAAGTTGAGCGTGTCGCGGTGTTCGGTGAAGACGATGAACTTTTCGCCGACAAACTTGGGATCGGTGAGAATTTCCCACAGCTTATCAAACTTGGATTCGGCCCCGAGGTCGTAAACCGCCTGCGCCAGTTTACGCAAGCCGAAGACCTGTTCACGCTCGACGATGAGGTCGGCCAGTGATGCGGCAATCACGCCGGCCAGCAGGCTTTCTTCGGATACTTCGTTTTCTTCCTGGCCGTTTTCTGTGGTTTCGTCGTCGGCGGTCTTGCTGTCCAGGACATCTTCTTCCTCCGCCAGCCGACGCTGGAGTGTCATTAGCTGCTCCACCGTCAATCGCCCGTCCTGCACCTGTTCGATCAAATCATCAAGCTTTCCGATGCGACGCTCGAACGACCGCAGAAGAGCGAAGGTGGAACTGGCCAACCGGCGTTGCAGCACGCTCATGGCCAGCCGGGCCGCCGAGCGGGTGAGCATTTTGGCACGGTTGTAAACGTGCTGCATGTATTCGGTGGTTTCATCGTACAGCCGCTGTTCGCTGATTTCGCCCTGGGTTAGGTCATAGCCGAGCGTGTCGGAAATACGCGTTGGGTACAGCGGCTTGCCGTTGAGAAATACCATTTCCTCCTTGGTACGGCGGATGAAATGCAGATGGCGGCGTTCAGCCGGGTATTCCGCGAAAGCCTCCGGCGTCGATAGAACTTCAGGCTCAAGCAACCGCCATAGGGCATAGTAAGGATAATCCTTGCCCTGGTGCGGCGTGGCGGTGAGCAAAAGCAAGTGGTGTGCCGACCATGGCAGCATCCATGCCTCGTCCAACGCGCTGACGCCGGCCAGCGCTTCTGCCAGGCGGTAGCGATCCGTCTTGTGGACCCGCAGGTCTTGTTCACGCCGAGCAGACAGCTTGTGCGCTTCGTCAAAAATCACCAGATCGTAAGGAACGACCGATGGTTCCTTCAGCCGCGCAAAAACCTTCGGGCCGGAAAGCGTGTCCACACTGACGATCACGCAGTCGCTGCCAGGGCCGACGAAGGGATTGTCGTCTTTGGCATCCGAACCGGTGATGATGTTGAACGGAAGGCTAAAGAGGCTTTCCAGTTCGCTCTTCCAGTTGCCAATTAAACCTGCCGGCGGAACGATGAGTACACGCTTCAGCAGTCGCCGTGCCTTCATTTCGCGGATGTAAAGCCCAGACATAATCGTTTTGCCGGCACCGGCATCGTCGGCCAGCAGGAACCGCAGCGGGATTTGCTTGAGCATGTGGTCATAAACCGCCAGGCGCTGGTGCGGCAGTGGATCGATTTGTGAGATTTCCGTGGCAAACACCGGATTGAACATGTGACCGAAAGAAAGGCGCTCCCCTTCGGCCAGTGCTCGAACCACTTCGGGAGGAGCAGTGAAATCAAGGATCGGCGGGTCCGCCGCTACCCGCAGGTCGCGTTCAAAGCTGTCGATCGATGTCAGCGGATCGGATGCCATCCAAGTTTCTCTCCCGCGTCATAAGCCCGAGGCCCTTGGTACCCGTTGCTCCAGACGCGGTAAGCAGTTTAACATGCTTCTGCTCACTCGGCCATAATGGTGTGCTCCACTGACGGCATGGCGACAGTGGCAGGAATTGCCAACTAGCGTCAGCAAACTGTTTTTGGAATCACCGTTGGTGGGCTTCTGCCTTCGCAGCAGCCTTGCCATACTGCGATTCCAGCATCAGCACGGCCGTCAGCTTCTCTTGATCGGTGGCGTCATTCATCGCCCCGCCGCTGATTTCCTGGCACGCCAGCGCCAGCCGTTCGGCATATTCAACCTCGGTCACTTCGGGCGGCCGATGGGTTTTCATGGTGCTGGCCAGGACTTCATCGACGATCTTTTGCTTCACCGTGGCCGTCACATATTTACCGCGTGGGCTGATCGGAGCGGCCGGCTGATTTTGTTTGAACGCTTCGATGGCCTGAGCGGTTTTAACTTCCACGTCGGCCATGACCTCGTTGGCCTTGGCCATCACGCCCATCAGCTCACCTGTTGACAAGGTCGGCAGCACTGAAAGCCAGTTGACGGATTTGCCGGTGGCCTTGGTGTATTCCGCCTCGGTTAGGACATATTGGGTGGGCAGGGCAAATTTCTCAGCCACGATCTCGCGGGAATCCTGATCCATTTCATCCAACGCCACCACCAGGTAAGCGGTGATCCCATCATCGCCAGCAACGAGTTTGGCCTTGGCCTTGGTGGGCTTGGTGGTTTTCATGTTGGTCTTCGGCTGGCTCTTGCCCTGCTTTTGCTTGTTGGCGGGCTTGGCCTGCCCCGCCGGCTTGCCGCCGGTGGGTATGCCGCCACCCTTCTGAGCAGCACCCGGCCCCAGATTGTTGGCGCTTGGCGTGGGCAGGAAGATTCCCGTGCCGGCCTTCTGGAGCTTCTTGATCTTTTCCATCCGGTCCTGGATCGATGGGAAGCTGAAATCCATGGTTTCAATCGCTGTCTGGTGGTCGATGATGCCGTTCATCACTAACTGCATCAGCAGCGACATAAACGTGGTTTCGTCTTCCATGTTCAGGCGGTCGAACTTGGCCGTAACCTTCCATTTCAGGCCGATGGCGGCGCGGAACAGATCCACCTCGTGCTGGAGGAATTCGGTGAACGAACCCTGACCATCTTCCACTTCTTCCTTCACGCCCTTCAGGTTGAGCATGGAATTGCCGATGGCCCCCGACGTGCCGGAGGTGCCGGTGACTACTTCGGAAATGCCGAAGGCGGTACGGATTTCAGCGTTCCACACTTCGTACTTGCTGGTGTCATTGAAGGTCTGGTTGACCGGCTCGATCCATTCGATATTCAGCGTGTGGTTCCAGAAGATGGTCAGGTTGCGGGAAGGTGAATTGAAAACCTGGGCCAGGGCCTGGAGCTGCTGGTTGTCAAAACAGGGATAGGCATCGGTGCCGATGGTCACCTTCAAGATGCGGTCTTTCATCGACTTGGCCGTCACTTTGTCCATTTCCAACAGCAGGTACTTCATCTCCAGCGCCCAGTCGGCGTGGAAAGCGATCGGGGTGGGGTAACGCTCATAAGGCTGCTTCTCGCCATAGGTGATGGCGAAGATGGCCGGCGACTCTGCGCCACGCTTTGC
>Ga0316217_10003289_pt1 | contig 18586 bp, 20 predicted proteins | sample 1anoAmetaG_FD_203633 | JGI IMG/M metagenome (GOLD analysis project Ga0316217, IMG submission 203633) | Freshwater microbial communities from Trout Bog Lake, Wisconsin, USA - 1anoA | ecosystem: Environmental > Aquatic > Freshwater > Lake > Hypolimnion/Profundal zone | place: USA: Wisconsin...
CCACTCCCCAAATCCGAAGAAGACGGAAGAAGACGATTGCTCAAATCACCGAAGAAGATCCAGCCGAAGAAAACCCCATCTTCAAACCGGCTGGTTTACCCCACTTTCGGATCGGCCATGACATCAGTCAACTTATATAACACTTCTTGTCTGCGGAGGGCTGACATTCCACGAGTTGTCGATTACATCTTCGACGTTGTGGAGCAGACGATGCGGTTAATCCAAGGCAATCCACGGGGTGGCGAGGTACTTCGGATAGATCATCCGCAGTTGCGGCGAATCCAGAAGCCACGTGTGGAAGGTGTTCGCAGAGATTTGATCTTCTATCAGCCGGACGTGGAGTCCAGTTAGATCCTGTGCTGAATTCGTCGAGGAACACTTGTGGCGTCTTTTTGCGAGCGGTGAAAAAAAGGCACGCGATGGCGAAACAGTTCCGTATTGAGCTCGCCCCGGAGAGTTTGTTTCCGCCGGCCGGAATTAGCAGCGGCTGGTTCAATTTAGAACAACCTGTCGGCGTCGGCGTATCAGCAGGCCTATGGTACCCAGGCCCAGGATAGATAAAGATGTCGGCTCGGGGACGCCGCTGGTGATAGTCAGGTCGACACCGAGGGCGCCGCCCCAGCCTTGATAGCTCGAGCCATCCAGGGCGACATTGAGTGTTTTAACGTCCCCGGGGGTGACAGGGATATCTTGAAGTGCCGAGGCCCCGCCGGTTCCATAGGAGAAGAGATAGGGGTTATCGCGGTAGTAGCCGGTGGTATCGCCAACGCGGGAGGTGTTGTGCGTAAGAAGCCGTCCGTTGACAGAGAGATACCAGTCCAACTCTCGCCAGTTAGGGCCATTGTTAGTTTATGTAGCCTCATAATAATGTGCTCCTGTGGCTAGATGTTTCTGCTTGCCCTTATATACGGATAATGGGGTTCAATCCTGCACGCACCGTCCGAAATGTCTAGAAGGCTCAATAACATGAAGGCCACGACACGGTATGTCTCGAAGCCACAGGGGACAAAACAGGTCCTGTATGGTGGTTCTTGGAGCCTCAGAAAGGAAGGCGGAAGAGGTAAACCCAATTACACGGAGCGTGCACGTTTTTCCTTCCCACGACCATCGCAGTAGCATCGCCGCCATTATCGCCGAATTCTAACTCACGTAATAACGGCCTATGTTTCCGGCAAGATTAGTCCTTAGCGAACGGCGTGTTTTTCGGATGCGTGATAATATGGGTCGTGTACAAAGCTACGGCCACAAGCAAAAGGCTGCCGGCAAAGCACAACAAATCACTGGGAACATTGTAGTTTACGCTGAAAGAATGTTCGAAGAAATTGACTATCAGAATCATCATAATGACTTTGCCTATCTGCGATTTCAAACTATCGATGGTTGGGAAATGCAGCCACCCCGGACGAGGTTTAAGCCTATGAGTCTTGCTATCAACCCTGCAATGCGGGTCAATTGGGCTGATGAAGAGCTCATAAAGGCCCATCGAAAATATTAGCAACACGATTGCGAACAGATAATAGTCAATTGCGGGAACTGCGGCAAGAAGTATACCTTTGTCATCGGCTGAAGTTGGACGAAAATTATGCAGATCGGGCAATAACGCGTAGACTGTTTGAATGACTTCGATGCAACCCTTAACAAATAGAATGAATGCCGTAACCAGAGACCCTAAGACCGCGAGAAGCACCATAAAGCGACTCTGGAAAAGAATCGTTTCGAAGACCTCTTCAATTGTTCCATGTTCTGGTACTTCCGCGGTGTCGTCAATGTGATCGACCTTCGATTCTGTCATACCGAATCCTCCTTGAAATTGCCATGCATACACAGTCCACCGTAGATGGCCACCATGTTGTCCACTCGCGGTTGGCAAAGTGCCCATTAGCGCCACGATGGCGTGGCGTATCTTGTAATGTCATCGTAACCACTGGTCACACGGTTCATCTCACGCCGACCTACGTTGCCTACAAGAGCAGGCCTTGGGCAACGGCATGGTTGATCAGTTCAGCGGTATTGCCGACGTTGAGCTTTTTCATGATGTGTTCGCGGTGGGAATCCACGGTCCTGATACTGATGCAGAGGTGCTCTGCGATTTGACGCGATTTGCATCCATTGGCAACCAGCCGCAGCACCTCGGTCTCGCGGGGCGAGAGGTGGACTGGTATCCCCGGACCATAATTCGCCCAATGATTGGCAGAAATAGCGTGAGAAACGCGGTGGTCGTGAACGGAGCCAGACCGGGCTTCTGGCGCAAGCACCTCGTCAATCTTTCGGCATAACTCGTGGCCATGGATGTCTCTGGGAAGATGGGCGGCACGGCCGCATATTCCGTTTTTCTCAGTTCGCGTTGAGCCACCGTTGTTGGTCAGGATGATTATGCGGATTCTCGGGTGGCACACGCGCATACGCGTAGTGGTCTGGCAGGCGTCTAGATGCGGTATGTTGTGACCGATGATGGCTAGGTCGGGTTTGAGTCGACCGGCCAAATCTACGGCTGTAACGCCATTACCAGCTAGTCCAACGATGCGATGTGGTGTGCGATTTTCGATCATGTCGCGCAAGGCTTCACGGAAAAGGATGTGCTGGTCTGCCAGGATGAGTGTGGCGATCACGGTTTGTATTCCTCAAGGCCTCTTGGTGCTGCCCGTTCCGAGAATGCTCTCGCCGCACCTTATATACGAAAAGGGTAGATAAATCCTGCGCGGGACGTTTCGAATTGTAGAAACGTAATGCAGTTGGCAGTAAAGGAAAACAAAATGAACAATTTAGGTATATTTACCGATAGCGAATAACCCCACTCTCATGTTATAAATCTGCACCTACAGGGAACTCATCCTACTGTCGCTGAACATGTGCCAAGCGCGAGCCGTTGTGCTAACGCCTCGCTATGTAACTTAGAAACAGGCTTCAAAAGTCTTATTCTCCGCAGGAGTAGTCATGCATCGCACTGCCAAAATATTATTGTTTGGCGTGATCCTTTTGGCGCTGGCCCCCGGTAGCAGCAGGCAACTTCGGGCTGCGGCCCCAGGCGAACTGTTCCCCGAAACGCCTGGCGCACCGGCAGGCGTGCCCCCTGCCGCCAGCGCCACGAATGAGTTTCCGGAAGCCCTGCATCCAGCCCCGCCGGTATCCATGGATCCCGCTCGGGTGGCGCCGCCCGCGCCGTTTGAACCCTCCGCGCCGGTCATCCTGCCCACCCCGGCGGCGGAAAGCCCCGGCCCATCGACCGCCGCCGATCCCAATCCCCTGGTCGCCAAGGTGCGGGATTATTGTAGGCAAGTTGAGGTGCTAGCGGCCAATTCGCAGAAACTCGCGGTAACCACGGCCTTGCAACGGCTTTTTGAGACGGTCATCAAGGCCAATACGCCCGCGTTACGCGCTGCCAATCCCGAGGAAGCCGTGCGGTTGGACGACCTGCAGAGGAAGCTTGGTGATGTTATGGCACGCGCGGTGAGCACGGATAGCGAAACCCCGGGCCTTTCCCTAGATGTTTTCGACAAACCGACGGATTGGCCCCGGGCGATGACCACCAACCTGGCAATTAGAGCTTGCGGTGAGGCCTGGAACAAGGCGGCCGCGGACCGCGCGCACTGCCAGATGCAGGCGGCGGACAAGGCGGCTGGCGATTTACAGCCGGCCATTGAGGCGGCTATTGCGCACGGCGATGCCGCCGAGGCCGCCCGGATCTGCAACATCCGCAACCAATATGTGATGCTGACCCGAGGCGGACCTGCGGCCACAAGTCCCGCAAAGCCAGTCGGCCTGGCAACGCAAATTGACCTCCTCAAGTTGCTCGATACCAGGAAAGATTGCGTGGCCGGCAAGTGGTCCCGCAAGGACGGTGCACTGGAGTCGGACACGACCACCGATGCGCGAGTGGCGTTTGTCTATCAACCGCCGGAGGAATATGACTACCGCGTGTCCTTCTCGCGTGAAAGCGGCACCGACTGCATCGCGCTGATCGTGGTGGTCGGCGGGCAACAGACCTGTTGGATGATGGGGGCCACCCGCGACACGATGTGTCGGTTTGAAACAGCCAAAGATGCGGCCGGTCGTGTTGGCCCGTCAACCCGCGGTGCGCATTGCCTGGTAGCGCATGGCCGGTACGAATGCGTGATTCAAGTACGAAAAACTTCCCTGACGCTCGTGGTCAATGGCCAGACCATCGGGGTAGACAAGGCAAACCCAGGCCAGAGGGACCTGTGGGCCAAATACACCATGCCGCCGACATGGAAACTGCCCGACACCAAGGCTTTGGGACTGGGCACCTATAGATCGAGCTTCAAGATCTACACGGCGGAAGTCAAGGAAATAAGCGGCCACGGCAAAGTGTTGCGATAATAAAAGTGACGGTAGGCGTTCTGAGATGATGTTGCTAGGGCAGATATTTAAAATCTCTTTAACGGTAGTCAGCGGAACACTTCTGACTGCGGCACCGTTATTGGCGCTGGCAGCAAAACCACCCCAATTTGCCCTGCCGCCGCCACTTTCATCGCCAGCCTCTAACACGCCAGTACAACCAGCGACAGCAATGCCTACCGGTTCGGACCCTAGCGAAGAATCAATGGACTGCCCAGCCAAGTTCATCATGGCGCTCTGCCGTGACCTCGACGACAATATTTATGCCGCGACCGAAGACAAGGGTATTTGGCGCTGGGTTCCCGCCGCCAACGCCGGCAAAATGCCGGCACCGGTAGGCGATGGTGCGCTTCCCCCGCCGCTTTCGGTTCCTGATGCAGTCCGAGCCAAGGGCGTTTGGCAACAGTTTTCCGTCAAAGACGGCCTTTCCGATACCTGTTACTACGCGGTGGTGTGCGATCAGCTCGGCCGCATCTGGTGCGGCAGCCTGCGTCACGGGGTGGACGTCTTTAACGGTCAAAAATGGCAGAACTACAATGTTATCCAGGGCCTGCCGCGCGAAGGCCAGCCCGATAGCGACCCTCATGCCAGCTTGGCTGGCCCACTTGGTGCCCACATCGTGGCCATCGCCACCTGCCCCACCGATGGCGACGTGTGGCTCGCCACGGAGGCGGGCTTGAGTCGATATTCGCTTTCCCATAATACGTGGTCTTATTACACACGGGCTGAAGGACTTCCATCGGATCAAGCATCCAGCTTGGCATTTACAAAGAACGGTGCCATCGTCGTTGGTATGCAGTGCGATGGCATTGCTGTTTCTCGGCCTTTACCCGACGGCAATGGCGGTAACGAATACAAGACCTGGGAAGTTACCGCAGGGCCCGACAAGATGCCCACCACGTCCTACGGCACTGGTTTGCCCATCGGCCTGATTAACCACATTTTGGTCGCCAGTAATGGTATCATCTATGCTGCATCGACTGCTGGCCTTGCGTGGAGTTTGGATGATGGCAGAACGTGGCGCTACTGGCGCGGTCAGGACTTTGCTGACAAGGTTCGCGGTCTCTACGGTGGCCCACCCAAAGATTGGATGCCGCCAACCAAAGACCAACTCGCTCGGCTTCTACCAGAAGACTACATCACCACCTTGGCCGACGGCCCCGGTGGTCACATTTACCTAGGCTTCCGCCAAAAAGGCTACGCCGCCATCGACCCCATCACCAAGAATGTTCTCTGGTCCAGCGGTCAGGATCCCACCTTGGCCACAAAAGACGGCTACATTAAGGCCATCTGCACCGGAGACGCAGACGTCCCGTCCGTGAACCAATCCCCAATTGCCCCCAAACTCGGCAGTCGCGCCTTCCCCTCTGCGGCGGCCTTCAGGCCCGTGGCCTCCACCCTTCCACCTTCTAACTTCCAACTCACAGATTCCCTCCCTCTCTTCGTTGGCCGTTATGGTAGCGGCATCGCGATCCTCCATGATCCCAATGACAAATCACAATTGCTTCCACCTTCTGACTTCCAACTCCGAACTACTCTCCACTCTTCTCCCCTGCCCTTGGCCGCCAAGTCCCTGGCTCTGGATGAGATCAGCCGTACGATAACGAAACTGCGGTCCTTACCCGCTTCCCCAACCACTGTGGCCAACTTTGGCGAAGACTGGATTACGCAAGGTGATTGGGTAGGACGGTATGGGCGACAATACGCCGTACTTTGTGCAACTGTCTCGCCATTTGATCAAGTACTTACACGAGACGACAGAGTGCAGATGGACCGTATGATCGGTCCAAATGCCGCACCCGACGATCGCCTTCGCGGTTGGCTACATTGGCCCAAGAGTCATAATCCATGTGTCTTGTATAACCCAATTGAAGGGTGCAGGAGGCAAGCAGAATGGGACGACCACGGCGAGGCATATTTGCGTTCCCATGACGGCCCGCACATCTGGATGAATCTAGATTTGGCCGAAGGGCTCTATCGCGTATCCTTCTATTTCTTTAACAAGGATGGGCATAGCGGTGTCAACCGTATGCGCGATTACCTGATTGAGCTAAAGCCCGGTGCAAGCAGTCCTGAGCAAGCAGAGCAATCATTGTCCCTCGCAAAATCGCGGGTCCAGTACTTCTGGGGTAGTGAATATAAGCAATTCATCGTCGCTGGTGGCCGTTATTGGATAAAGATAAGCAGAAACTACAGTCATAACACCATACTATCTGCAGTGATGATCGATCAACTAAGTGGCTCATCGCCTCGCGACAAAGGGTTGAGCCTACCTTGGTTGGGAGGTATTCGCTACGACCATCAAAATAATAACTCACGTATCGGGTCCAACGCTACAGCCGAAAGATCGGTGGAGAGCTTCCAACGTCTTTGGAGCGCAGTAGATGAACAATTGATTGGGTTTGGGTCGCGCGTGGCGCAATACCAGTTGCACGTCCTTGCGTGCCGTACCGCAATCGCCTCGTCGCCAAACATTCGAGAGATCCCATCTTGGCGGTGGGATTTGCACGTATGGACCAACTGTGACCGCCAGAACTTCCAAGAAGTTATGGCCCGCGCATACATCGAGCAACTAAATCGTTCATCAGTGTCGCCAGCAAAACAAAGCACTATCGCAACATTTAAACCATGGAGCGAATCACCTTCCTAATCGCAATGCATCCTTTTATTGGAGGACAATGTCATGTCTACACGCACAACACGGACATCTTTAGCTAGTGCACTATATTTACTCATACTTCTCTGTGTCGGTCCCCACACATGCTTCGCCTGGGGTATTCGTCTTACGATTGAACCGCCTACCAACGGCGTTGGAGCGTCTACCGATGCCACATTTCTTGGCACTGACAAGAATCCTTTTATATTTTGTAGCGACCAAGACGTAACCTTCTCGATAATCGCCGACGCGTCATTTGACGGTACAACTACAACAGAATGTTACATCGACCATGTTATATTTGACAATTGGCAACTTAACGGCAATTACGTCGGCGCAACACCAACAAAGGATCACGGTAGCTTAATATTTGCCAGGAGACTACCAGTTGGAGCCCATGCGGTAAGTGTAACCGTTCATGCTACCGCGTACCTAAAGCGGCTGCCTAACGCTGACCAACGTGTTCGTTGCGACAAGCAAGACAAGTGGGCCACGGTTACAGCATATGCGGTCGTTGTTGGAAGTTCCACCTTCGCAGCAGTAAGGACGCCAACCTTTGATTTACCCAAACCTCCGCCACCAGTTGTATTCGACAAATCACAAACGGCGCAGGGGTATGGAGGGTACACCTACGATTGGCACGAAGAGGGCACAATCACGGCCGAGGTAGGAACCAAGACATACCCACCACAAACCGGCACATGCGGAGTGCAACTTCAGGAAAAAATGGTGATAGATGAACCCAGTGAAGTTAAGGTGATGGTCGGGGGGTTCGGGGTTGACGTGGAGTTTCCACTTGGCACTATTGGGAAAGCTACATGGCTAGCACAATATAACGGACCACGATGTGACTATATGAGTTATCGGATTCAGTATATTGAGCCCATCTACAACATTTATAAAACGTATACGGTGTATACCTATAAAGCATGCCCGCCACAAGGTGGATGCGTAACGGACAATCTCATTCCTAAAGTGAATCCAGTACTCGTGCAGACAGTAACTGCCGGTAAAGGCGATTTCGCGGTGTGGGCACAATGTTGCAATCGCCGTGTAGGATCGTAGAGAAGGATAATGTGTCCGCACAGGTCTTGCAGGAGAAAATCATGAAGTGGCAACCTATTTGCAGCATCTTGAGCTGCCTCTTTCTATTTGAACTGTCTTGCTTTGCAAAGGTGTCGCAGGCGGATATGACACGCTTTTCACGGGAAGCAACACCTTGGATGTTCGGTCCGCACTCAATCTGGGACAGTCCAGAGAACCTTCGAGCGTTTGTGATACGCTCGCTTAAGGCCGCAAATGCTCTGCCGGCAAATGCCAACGATGCGGGTCGTTGTATTTCCCGACAGAGTGATGCATGGCTCCGCTACGTAGCATATGTTCGTGGACAAAAGCCCGTTGACGTAGAATATTTTCGGGGCTACTTTAAGGATGACAACCGTGAAAATTGTTTTAGGCCACTTACTGCCCACCTGCTATACATAGAAACAGGCAGCGAATCATATATACTGAGCGCGTTGCAACAGTCTCCGGTGTTGGTCCAATTCTTTGCCAAAGTAAAGGACGCACAATTTGATTCTATTATGCAGAGCATAATTCGAGGAGTTGCGGGCGAAGAGGCTGTGTGTAGTCTGAGGTCTGGCGCCGATACTTCAGCTCCTTTTACTGCAATGCTACGGACTGGTTACGCCGACTTCGTCCGCGCCTCGCTTTTTCAGACAAGTGACCCGCGAATGTTGGAATTCCTCTTTGCTCGGTATAGCCGCTATCGAGCCGCAAATCCGTTTCCGAGGGATGTTGAACCGTCTGGTTTCGTTTCAACATTAAAAGGTGGACCAGACGGAACAATTGAAATCTTCATTAAGTCGCTCGTAAAGGCCGAGGCATTCGATGATCTGACAAGCTTCAAGACGGATTGTCCCGCCTTAGGCCGCAACATTGATCAGTCAATTGACACGTACGCCAACATGTTGCAAAGTCGTCTAGACCTGTGTCGTACTACCATTGCTGGCAAACCTCATGTCGACAAGTAGACCGAATACAGTGTGTCAGCGGAGTCTCTAATGTATATCGTGACGTTTACAAAGATCGTCATTATAGGGTTGTGTTGCATGGCCACATCAGAATTGCGTGCGGACCTTAACTTTACCCAAAGTACCGTCCAAGTTACGCCAATGCTCAAAGAAGAGAACGTCAAATGCCGGTTCGAGTTTGTGAACGGCGGCCAGAGCAGGACGTTAATTACTGGCTTGCGAGCATCGTGCGGTTGCGCGACAGCAACCAGTTCTAGGGCTGCGTTTAACCCGGGAGAGGCGGGGTTTATTGAGGTTGTAATGAAAGTTGCCGGACGACTGAATGGCGATGAACAACAGGTGGTGGTTCAGACGCATGAAGACAGTGGCGATAGGGCTATTGTTCTGACCGCTCGAGTAACTGAGCCAAAGCTAGTTGATATTCGACCACCGGCGGTATGCTGGGTTATGGGCGAGCCCCTTGCGGTTAGGCTCAGCGACATTTGGGTTGAGCCAAACGCAGTTCATCTACGCTTGGTGGCGGCACGCTCGGAAAGCCCAGACGACGTTGCCGAATTGCAGACGCTTGAGGACGGAAGGCACTATCGATTGAAGGTGCTGACCACGGGAACCACTCGAGAGCGAAATAGCGCGATATATGTAATAACAAATGTGTATGCAAACGACGGGCTAAAGGAAATTCGCGTTCTACTTAAAGTGACACCGCGGTCGCTGGATACAAAAATTGCGAAGTAGGGACGGGCGGTGAGATGCGGTGCGGTTGAGAGATCTGCCATAGTGCCAGGAGACGTTCTGCGTGTTGCGGCACTCGTAAAAGCGAGGCAGCGGCTTGGTCCAGCTAGTGTGCTCAGCTCGCTACTACAGTAATTGAAGTTGTTATTAATAGACGGGTGATATGCTTCTCGTTCTTTGTTGTTAAGTGGAATACTCGGGAGGCTTCTTTGGCTCATAGCGCCATTTGCTCGTGATTGTGTCCCAGCCATAAGTGAAGATGGAAATTACGGGGTCGCCTCGATCACGGTGCGTGTTTCCTCAAATGCCCGGGATCGTTCTGAATGGTCAATGAAGGTTTTAGCAAATGAGTGTGGCGGAGCGTGTGTTGGATGGTAGCGATCCGGAAACGGGTGCCGCGCCATACAAAACCGGAAGTGCTGTTGCGCGAACGGCGGACTATTGGCGATTCCGCATGGTTCAGATTGGGATATCGTTCGTCGTAATGGCGGCGGCGGGCCTGAAGGCACAGCAGGCGCTCGACGAAATAGGTCTTGGAGGACGATGGCTACGGGCCGGAGAGATTAGCGTGGAAGTGGGGCTGGGACTGTGGCTCGTGATCGGTGGGTTCCGGCGCGCTGCTTGGTGGACGACCTTGGGCTGCTTCTGCTGTTTTGTGTGCATAGCACTGTATAAATCGTTATCTGGCGCGGAATCGTGTGGGTGTTTCGGGGCGGTAAAGGTCAACCCTCGGTATACCTTGGTCTTGGATATCGGAATCGTGGCGGCATTATTGTGGGCACGGGGCGGCCACCCTAGATCCAAAGTGCCGGACGCTGAAATAGGAGGCGTGCGACGAAAGCCCAGGCGCTGGCCGTTTGGTGAGATCCCGCGTGCTAGCCTAGCAGCGGCACTGGGCTTGGTGGCAGGAGTGGGTGTTTGGTATTTTCAGCCACGCGCGACACAAGCGGGAGTTTCAGGACTGGAGCACGCGGGTAAATGGTTAGTCTTGGCGCCGGAAAAGTGGTTGGCGAACAGGTTTCCGCTGGTGGGAGAGATTGATATCGGCCCGCAGTTGGCGCGGGGGCAGTGGATCGTCGTGCTTTATCATGCAGACTGCGATACGTGCCGGAAGGCGATTCCGGTGTATGCGGCGTTGGAAGCTGGGAGTCGGAACCTGGAATCTGGAAGAGGGCGCGAAGATCCTGGAACGCGCGTCTGTTATGTCGAGATGCCGCCGTATGCCAATGCCGCGGACGACCCGCTACGCGGTATCGAAGGGATCATTCGCGGCAGGCTCAGTGACAGGCACGAATGGTTCGCTACGACGCCTGTTGTCGTGGAAATGTCCGATGGGCTGATTGTCAGGGCCGCTGCGGGAGAGGCCGCAACGAACCTGAAGTGGCGGAAATGAGCCGGCCGGGTTGGAATTTGAGCCCATGGCGCGAATAGCTCTTCCTTAAGCAGTTATTCTCTCGGCGCAGGCGTGTTCTGGCAACGGCGCGCGGCTCGGTGAGGAAGGCGAGCACCTTGGGACAGCGCTTCACAGCGCGGGGCTCGACGCGATCCGGTCGGTTTCGCGCGATGCACGACGACCGCCTGCATGCGGCCGCGATAGGCACGTTCGGCATTTTGTGCAGCGCTGTTCCAGGCCGCGTCGATGAAGGGCACCACCGCCTGCAAGGTCCCGGTGAAACTGATCTGGCGGGGTTCCATATCGGTCAAGGCTGCGGCGTCTGTCATGGCGTGCGTGGCGTGACGTTGGACAGAAAATACTCGTATTCGTTGGTGGCGCGGTTCCAATCGACGATCAGCCAGTAGGTGTGATCCGTCGGGCGGCCCCTAACTGACCAGATACACATGGGATGCCTTGGCGTCACAGACGACTGGATGATTGTCTGCCGCAAACAGTTAACTTCCTTCCAGTGTTGGTGGCTAACCCTCAACCACACGACAACATTCGCCGTGACGAACTAACCCAATGGCATGTGGTAACCGCATAGGCGAATATCATCTTTCTGCGCGCAGAATACTTTCATCGATCGCGTACCTTTAAGGGCCTCTGTTTGTTTCTTGTTTGAAGAAGTTGATTATGGTCGCGTTCGCTGTCGGCAGCCAAGACGTGTTTCGCCGCAGTTTCTGAAGTTTGCCGACAACTTATTCTGCGGCAGATCGCCGCTAATACAGCCTTTAATGTTTAGGTGGGACATTATTTCGCAATGAATGCGTTCGGGCTGTCTGGGTGCATGTTATTGCGTTTTCCATTCAGAAGGGGTTTTCCATGGCCGATCTTTCCAAAGAAGCATACTACTGGTCCTTCAGCGAAGACTTCCCTTATGCGGACATGTGGTTTCTGAAATCGCCCGTCCCTCTGAACGCAAGCTTCCTCGGGGGCCTGTTGCAACGCGTTCATGTGGGGGGATTTGGAAGTTTTGATCACTTCCCAAAGCCCGTGTTCTACATTCCGGGACCCGTGGTCATCAATGAGATTCTCGCCCTCAAGGGAGCGGACACCCCAGCCATGGGCACCGAGAACCCAATCATGCCGAGCATCAGCAGTGACGACAGCCAGGATTTTGGCGCCAGCCTCACCCCAGGAACCTTTCCCGGTGTTCCAGGCCTGAACTTCGGTGGAAATGTGGATGTAAACAATGCCGCCACGATTGCATTGGCGCTGACCAATCCTACCTACCAATACCTCTACCCTGGTCTGCTAAATGATCTGGCAGTGACAAAGCGAAATATCAACCAATTGGCTGGTTGCGCGAATGTTAGCAGCAGCAGCGTATACATCTGCATTTCGCAATTAGTAGCCCGCCAATACCAGTTGAAGGTCACCACCAAAACTGGCATCACTGCGGATGTCAACGCCAGTTACGATGGGTTCGGACTCACTGTTAAATATACCGCCACATCAAGCAGATCCTTCACCCTGGATATTTCGGCCAAAGACGGGCAGCCTGATATCGTCGTCGCCATCGGCACCAGCCGCTGGGAAGACCTTGTAGCCTGAATATCAGAATCAGTCTATTCCGGATAAATGCCGCATGACGGTGGGTTCGCCATTGAAAAGCCCACCGTCATTTTGCGGGACACACAGACGGTCATTCGACCGCAGGCCGACCAGGCCGCTGCCATCGTCGCCAGCGATCCATCTTCCGCCGCCGTCGAGAAAGCGCCGCGGCCCCAGCGTCCTCTACGCGTTTATCCATCAACCGTCCTCCTCATAGATAGAAGGTTCCGCTGGTCCGGCGGCCCGACGAAATGTCGTGCCTCCCGCACCAGCCACGGCTGACAATCTCAGGAGCGGATAGTCAGGCCAGGCAGAATTACCGAAAGGACACGAGCAACTGCACGCCGGCGAGGTGTTGCTGGCCGATGTGTGCTTTGCCAACTACTGCATGGTCGCCGAGCTCTTGGCACGAGGGGTGACGGCCTTCTGAAACACCACACATTCTTTGCGTATGATCCGGTGGAACCGTCCGGGGACTTCATCCCAGACATGTAGGTCGACAATGAATGGCAGGTTGCTTTCGTCCAGCGCCTCTTTGAGTTCTGAAACCAGAGGCCGTTGCGCGGGCGTGGCGAAGGCAATGAGATCGAGATCTGAATTCGCTCTCGCTGTCCCTTTAACCCGGGAACCGTACGCCCACACAGCTACGCCCGGGATAAACCTACGCAAGAGTTCAAGAAGCAGCTTGTGCTGCTGTATCGTAATGTCAACGGGAGCCTTCATTTCCATGTGGCTCCCGTCATCTTCTGATAAAGGCCGATGGCATCATTGATGAAGTTGTTCACTATTTTGAGCACCAGTTTCGCTTTCTTCCCACTGTAATCGTGGGCGGTGCTGGTTCGGGCGTCCGCATATTCAATCCAAGACCCTACAGAAGAGCCGAAAAGGCCGTTCTGGCCGGCCAGCTTTAGAATTGGCTTGGGACTGTTGGGGACATCAGGCAAGCCGATTTCCTCGATGAGATAGCGTTTGATATCCTTCCAAATGGTGTCGTAACAGATTTCGAAACGCTGAATAACAGATTCGGCGATGGCCTCGCGGTCAATGTCCCGGAGTTCTCGGCGTTCTTGGGCGTGCAGGTAATTCGCATATTGCATTTGAAGATGTTTAAGCGATTTGTGGAATTTGTCGTAGTCAATCATAGCGTTATGTGTTGTTGCATGCATTACTTAGATTAATCCTGGCTCTTTGGCGAGTCGAAATCGGCGGGTAACCATCAGGAAGGTCCTTTTGAGCCGCTTGGGGTTAGAACTATCCCCGGCGGAATTCTGCGTACGGAGTGCCAACAATTCTGGAAGCGGCAGAGAATATGACCTACGATTACGCCAGTGCGAATAATGTGTTATGGCCAGGGGTTTGACGTTGTGCCCATTCAAGAGGCCTTCGTGTGGGCCTTGCGTGCAGAACCCGCGATGATGCAGCTAAAGGGGCAATATACTGGGGCCTCTACAATAAATAAGGCGTCGGCTTCGTATACGTTACGAAACTCCGTACCGGCGCGAGCGCTGGCGAGCATTGCCCGTCACCCGTTGGTCCGCGTGGCCGCACTCGAAGTGATCCATGCCCAGTTCCCCTTTCTCGTCTTGGAAACCCCGCTCGATATGCCAGCGGGAAAAAGCCACCCGCAAGAGCACTTCCAAGGGTAACCCGGCCGTGGCGTTGGACAGGAAGTACTTCACCTGAAACCCGCGTCGGCCCCCGCCCCCGCGAATGCTGCCACCGCGCCACACCCCTGAGACCGCGTGTTTTACACCTGGCATTTGCGTGTGGTCCGGAACCGCAGCGCTACGCGCGGCGTCGCGCGTCGGGTAAAAAGCACGCCGCGGAAGGTGCCAACTAACGGTAGAGTCGAGAAGTGACGCGGTGGTTTCGGCGGGGCCTGTCCGTCCGGGTCTTTCGTCTGCCGGGGTCTCACGAGCCCTACCCTACTTCGTTTCTATTTCCCGCACGTCGAGCGGGACGTGCAGATTTCCGGCTGAAACGCATCTGCTTGCCGGGGCGTCTGGCAACGTGCACCGCGCTGAATGACAAATTGGCAAAAGTGTTATTTGTATCTATTGCGAAAAGGCTCGGGGCCGCTCTATTAACTCAGACGATCGCGCGATGGTATTCCCGTGGCGCGCTCATTGAGCCCGACGCGCGTCGCACGTTTCCGGTGATTTTCTTCACTACAGGCACTTCCAGAACGCGAACTCATTGGGCGCGATCGCCAAGCCTTATTGATTCTCCAAAATACCTTGCGGGACCACCTACATGGCAGAACTTGGGTAAGATCCCATGCAGACCCACGCATGCCGAATCGCATTTGCGACGCGACTCTTTTGACGCGTCAAGGACGCGTGGTTGCGGCAGGAAAGGTACCCGCAGGGCTTGTCATCGCCGGCATCGTGGTCGAAGAAGACTTATGCTGCCAGGGTTGGCGCGGGAAATAAGTCTCAATCGCGGCAATGGAGTCGCGCGGTATCCGGATGGTGCGCAATTCAGCGGGTCCGGCCTCATCCAAAATGAGAAAAGAGTCATCAGTTTCACGGAGCAAGGCATATGGAACCGACCGCGCGGGATCGCCCTCTGTTTTCAAAATCGCGGCGATCGGCGAGTGCTTTGATTCCTTCAAGATGAATTGCACCACAAGTGGCTTGCCCCCCCCAAAGTACACCGGAATCCGGGGGAAGCCAAAGGCAACGAACAAGCCAATGTAGAAGGTGAAAACCAATAGCGCGAGGAATCCATTGCGGATTGCCGACATTGCCGCGGCGTGCCGGCTATGGATCGCCGAGGGACGCGAATTAATCAGCTGGGACATTGCATGGCATGCACGTTGTGACAATAGCCATAATGTGGCGGAGATAAAGCCAAGCACTGCACTGAGTCCAACCATATCGGAATGCGATATGGGAGTGAATTGTCCCTCGCCAATATCGACATGTATTACAACTACTGCCAGGATGAGAGGGGTGGCGACGATCGACGATAACACGATCGACATGGCAAACCTTGCCGGATGCCACAAGAATCGTCCGGTGGTGGTCAACCCCAAACGCTGTAAGCCAGGCCGAATTGCATGGTGCAAGCGCCAACCGAGCCATGGGATCCACCGGTCGGCGACGTGGTCGAAACAGTTGAAGAAGGAATCTGCGATCATTCCACATAGCAACGGGGCCCACGTCCAAAAGCCGGCAAGAATATACTCGCCCTTCAAAAGGCTCAAGGAAGTTACGTGGTATCGTCCGAGGTAAATACATTCGACGATGAACCCGGTGAGATAGACGACCGCGGTGACACCGACGACAAGTTTCGTCACTCGCTCAAGTTGGTTGGTGAATTGTGATCCCCACGTTTCATTCATGTAGGTCCTTTGGATTCGATTATGCATTTGATGTCGTCATCAATTAACGGACGGTTCCGAGCGACGCCCGGATGCCCAGGCTCCCCTACCCCGTAATAATGTTGTCAGCACATGCGCGAGCGTAATACCCCTGTATTCCAAGAAATCTTAAATCTCGGTCAGTTTCTCCGTGGTATCTTGACTTGAACCATCCCTCCCTCGATCGCGTATCGAGTCAACTCCGCCACGCTGGAACAACCCAGCTTTCTGCGCAGATTGTGCCGATGGGCCTCCACAGTCTTTATGCACACGCATAGCGTTGCGGCAATATCTCTGGATGATTTGCCGGCAGCGATAAGAGCAAGCGTCGTGCGTTCGCGCTTGGAGAGTTGGCCGGCGTTGGGAATGACCGGTTCATCACTGGGGTGCAATAGCGGCAAGGTCATCGAATGGCAATATTGCTGCTTGCCATGAACGGCGTGGATGGCTCGACATAGTTCTTGGAACGGCCAACCTTTATAGACATACGCCATAGCACCCGCAGCCATCATCCGATTTATGGCACGCTGGTTATGGCACGAAGAAAGGCCGATCACCTTGCATTTGCGGTTGTGGTCGACAATCTGCTTGGTGGCTTCGATGCCGTTCAGGTGCGGCATATAAATGTCCATGACGGCAATATCCGGATCCAACTGGCGGGCCAATTTAACCGCATCATGGCCATTCCGGCCTTCACCAATGACCGTGCAACCAGGTTCCTTCTCCAGCCGCCCACAGATAGCCTCTCGGACCACGTCATGGTCGTCGATCAGCATAATCTTGGTGCTCATAATGCACTCCTCAGATTCAAGCACGTGGTATCCGTTCCCCGTCTTATACGCCACAATGCCCGAAATCCTGCGCGCAGGAATGTCCGAAATAGCAACCGATGTCATTTATTTGGTTGAGGGATATTCGCCGGTTTGCGGTGGGTATCCAAAGCCAACGCGGGCCTTGGTGTCGTTGGCGCTGGGCCCAATGGTTGTCCTATTGCCGGGTCGGCAGTTTTAGGTGGAATACTATTTCAGCCCGGCTTGGCTTGGAGGGCAAGAATGGCAGATTTCGCGATTTGGCGCACCGTGGCATCGGCCCAGTCTTGTGCGTCCAACCACCGTAGGCCGTCTAGAAGCAGGCCCTGATCCAGGGAACTGATCGTGGTGCCGTAACAAACCCAGGCGCGGGCAATAACGGCAAAATAGATGGCAGTAGCAATCGCGCCTGGGAGTCCGCGATCAGGATGTTCGCGACACTGTTTGGCAAAGTCCTTTACGATTGTAAGCAAGGGCTCGGGTGGTGTAGGGTGTTCCAATAGGCCACGAAGCGAGGCAATCGGTGGCACAACACTCGTACGCAGCACCGCAATCCTGGCCGTATCGGCTTCGATCAAAGAGGCGACGCCGCGGCCCAAGGGCGCATCGAGTTGGTGACGCAACATCGCAGTCAAGTCGGCTTGTTCCCAGCGGAGGTCCGCACTTATGTCCAAGTTCATTAGTTGCTCAAGGGAATTGGGTGATACAGATTTAAGGCGAGCATCCATGGCGTTAGAGCTCCTGTTAGAACGACAAAATCAAAGGACCATAGCGCTTGCCAGAGCCGGCCGTGCATAGAATGCACTTCAATTCCGCAATTTCGGCTTCCACAGCATCTTTGCTTTCGTATTCGAGAATCGCAGAGGTCAATGCATGCCTGAACATCCGTTTCGCAGTAATCAGGGCATTGGCGGCCTGGCCGGGTGAATCGAATCCCAGTTGCGCAACCAGTTGTTCGTACGACGCCGGTTTTGTGTCTTCCACGATTGGCTTCAGTATCCGTGCCTCGAAAACCTTCCAGATATCGTCGCGGTCCTTGTTGCAGCAATGGTCCTGCATAAGTTTGAGCGCACGGTCGAGCAGCGTGCGGGCCCAAGCCACCTGAGCGGTGTCGGCCGGCGTTTCTCGGGGATCCGCAATACCCTTGGTGGAAGTTAACGACCTTATGCCGCCCTCAGGTCGGCGTTTGGCAGCGGTGACATGGCGGTAATTGCTGACGACATAGTGGTCGAGGGCCGAGAGTAAGAAGTTCCGAAAACGTCCCCGCGACTGATCGGCCGCAGACAGGAGCATTTGTTCAAGCATCTTATCGGCAATAAAGCCTTGCAGCAGATCCTCAACTTGTTCCGGCGGGAACTTCTGTTGTAGAACCAGATGCGCTTCAAGTGCTGGCGTATATAACCGCAATATCTCATCGAGCGCGTTGCGCCGGACGAAAGTATCGCCATTGTCTGCACGCATGATCAGTGACCAGCGTGTATCGGGTAGTTTTTGTGCAGGGATCAATTCCTGGGGTTCCATGTGGCACCGTCTGTCAGCGCCGGTCTGAAAATGCGGTAAATCCGCCGGTTTGAAAATGGGGTGAATTGGCCGGTGCGAACGTGCTGGTGCAGAGGATGGTTGCAGGGTGGTGTGGGGGGATGG
>Ga0316217_10003290_pt1 | contig 18585 bp, 17 predicted proteins | sample 1anoAmetaG_FD_203633 | JGI IMG/M metagenome (GOLD analysis project Ga0316217, IMG submission 203633) | Freshwater microbial communities from Trout Bog Lake, Wisconsin, USA - 1anoA | ecosystem: Environmental > Aquatic > Freshwater > Lake > Hypolimnion/Profundal zone | place: USA: Wisconsin...
GAATTTCTCTAAGTTTTTTATCATTTATTAGACTAGCTTGTTGCCCCTGTTCATTTAATTTGCTATCAATTATAATTTCTGTTGATATCAGGCCTAAATTTTAATCTGAAACGCTGGAATTCTTATCTTTTCTCAAAATTTTATTCGAACCTTTTAGAAGCTCAACAGTCCCTACACATTTATTCTAAGGTATATTTTGTAAAATATAATAAACAACAAATAATATAAGCACTTATAAAAGCACTTACAAAGGTTGCGAAGAGCATCAAAGGACTATTTTCGATGGAAAACTCACCAAAGTGTCATAATAATTTAAACGCATAAAAGATTTTGATATGAATATGGAAAATAAGTCACACAAATAAACCTCTGTTTTATATAGATTAGTATATATTCTTCTAAAGAAAGAGCTTTTTTTATGATAAATAGATATTTATGCAAATTTTGCCAAATGGTACTTTGTTAGTTATCCTTTTGACAAAAACTATGAAAAAGTAAGCCTAACAAAGCCTTCGCTTGCAAGAATCCTGAAGAATCAGTTTTAACAATCCAATTTGAATCAACCCTTTATTTCAAAGCTAGGAAGACTAAATCAAGAAACAAAAAAGTTCGCTCAAAAAAACATTGAAAAAAGCTTTTTGTCTACCATTTTGTGAAGAAAATCATTTGATGTGATTAAGCTTTCAACATGAAGCCAAATTAGATCTCTTTGTGTTTTTACTTTTTGCTACTTAGATCAAACAATCGTAAAATTTTATTAGATCTTAGCCCGAATTGTAATTGGATTCATGCGGTTATATGTAAAGACTGCAGAAGACTCTTGATAATTGATTTTATTCTCTCCTTAGCTTCAAATTAGTCCAGCTAATTTACTTCATTAATAATTGAAATTTTCCTCAACTCAAATAATTTTTCACTTGCCAAGAAGCTGGAAGTTTTCTTTTAATCAGGATCTAATACCGCAGTAAATAAAATTTGACTTTCTATGAAAGATTATGATATATCATATAATCTATGGGATTAGGGAGAAGTACGCCGACTCTTACGCCTGAAGAGCAACTAAAACTGGACTCTGGAAAACCTATACTCTTACCAGGGGGCATAAAGATTGTAAAAAATAAGACCACTGAGCTGTTGTAAGGTGTTCCCAAGTAATGGGCCAAAAATTACTAGCTCCCGTACAAAATCGACTATAACAAACTAAGCAGCACTCAAAACATGCCTGAATCAGTAAGAGCCGAATAAGACTTGCCATAGTCTATCATTTCTTTGATGAATTCGATTCCCATGGAGTTTTCGCTGTAAGTATGAGAATATTTAGGCCTACTAGGGTATAGCATCGTTTTCATGTGGAGTATGATAAAAAAGGGAAATTCAAAAACCTACCAGAAGAATGGGCCAACAAGCTGAACCTCTCGGAAAATGACTCAGAATAGCAGCACTCCGAACAATATTAGGAAGAAATGCTGGAGAGTCATGTCGAGTATTAGCTTTTGTCAACTAGCTAGTTTGAGGAAATGATCAAAAACGTCCACTTCATCGAATAGCCACCAAATAGCAAATTTGTGTTTTAAAAATAACTGGGGAAAGGAGCCATGTGTAAAGTGTTCTTCGCCTACGATAGGTAGCAAGCCAACCGCCGTTATTATGCCTGTCGGATAATCAAACTCAAAGATGACCGCACTCTCAAAAAAATTAGAACTGAAATAGCTGTAATGAATTTGTGTAACTCCGATAATCTCACTCGCCACTTTTTTACGTACTATTACAAAGAATCTTTGTTCATGTTTGTGGAGTTTATGGATGGAGGAGCCATGGTGGATTTCGTCTACCACTATTTGAAAAAAGTTCCTGAAAGAGTTATAGCCTACATCCTGAGATAAATGCTGAAAGGACTTGACTCTCTGCACTCAAGAAGACAACTCCACAGAGATCTAAAAAGTGACAACGTATTGCTAAACCTAAACGGAGAAGTTAAGATTGCTGACTTTGGTTTTGCCATTCAGCTCACAAAATAGATTTTGAACAGGAAATCTTTGGTAGGCACTCCTGCTTGGATGCCACCTGAACTTATCAAGAAATAGCCTTATGATGAAAAAGTTGATATCTGGTCTTTGGGAATGGTAGCGATTGAACTTGTAGAAGGAGAACCTCCATTTTTGAGGATGAAGCATCAGCAGGCTATGCAATGCATCGTTAATAGATAACCACCAAAACTCAATTCTGGCAGCAATTAGTTAGCTAACTTTATTGATGGTTGTCTTCGTAAAAACCCCAAAGATCGAAAAAGTACAAAAGAGCTGTTAATGCATCCTTTCATCACTGCAATAGGTAAGGGGTAAAAGTAAAAGCTAGAGTTGATTCATATGCTAAAAGCAATGAAAAAGAAATCTTTAGAATCTGTAATCAAAGGTTTGCCAAAGTAGTAGTAATGATCAAATATAATTTATCTAAGTGATATTGACTGAATGCTTTTATTTCTGTTTATTTTCGGGTACTTGGGAACATCCTGATACAACAATAGCTTATCTGATGTTTTTAAGGGTTAATATAATCAAAAGCAGGAATCATTTACTTGATTCCAAGATCATCGTCAATAGCTGGTACGCTAGATTTTATAGTTTGCTGTTAGATTGAAATAAAGTTCAACATTTATAATCATATTAACTTAGTTTAATGCAATCATTTGACTACTCTTAGCTAATTGCCCGTTACTAAATCGTCTCTCAAAAGACTCTTACTTTTCTTACTCCTTTCGTACAAATCTAAGAACTCTTTACTGAGGAGGCCCAAAAACCTGAAAATCTTTCAGAGAATCTTTACGAGCCAAATGATTTTTACATTGAACCGAAACGCTAAATAAAGAAGAAGAACTCAGTTCAAGAAAGTAAGCAAATTTTGTTGATCGGAAAACCATAAATCCTAAGTTAGGAAAAACTGAAAAAGTATAAACCGGGACCCTTTGCTTTGTTTTATTAGCTAAACGAAGGCAATGTGAACAAAGATGCTGAAGTATGGTATTACAAGGAGCACAAAGACATTGTAGGCCCAGTTTCCTCTTACAACATGGATAAGTTGGATTATCTCAATAAGATAGATGACTAAACAAGGGTTGCTTTCAAGACTTTGGATAAGTTTGTTAAACTTGGGAAAATCAGAAAGATTTTGCAGGAATAAAAGAAAGACGAGCTTAAGTGATTCTCATTTAAAGAAGATTTAGCTTATAAAGTTTGGCTCTCTTTAAATTTGGCTTTATCTTGCTATAAATAGTCAGATTGCTGACAGCTAACCAATACTCTTATAGATCATAGGCTGATTTTAATTTTAATATAAATTTGAAAATGAACAAAAACAACTAATGAGTAATTTTTATCACTAAACGTGGGTTTTTGACAAAGTTTTTGGATTTATTACTTATTTAATTTTGACAACTCCTGTGATCATTTTTGTTTAGATAATCTAAGTCGTTTAATGTTCAGTTTGGAATAGTAATTAAGATGAATGAAGCGTTCTTCTTCGATATGAAGTGGCATTTTCTCGTATCATCAGATTAAGTGGATCTAAGCAGATTGGCGATAATGATTCAAAATGATTTACTAGATTTTTAAATCTTTTTTTTTATTCTTCAATGTTCTATTCAAATTTTGAAAAAGCCAGCTTGGGATTTTTATTTGTTATTAGCTTATTTCAATATTAAGCGATCTCTATTAAAGGAGAAAAGTGAAAAAATTCTTTTTTCTTCATTTTTTTTCCATCTCCATACTTTTTCGGTATGGATCTCGCCTATTACACTTTTAGTTTTATATTTGATTTAGCTTAATTAAGTTTTCTTTTCACTTTTTATGAATTTCTATCTCCTATATTAATATTGGTGGCTTTCGAGCAAAGAAATTCAAACAAAATATTTTTTTAGTAGTTTTCCGTCAAAAAATTAAACTTGAGTGACAAATTGCTTTATTTAAACCCTCTAAAGCTCGTTCTTGAAGATATAATTGAGAAATATTGATTGTAAAGGATACTATCTCTCAAGAATCCTTCCAAAATTTCTACAAACTGATATTCTAATATGGATAAAATAGAATGCAAAACTTCATTTTTCTGGGGCCAAAGCCAACTCTTTCGAGCAGCAGGTCTTAGCGATCTCCTTTATTTAAAGTGAATCGATTCGATATAATATAATAAGTTCTAATTCTTAAGAAGTTCTATAGAAGAATGTCGAAAAAAGCAGAGAGATAAATAAGAAAACGCATTTCGCAAACCGAAAATATTGATGAAATCGTCAGACTTTGCCTTGATGGCATCTAAATAAATTCTATCACCTCCAGTGTGAAAAAATTACTTGAAACGTTGGTTAACTTGGAGTATCTCACATTGAATAGTTGCTCCCTCAAAAATCTTGACAATTTCCCACACCTCCCCAGCCTCAATGCTCTGGAACTCTCCGAAAATTAGTAATTCTTTCGTTATTTAGGCTCAAAGGGGACGATCTCGATAAGTTAGGCCGTGCGCCTATGATTGCATTCCTCACCTTGGACAAGAATAATATTTCAAACCGCAATAACATTCATTTGCTCAACTGTCTACCCGACCTTTAGATTCTGTAGATCCATGATAACCCCTTGACTAACAGCTACGATTATCGCGAACTCATATTTAATACTTTACCAAACGTTAAGGCAGTTGGCTGCAAAGACCGCTAAGGCAACCTAGTCGATGAAGAAGAAATGTCTGAGTATATCTCTTTCCGGTCAGTCCGATCACATCCCAATTTCGATGACTTCGGAGTAAACAACTAGAACTAATGGGCCAACAACATAGAAACGGTCCATTCGCGCGAGGACAACATTCTCAAAAGACAGTCTTTGAATACAATAGGGGTTTCTGTGTACTTGGTACAATAGAATCCTCGTAAAGTTCCAACCGATATCATGAGTATGAGATCAACAAGTAAATAAGACTAAGAGTAAGAAAATGAAAAACCGCTTCTTCGGGATTTCATCAAGAAGATGTTCAAAAAAGAATGATTTTACTATTAATCTAATTATTTATAAACTTATTTATGCTTCCTAGTCATATGTGCTCACACTGGCTCCCTTAATCGTTTTGCTATTTTTTTCAGAACCCCAAGACTTACCAAATTTGTCTTTGGAACAAGTTGCCATTCTGATCTTGGCATAGATATGTTCTATTCAAGAATAATGCGACCAACTTTAATTTACTTGGTATTTGTAGGCATTTTTAGAATTCCCAAGTTCATTCTTTATTCAGTCTTTCTGAAATGGTACAATTCCAAAGTTGGTTTGTATTTTTCTGTGTACCATTAAGGGCTAGGGATCGAACATATATATTACCTATTATATTGAGTTAAATGGTTGTGAAGAAAGTCGAAGGCTATCAGATATTTATGTCGAAGATTCTCGGTAAGGGGAGCTTCGGGAGCGTTTATTTGGGCATGAAAGATGACAATAATTAAAAGATCGCTGTCAAAATCATCCCAAAAGACAGCAGTAGCTTTATTTCTATTCAGTTGACAATGACGAGTATTACAAAGCTGCACTCACCAATTAGATAGAGATACTCCAAAAAGTCAATTCAGAGAACATAGTCGGATTTTACGACGTTATGGAGAGCAGCAAAAACTATTACATTATTCAGGAGCTTTGCGATGGTGACTTGACAAAAGATATAAAACGGAACCATTAGTACCCTTAGGCTGGGGCCATTTAAATGCTGAAGCAGATATGCAACGGTTTTATGGCACTAGTCAAAGAGGGAATTATCCATCGGTACTTTTTTTATGACTCAGTGACCTCAAACCTGCAAATATCATGAAAAAAGGCAACGTTCTCAAAATTGGCGATTTCGGTTTTTCAAAGCAGTTGCACTAAAAATCGTAACTAGTTCAGTCGAGTGTTGGAACTCCTCTTTACATGTCTTTGGAGTTGCTAAAATATGAAAAATATACATCAAAATGTGATATTTGGGCTTTAGGCATCATTTTTTATGAGATTTTGCATGGTTATGCCCCATGGAATGCCAAATCACTCCCACAACTTGTAAAAACGATAGAAGAAACATAGCTTGTGATAAAAAGAAAAGACCTCTCCCCCTAAAGTGTCAACTTTATCGAGCGTTGCCTCTAAAAAAAGTAGGTGAACCGTATTTCATGGGACTAGATATTCATGCATCCGATCTTCAAGGGATACTTCATGTAGAAGACATAATCCAAGGAATTTTAAAACAAGATAAAGATGATCATGAACAACCTTCGCTTTTACATCAGCAAAATGAACTTAGATATGAAAAAAATCATGAATTCTATGGGCTTTGGGCAACAGAAAACTGAAATCACCTTCAATGATTTCTTCAATTTCCTACAAAAAGCCTACCCTGAAATCACCATAGAGGAGGCAGAATACTGCTTCAAAAAGACTGATATCGACAACAGTAAATCAATATCAGTCAATGAGCTCAAACACATGCTCATCGAAAATGGAATCAAACTTGAGTCACAATTCGATATTCTCCCCATTTTCCAGAATAATCAAGAATAGACTTTCTAAAAAATCAGTCAATAAACTAGCAGAAAGATTAAAAGTTGCTTCTAAAAATTGTACAAAATCATCGTCCGAAATAAGATTCCTCTATGGCAGGTGTTTAACGACTTCGGCAAAAAGAAAGGATGCCTAACCCTAGCAGAATTTTCAGCCTTAGTAAAGAAAATATGTACCACTACTATCTAAATACATGACGAAGAAATAAGAATGGGCTTTAAATTAATAGATCTCGATGATTCGGGCTCAATAGAATTCTAGGAGCTCAACAACTACTACTCGAAGATAAACGGAATTCATCCTTCCTAGAACCAGCCACCAAAATATGCCGTTAACAATGAAGCAGGGAAGATTAAGCCTCCCAAAGTTAGAAATCAATCTTTTAAACAAGAAGATCATATTGTTTAAATCAAAATCCGACCAGCTCTTAGTCAGCCTTAGCAAAAGGTTTAAGCTTTGCGCTTTCAGTAGCCTACAGGTGGTCTTAACCAAAATGGGCATAATAACCAGCCTTATCCAAATGCTCATAATCCTCAGCAGAATTCAGTCCAATTCAACAATTATTTGCAAAACCAAAATTTCAACTATCCTCAGCCAAATCCCGTCTATCAGCCAAATCCCGTCTATCAGCCAAATCCCGTCTATCAGCCAAATCCTAACCTGTGGAGTCCCAGCTCACCAAAAAATCATCAACAAAACTATCCAATCAACCAAAACTACCAAGGAGAAGGTAACAACTTCCAAGGAAATATAGAAGGACTTAACACAATTTTCAATCCTTTTGATTTGCTTAGAAAAAGAATATGATTTTTATCTACCCCTTTGTATCTGTATTAACTAATAATTGGGCATTCTTATCTCCTGCTGTTATCTTCACTCGATGGACATTAGAGCCTCCGATTTCGCTTTAAAGGCCAAGAGATGAGAAATCTAAGACATACTTTTCAATTTGAAGGATGAAATACAAATTATTTTACATATTACATATCACTTATATACCCTATCGTTAATTTCTTTTCCTTTTTTCAGCAACTCATCAAAACTGATACCATCACGAATCGAATCTTCGATCTTTTTCACTGTGTCCACATTGTTTGGAAGAGATTTATCCTCCCTTATTTTGTAAATTTTCCAATTTTTGTCATAGACTCGCTTTTTTATCGCTTAAATCGATTTCAGATCTTTTTATTCATCGCCTTGCTTCATTAGATTACTCCGAAGTTCGTCAGCTATTTCGCGAGTTATTTGACTCATAATCTGTCTCTCATTGTTTTTAGTTGTTTAGTAGCGACATTAGGCTATTATAACACCGCTAAACTCATCAATGGCGGTGTAATCTGCTTCGTTCTGCTCAGCTTCCTTCATTTTATAGCGTTCTTCTTCTTTTTCTCTGATCACATTTTCCAGCTCAGAAAACCCTGCTTCATCTATAACCGTAAACGCATAAAAAAGCCGAATATAGCGACCCAGTGTCGTATCACTATAGCCAACATACAAATCCAAAATCCTTCTGCCATACTTGTCTTCCAAATTGGTATTAGGTACGACAACGAAATCAACAGTGTTGAGTTACTAAGGTTTCCATTTGATGTACCCATTGTTGGTGGCTCCAACGATGTACTCCTTTTCTTCATGGTTGAAGATGATCCCGTCGTAGCTATGCTCCATCATTTTGACGTACTTTTTCAGCATGAATTACATTACGTTGAATTTGCGGCAGGTCAGTCTGAAGAAATCTTTGAGCTCTATGCCGATTCTGTGGAATGGTTTGCCAAGCATTTCGTTGCATTGGACGAACCGATTCACACACTATAAACGTTACCTAAGCGGCATCCTGCAAATATTTCTGCCAAGGTGTACCAACCCATCGAACATCAAATACCTAAATATCTCCTTCTCCTTCACGAACTACTGAACCAGTTCTCCATCCAGGATGGTCACTACATATTTCCGGTCACTCTCTTTCAACTAAGTGCTAGCGATGTCCATATCAAATGATATCCCCACGTCCACCACAAAACTCTAGAGGGTGCTGTGTCCCTTGCGACTCACGAAGTAGCATTGCGTGTAGTAGGGCTACTCGAAGGTGGGGGTACGGATCAGATCTGCTTTTAAGACTTTGACTACCATCAGGAGATAACGAACTCCATCACTCTTTTAGCAAACTAGGTATGGAGACTGATTGTAGGGGTTTAAGGAGCTGAAGATCTAAGTAAGCGAAGAGCGAGTGATGGATACTGGGTGTCCTCCCAAAAAAGATTCGTACTTCTTCATGGAAGGGAACAGTTCGCGTATTTATTTCATGACGTACTCAGGCAGGGCTCGTCGTATGCCTGGTCGCTAGAGGGTGATTGGGTCTTCGCTGATGGTGTAGCAGGCTGAAAAGTGAGGATCATTCATCATTTGTAAAGACAGATAAATCAATTTATGTCAATTTAATAGATAACTTAGTAAATGCACATTAGCCAATTCTATACACACTTCGCTTCAATCGACCCAGCCTGAATATTTGCGACTGCCTTTCAATCTCAAGCCAGTGCTGCTCGGTTTGACATGGTTGAGAGAAGGGTGGGTTGGTTTGGCATTTTATGGTTCTACCCTCTTTACTAATTCTATTCTAATCAGCTGTTTTTTAATATGATAGATAGCTGTTTTGTCAAGATAAAGTTGGTTATTGAAACTTTGGATTTAAGTTTTTACTTGGGATTAAGTCTAGAAGCAATGTGTACATTCAAATATCTGCACTTTAGATTAAATAAGTATAGCACTTGAAATTATGATTGGGTCCAAAAAGGTCAAAGGTCAACCCTACCTCGAGAAGCAAGCTGCGAATTCGTCTTTCGCTTAATTAAAACAGGGCAAAAATGAGGACACTTCCTTCAGGGAGTATCCACCAAAAGAGGCTTAAATTGACAAACGCACAAGACACGCAAAACACACAAAATAATCTCGTACTTAGAAAATTAGTCATAAAGACTAATAGCCGATATCAGGTAGAAATAAAATAGTCTTAAATTGGGACAAATATTATCCTTATTTGACTGCCAAGAGATAAACTAAACAAAAATAAACTCGGATCAAGAGCAACAAAAAGCAAACTCCCAGCTAAATCTCTAAGAATGTATCCGCGCCTAGAAATTAAAACGAATAGATCTCCGAATAGCTCAAGCCAGATCTGACAAAGATACCCAGAGATAAAGTATCAGATGACGAAGACGAAGGTGTTGTCTGCATCATTTGTCTTTAGACCTTGGCCCCGAACCTTTTGATACCCTTCTCCAACCAGTGCGACCATGCCTGCTGCTAACCCTGCCTCAAACAGCACATTACCCACCAGCTCGCCAAATTCCAGCCCATCAAATGTTTCCACCACATGTGCAAACAAACCATCTACAAGGATTCAGACCACTACAAGAAGATGTCAGCTTAAGACAAGCATAAATATAACAAGATCCTCAACCAGCATGAGATAAACAGCCACCCCAATCGACGGATCTGCCCTCGGACTGGCTGCAATGGCTATATCTTCACCGACAACCCATCTTTCACCTGTGTGCTCTGCAAAAGAGAGTTCTGTAAATAGTGTCTAAACTGCATGCATATGGGCAAATGCGACGACAACAGCAGACTCATCCTAGAAAACACACTCCAATACAAGAGCTGCCCTCGCTGCAAAATGTACATCTAGCTAAACAAGGGCTGCAATCACATGACCTGCAGGTGCGGCCATCAGTTCTGCTACCTCTGCCTGGCTAGGTGGACTCACGGCCATCAGTGCAATCGACCCTAATAGCCGCATGCTGAACCTTTTGACATCAGGAACCGCGGGAATCATGTTGCGAATGCTGAGGAGATTGAGGGAGCCAGGGTTAATGCGTTGAGGCCTGCCCGAAGGACTCGGTCTGAGACGTGTCAGTTTATATGCTTGTACCTGCCATGGCTGCTAATATTCGATCTGTTGATGCTGTCAATCGGGATAATAACAGCCAGCTTGATTATCAGCATCGTCTAATTTTGCCGTCTGGTCAGCTTCGCCAAGACAGATCTTGTCAACTATCTTCGCGATAATGCTGACCCTACTTGTAAGCGAGTGGCTGTGGTCTTGCTAATGGTAGTGCAAATAATCTTCCCCTTTTGGGTGCTCTGTGCAGATCGCTATCAACTGTAAAGACTAGACCGTTATGGGTAGTATTCGCAAACGTTGCGAAGTTATGTCTTCCCATGCCATAGATTTTTATCTACTGGCCTATGATTATATGAGTCCTTTCTATAATTACGCATCCATATCCAAACCAGCATCCGTAGTCGAACCAATTATTTATACAAACATAGAGCTGCGACCATCGGACAGAACATCTTATTATGAATTGGGTTATGCGTGAGTTGCTCCTTAGCATAGGTAGGTGCGAACCCCGGTTGGGCAGGTGGCAGATAGTACGCGCATCAATAATCAACTAACAATCCAACTAACTTTGGAATACTTAATTAATCTTTATACATATAATCTATATAGAATATTCAAATCCATCCACACTTGATCAGCTGCAGCCGCCAGCCTGATCTGCACTCATACATAACATCCGTCCCTTTAAGAGAGACTATCAGCTCTTTTTTCGGCCTAGCCCGATGTGAAGAAGCATCATACACACTCGAGCTAACAATACAATAAATAGCTATCGTGTTCAACCAGCTCACCCACCGATGGCTGAAGCGGCCATAGCTGAGCCCACTTTATTGCAGCTCGTATTCTTCAGGTGAGTATGGAACACTCGCCTATGCTTTTAATTGCTCATTTATTCCTGTCTTGCTAAGCAATCCAAGTGAGAATGACTGAAGGCTAAAAGCAATCAGACAGATAGTATAATCGAATCCATCTCAAAATCGAGCTGGTTAAGAATATCTGAAGTAAAAGATACCTCACGCATGTGGTAATAACCAACTCACACTCCCTAACACAAGCGTGCATTGGCAGTTCATGCGGCAATAATACATATATAAATCAAAAAAATATCTAGCTCTCATCGGCCTCCATGAGATTCTTCTTGAAGTTGTAGTCTCCCACGATGAAGGGGTCCTTCTCGTCCAGCAGGTACTGGAACTCGCTCTTGTAGTCACTCGCCTTGTTCCAACCCTGCTCCTCTTTCTCGCTACTCTCGTTCGGCATCTACTCGATCACCTACTCCTCCATTTTCTGCAAGTGCTCATGGGATTGCGGGTAGTAGTGCAGGTTTTTGCTGCCGTAGAACACCTCTGAGATCTAGTCGAATTTGTCGATTATTTTTAGATTCCTGGGGTGTTTCTCGGCCTTGTCGATGCGGGCGTTGGCCTTGAGGTTCTTGAGGTAGGTCCTGAGCACGCCCATGCGGTCAAACAGATGTATTTCGAACTCGAAGCCATACTTCTCTGCGAGCCGCAGCTGGTAATAGTAGTCGTCGAGACTCTTCTTGGGGAGACCCACAGATTTGGCAGCCTCGAGCAGACTCATCTTCTTAATGCTGTTTTTGCTGAGGTGGAGTTCTCTCCACTTCTTGACGATTTCTATGACCTAGAAAATAACCCTCTCCTTGCTCCTCTCCTTCTTGATATCGGACTCCTCGCTCTCCTTCTCGGGGTCGTTGGAAGCCTCGCCCGACTTGCTATTACTACTTGTTATACTGTGTATTATGCTCCCCAGTTTAACAAGAACGAGGTCACAACTGTTGCCCGAGATCCAGCTCAGCGGGATCGGGGTGTCACTCTGCACTGGGCAGTAGGCGTTGCGCTGGAAATCGTAAACCCGCACCACTCTGTCCGAAATATCGAGGTTGATGTGCCTAAATGCGTCCCAGAGGGGGAGGATGTTATCGGTGAGCTGCAGCTGCAGTTTGTGGACTGAAACTTTCTCACTGAGTTAATCTTACACAACTATGGTCCTGACTACTTCGAAGCCCCCTTGCTACTAATGCATGATACCTGATTGGAAATTATCAAAATAATATGTAATTTCTCCGCACCGCAAAAAGAACCCTCAAAATATCAGGTCTACCCTGCCGCCATTACCCGCCCGCCACCACCCTCATATGTTAAAGTTGCCAGTAGATACTGAAAATAGGATAATTCTGGCTGAGAAATTAGTATACGGATATTATAACATCCACAAAAACCAAAGATTTCGCTATATCGCCTGGTTATCGACGATTCGCTTGGTTCATTGAAGCTTATAAGCAGGGCATGACAGTTTTATTGGCCGGTTTTATTTTTCGCAAATAGTGATACCATGCCAGGATAGATACGGAGTAAATGCGATTTTTCTATGGGTTGTATAGCTGAGAGAACTACAACTTGGATGACAGCTAACAATCATTGAGCTTTAATGAAGACAACCATCATATTCCTGAGTTTGTTTGTACCCAACTTTTATGTTCCAACCTAGCCAAGTTGTTGCTTTATGAGTCCGCTAATAGGTTGGTTATGATCCAATGGCCTTTGTAGTTAATTGTGCGAATGAGCGTTAGATGTTATCCACAACAAAACGAATAGTCTTGACTACACTATTATTGAATTTCCACTCCGCGCAAATGGATTCAATTTATTAGTGATTTTACCATCAGAACTACTGTTAGCTGCAGCTAATTTAATCCGCCATTTCAAGCTAGTGTGATTGGCTTATCATTCCAGCTGAGCTAATGAAATATTAATCTCAAAATGCTGCTAAATGAGTTGATTTTTTGGGGTTGCCACGTGATTTGGGCCCTAATTAACCTTTTCCATCTTACTTTGCATTCCATTTCCATCGACCAATATGAAATTCGTAGTAGTTTGGCTAATTGCTCCACCCTCGATGATTTGACTTTGATAATCCAAGCTTCATCTGAATTCAGCATTAGCCAAACTATTAGGTTGTAACTCGGCTGATAACAATAAAAAGTATGCTTGTCAAGAATGCTGAAGTTCATGAATTATTATATCTTAAATAAAGCCTTAAAAATCTTGCCATATTCGACCAAAAAGGTCATCCGAGTAAAGCCTATTTTTTAGCTATTTTCGGAGGGATATCGCTGTCCCCATTTTAAATTGCTTGCTAAATTACAATTATTAATCATTCATCAACCAATTACAGCAATCTTGTTGGAAGATAACTAATTTAATGGATTTGATGATCAATGGCTGCGAATCGGTCAAGGGAAGAACCCTGGCTGTGAGTTTTGGATATCTCCCTGCATTTGAACCAAAAAAGGCTTAAAGATTTGGCCAGTAGGAGACTCCAAAAGATCTTTGGCTTGCTTGGAATACTTCTTATCCAGAGGTTGGCCAGTCAAAAACTCTGCGACTTCTGCAGTAAACATATTGCAGTTATGATTGATCAAGTCATATTTCTCCATCAAGTATTTATGCTCAATGTTCTTGAGGAACTCTTCGAACACCTCTTTTGGAACCTACGTCTGCCCGATCAGCTTCTACTCGATCGGTTTGCCGTATGGAGTTTGCTTTGGGACGCTTTCACAGATGCCTCCTCCGAAGAAGTATTAGCGGCCGTAGACCAAGATTGAAGTGTGATAAATTGCGTCAATTTGATGGCCTACAAGTATCATGCTCATGTCTTTTGCCATTCCCATCGTTATGTCGTACACTAGGAGGGTAACATTTTGAGCCATTTTGATAATATACTAAACTCTAATCAACATCGATTATTTGGGCTCCAATCAGACTAAAAATTTAAAATTGACCTAAAACAGCATATTTCTGTCAGAAATATTTAAATTTATTTATATGTATTCGTTATAATGTCAAGTTGGAGTTTTACCTTTACATACAAAAATTAGGTTACTTTGACTCAATTTGTAAAATTTTAGTTTAGTTCAACTATAAAACATATATTAACAGTCAATATTTTCCATAAAGCCTATTTTCCTTGGGAGCAATCGTAGTTGTTGCTACTCCTTTGTAATACTTTGCTAACAAAGGACTGGTCCCATAATTTTTGTTACTGTCCTTAGTAAAACTGTATCCAATCGATGAGTCATGTTTCATTACACTATCGAATTTCGTCTCAGACTTATCTGCTCTGATAGCTGATTTTTATCTTTTGTTCCTCAAGATGTCTTTCAAAGATTGCTTCTTCTTTAGCCTGTCTCTTTCGTCATCATTCAGCACAGAAGTATTGATGTTGCAATAGCTTCCTGAGTTAGATTGGATTGCGTGAGATTTGGGGGCCGAAGTTGCGATTTTGCTTGATTTTTGGTTGTTGAAGCTTTGCTTAGAGTCATTGGTCTTCTCACGCATAATTTCTGTAGCTCTGTGAATTGAAGTAGCTGATTTTTTGTTCTAGATGATGGCTGAAATGTCAGGTTAGGTATAAATCTTTTTGATTCTTTCATAAATGAGTTGCTTGTATTGTTTAAGAGTAAGTTTCTTGTTATCCGAAACAGGCAGATGTATGGCCTTCTTGCTCACCACTTCTTACTTGGAGCTTTGGAATTGAGACAAATAAGGGTGTCTAAGTGCTTCACTGATACTGATTCTTTTCTCAGGATTGAACTGCAACATTCTAAACAATAAGTCTATAGCCTAAGGGGCGATTTCCCCTTTAAACCATTCTTTAAGAGACTTTATTTTTAGATTCGTTATTGATTAGATCATGGTTTCAGCTACCTAGGAATTTAGAGAAAGGATATCTTCTCTCTTTGGCTTTCCAGTAAAAGATAGGATTCTTTAGAGCTGGTCCAAGGTTGATTTTCCAGGGAATAGTGGCTTGCCTAAAAGCAGTTCACCAAGTATACAGCCAATACTCCACACATCTGCACTCTTTTAGTAAAATTGAGATCCCAATAGTACTTCAGGGGCCCTGTACCAACGAGTTGCCACTTCTTAGGTCAGCACAATATCTTTATCTGTATTTTCAGCAACAAGACTTCTTGCAAGTCCAAAGTCACAAATCTTGAGGTGGCAATCTGAGTTGATCAGTATATTGCTAGGTTTCAAGTCTCTGTGTATAACCTAGGTCGAATGAAGATATTTCATACCTTTGAGAATCTGGTATAAAATAAATCGATTATGCAGGTCTTTGAGAATCTTTTGACCGATCGCATTGTGCAAATCTGCCTCCATGTATTCGAAGACAAGGTAGAGATCTTTATCATTTTCAGCCTTGATCACATTGTGGAGTTTGATTATATTGGGGTGGTTTAGCTAATGAAGGTAGCAAATCTCTCGATAGGTTCTTTGTGCATCGATTGAGTGTTGGAATGCATCGAATATCTTTTTGAGTGCCAGTGTCTAGTTGGATTTGCGGTCACTAACTTTCCAAACATGACCGTAGGCCCCTGAACCAACTTTCTTGAGAAGCGAGTAACGAGCCAAAACATGAGCTTATACTTATTCTGCCATTTTCTGCCTATTGATATTTTAAATTATATTTCTATCTCTATCAAGAATTATAATGAATCATTTGGATTATAGGCCGAAAAAATCTTGCATTTGTTCTACTCAGGTAAAGAGCTTTCTGGAACATTTTCGTTCATTTCGAGGAGAAATGAAGGTAAAGAAAAGTTTAAGACAAGAATAAGGAAATTCAGTAAATGTAACCTATCCATAAAATAAATGACGTTCTTATCTCAAAATTAATAAACAAAATAGTATATTCAGAAATTTCTACCACTTGAGCTCAACCGAGGTTGAATCTTCAAATTGCTCTCATCTTCATTCAAAAATGCCTATAAACTCATAAGCCTCCACTCTTTCTATACCATTTCTCCGTTAGGGTAAATTCTGCATCCACGACCAAATATTTTACCATTCTGGAATTCCCCTTCGAATATGGTTGTGTCGATGAAGTAAATCTTTCCCCTACCATGCATCTCACCGTTTTTCACTTAGCCTTCATAACGAGTCCAAATGCTGGGGTTATTTGACTCATGCCCAGCGTACAATACTCCCCATCCATTGGGCTCATCATAAGCCCATTCTCCCTGATACTAGAGTTTGCCGTTGGGAAAATAAAGCTGTCCTTCTCCATGCATCATATCATCTTTCCACCATCCTTAGTAATAGCTTCTATCTTTGAAGATATACTTTCCTTTGCCATGTTTCATATCTCTTTTCTTTTGGCCTATGTACTGACTTCCGCCTATATACTGCTAATGCATATGAATAGTCTCCTCTATCTATTCTTCTTGTACAGTTTATCCTCCGCGGCAAAATTGACGCTCAGCCATAGACATATTCATCATCGAAGCTTAGGACAATTTACCGTATCGACCTGAATGGCGTGTCATTTACAAGTATTTGGTATTATCAATGTTAACTGTACTTAGCCTAAGGGAGCTACGGAATGTTGAAGATTAGGCTAAAAGCCGCGCCATTAATATCTACAGTTAGGCGAAAGAAGGACGTTTCTTGGGATCCCATTCCAACATCTCATTCAGTAACTTATAGATCATAGGTCCATGGCGTTTACGTGCGATATTAATAAGCCCTTTGACTTTTTCTTGACTCAGATACTATTTCTCACCATAGTGATAGACTTCAAAGGAAGTCCTCATGATGGCAATATCTAAAATACTTGCTCCTAGTGAAAAAATTGCTGCTTTTTGACGATCCTAAGCTGGAGCCTACTCCTTCATTTATATGATTGCTTTGTATTATTAGGGCGCAAGGTAAATATCGTGGTTTTAGGGATTTTTGGAGCCTCCTTTCGTCATCAATTTAAAATTGCTTGGTTTCTGTAGCAATTCTGAATCAATTACCTTAATGACGGACTATTTCATCTTCAGTCCCATGAAAATGTGTGCTAGCCTAACTTTGTCATTCAAGCAGCCATGCTTTTCTAATGTCGCATAGCCTACGATAGTTGAATGGATGAAATTTATGATTTACTCTGCTTGAAAATCCACGTTGTTGAGAAGCCTGTTGTTGAATTCTCTCTTTATGCTCACTAACGGATATTCCATGATAATTGTAGCCTTACTCAAATCTCTTATCAAGCCGTCCACTGTCTTCCCAAAAACTTCTAACTAACACAGACAATACCGATTATTCGGAGGATGCTTTCTTCTTTCTCCTGATTGTACTTCTTTTGTTTGAGTTTCTAAACATATTATCTGCACTGAAAGTCGGTTTTAAACTCCACATCTTTACAAAGGACAAGATTGCCTGACTAGATTTCCTACAAAACAGTGCACCTGCCCATGAAACGGTCTTCATAATTCGACATAAATCGATATTTTTACTGAAGCTTAAGCTCCATATCGGTCTGGAAGTTGGGCTGAAAGAAGGGATTAAACCTTTTTCGCTATCTATTGGCTTCTGGCGCTGGCTAGGGTATGCTTTAATTCTAGGAAGTGGCTAATGATGCTGGATTACCTTTGCAGACTGCCAAAACGTTACCCATTTAATCAAATTTATAAAATATCAAAGGAGGGATTAAGATCATTCCTTGTAATATTTTAGTAAATATCTAAGCAGCTTTCAAATTTTCATGGCTTTGTTGATAGGATTTCGACATGGGCTTCTTCAAATAATTCTACTTTTTTTGAACTGGAGATAAAAAATCAGCTTTTCGCATTTTGGATCTTGATTACTAGCCTCTATATAGTGTGAAGTTCTGCAATTTCTCAATAAATAAACGTTTGCTCCTTAATGCTGTTTAAAATATATAAAATGAGATATCACACTATCGAATAGCTAAAAACTGGTTTGAACCATCTTGCTCTTAATCATCGAATTCAAATATATGAAGTTTGATGATACAGATTTCGCACTGATAAATGTAGTATCAAATAAAGCTTTTTATGATTTACGGCTTACTAACAAAATGATGTCCTCTGAGACCGTAGGTAACTCGATAATTTGCACAATTCAAAGCTGTAGAACTTCAAATCAGCCAAATTATTACTCAAAGTAAAGCCTTTACTATAAGGTTTCTCGAGCGTTTTATGGTTATCTTTAAATTTTTCCAAATATTATGAAAAAGAAATAATTATTTTGAACTTAATTCAAGATATCGAATCAATTTCTGGAGAGTGCATTCAACACATAACACTTAATTTTTCCT
>Ga0316217_10003291_pt1 | contig 18581 bp, 15 predicted proteins | sample 1anoAmetaG_FD_203633 | JGI IMG/M metagenome (GOLD analysis project Ga0316217, IMG submission 203633) | Freshwater microbial communities from Trout Bog Lake, Wisconsin, USA - 1anoA | ecosystem: Environmental > Aquatic > Freshwater > Lake > Hypolimnion/Profundal zone | place: USA: Wisconsin...
GCCGAAAATACGCGAAAAACCATCCGCGGCAGCGTTGGCAGGAGAATTTTAACCCCTGTCATCACGACATGGAGAGTTAATCAAAAGTCTCAATTGGCTTTGCCCCCTCGTTCTGGAGGTTGCGTGACGTGCTCGGCGACGCGGATTTCAGCCCCGGCGGGGCGTCAGGAATGTAGCCACGGGTGGAGCGCAGCGCAACCCGTGGGAAAGATGGCTTCCCCCCAACAGCCCCGGCAGGGGCGCAGGAAGCCCTGGCCGGCGGGTAAATGGAAAAATGGCCGCGCGATGATCGCCAATGCAGCAAGGGAATTTCCGTTGCCCCGACGGGGCAAACCGTACGGCAAAATCATTCCACGGGTTCCGCAGTCGGGGCTGGCGCCCGCGTGCTTCACCCGTGGCTACAGTCCGTCGCCCCGTTGGGGCTTAGCGCCAACCGCCGATGGTATCACACACCCTGCCCGGTACTCAGGGCGAGGGGGAAATCAAGCCGCGCCAATTTCGACCTCGATGCTGGCGATTTTGGGGATAATCGTGGCGACCGGTGGCTCGAAATAAAGCGCCAGCGCTTCCCGCAGGTTGTCCAAAGCCTCCTGCTCCGAGCGGCCATGGCTGGCCACATCGACCTCGGCGCATTAGGCGATGAACCACTTGTCTTCCTGCCAGACCCGGGCGGAGTAGGTTTGCGTCATGCTTGGCTCCAGCGTATCTTCACGATTATAGCACAATGCGGTGTTTTTCCAATTGTGGGAGACTGGCTCCATGCGGGTTGCGTTGATCGTATTATTCGGCCTGGCCCTTCGCCTGGCTTGGGGATTACATCTCCCGGCGGGCGATGATTCCCTGGCGAATTTGCCGGACCAACGCGAGTATTACCAGCTTGGGGTTTCGCTGCGGGATACCGGCACGCTGCGGTTGGTCGATCCGCGGTTTAATGATGTCGTGCGGGCGTATCGCACGCCGGGGTATCCGGCGCTGATCGCGCTGCTGGGCGGCAAGCTGCGGCTGATCCGCCTCAGCCAGGCGGCGCTGGATGCTTCGTGCATTCTGGCGGCTTATCTGCTCGCCCGGCGGTATCTGCCAGAATCGGTGGCGCTGCTGGCGGCGGGGCTGGTGGCAGTGAATCCCTTCCTGATCTATTTCAACGGACTGATTCTCTCGGAAACGCTTTTTACATCCATGATGGTTTGGGGGATGGTGATGTTGATGTATAGCGAAGGGCCATGGCCGGCGTCGCGGCAAGGTCTAGCGCTCTGGTTGGGCGGAGCGGTGTTGTTGGCGCTCACGCCGCTGGTGCGGCCGGGGGCGATGGCGCTGCCGGTGGTGCTGGGGAGTGTGGCGGCGGTGGTGCATTGCCGATTGCCGATTGCCGATTGCCGATTTTTGAATGAAATGCAAGATGCGAAGTCCCCTTCTTTCTTTCAATCGGCAATCGGCAATCGGCAATCGGCAATCACGAAGCTTCCCGTGGCCGGCACGTTCTTACTGCTCACCGGCTTGGCGATGTTTCCCTGGGCGTGGCGGAACCAACGGGTTTTGCAGGCGTGGGTTTGGACCAGCACCAATGAAGGCATCACGCGCTATGATGGGTTTAGTCCCGAGGCCACCGGGGCCAGCGACCAGCGGTTTGTGCAGCGGATGCCGTGGCTGGCGACGATGAACGAAGTGGAACGCTCGCGGTTTCTGTCCGCACAAGCCGGGCTGTGGATGAGCCAGCATCCGCGGCGGGTGTGGCAATTGGCGCTGATTAAGATTGGCCGCACGTTAAGCCCGATGCCGCTGAGCGATGAATATAGCGGCAAACGCCTGTATGTGCTGGCGGGACTGTTTTACAGCCTGCCGGTGGATTTGCTGATTCTGCTGGGCCTGTGGCGCGGAAAGCTGCCGGCGGCGGTAAAATGGTACCTGTTGCTGCCGGCGATTTATTTTGTGGCGGGCGCGGCGTTGACGGTTGGCTCGTTGCGCTATTTGCTGCCCGCCGCCGTGCCGCTGGCGGTGTTAGCGGCCAGCGCCGCGCAGTGGCGGCCACGCCACGCCGCCGCATCCTCCGCTGCTTAGATGCTCAGACTTTTGCGCCATCCCGACCGTTTGTTCGACCGCACCTGGCGGCCGCGGTATCCGTTGCGCCCGCGCCTGTCGGCCCTGCGACGCTGGGGAACACGGATCCTGCTGGTCGTGCTGCTGGCGATTATCGGCGGCTATGTCTACTTCACCGATTCCGATCGCATTCGCGCTCTGGCAGCCAATGCGCTGACGCACATGCTCGGCGGCAAGGTGGCCATCCAACATGCCGAGCTCTCGGTTTTTGAAGGCTTGCGCCTCGATGGCGTCAGCCTGAGCGTCGCCAACGCGCAAGGCACGCCCAGCACGCTGTTTTCGGCCAAGACCTTTCTAGTCTACTTCAACCCGGCCGAACTGCTGATCGGACGTCTCAAAATCACGCAGATCATCGCCATCGAACCCACGGTCAATCTGGCGGAAGATTCCGCCACGCATCAGTGGAACTTCCAGCTACTGCATCAGCAGGCCGCGGCCACTGCGCGGCCCGGCAGCGGTTTTCGTATGGAATACTTCCCCGAATTACCCGAAGTGATTTTACGCAACGCCCAGGTGCGCTATCTGGAGGTTCATAATAACCAAATCGAGCCGATAGGATGGTTTGGCTTGGAAGTCCATTTTGCGCCCAGTCCGCAGCGCGATCGGTACAGTTTTTCGGTGCAAAGCCGCGGGGTTCAGGCCTTGGGGCCGCAGGCGTCGGGCGAGTTTGCACTGGCCACGCAAACGCTGCGGGCACAACTGCAAAACCTGGCGTTTGGCCCGGATGTCAAAGCCATGATGCCCGCCGATGCCCGGACCTGGCTCGAAGAGCACGGCCTGGAAGGGAAAATCGATCACGTCGCTATCGCTTACACGCTGCCGGCCGGGCCGCGCCCAGCCACCTTCAACGTCGGCATGACCGTTAAAGACGTCGAGCTGACGATCAATCCCGATGAATGGCGCAGTCGCCGGCAGATCGCCAACCAGCACTGGCTGCAAGACCACGTGACGCTGGCGCTGGCACATCACTGGATCGGCCCCGGTCTGGCCGCCCAACTGCGCGACCTGGGCACGCCGCTGCCGTTGCATCTGCATCAGGTCAGCGGCGATTTTGCCTTCGACCAGGACAGCTTCACCATCCGCAAGCTTGCCGGCCGCATCGAAAATAACTGGCTGAACGTAGCCGGCCGGATGCAAGGCTATGACGCCGATGCGCCGTTTACACTGGATGTCGCCAGTTCCGCGCCGGACCAGTTGGAAATTCCACCCTGGTCGCCGCGCTTCGTCGGTTCCCTGCCCGATGCGGTGCGCGATATCTGCGATCAGTTCAAACCGCGCGGTACTTGCGGCTTGCGCTTGCGGCTGGATCGCGCCGCGCCGGGCGGGCCGATCGGTGTCGATGGCCGGCTGGATATCCTCAACGGCGGGTTGACCTTTGAAGATTTCCCCTATCCGCTGCGCAACGTCACCGGCGCGATCACCGTCGGCAAAGCCGCCGACGGCAAGCAATACATCCACATTCTCGATGTCGCCGGCTACGGCATCACCGGCACCGCCAACGCCAATGCCAAAGTGGCCGTCAATTGCGACCAACTAGGCCCGCTGGATCGTGTGGCGGGTGGAACGATCGTGATCACCGGCGAAAATGTGGCCTGCGACAAACCGCTGCGGCGGGCGATGCCGCCGGATGTTAATGCCGCGCTGGGATTATTTGATCCGCAGGGGCGGGGAGAGTTTCCGCAATTCCAGGCGAATTTCCGCACCACGCTGCAACGCACGCCCGACACCAAACGCTGGGATTTCCAAGTGTCGCTGGATATCCACGATGGCTTTGGCAAACTGGTTTCCTTTCCTTATCCGCTGGAGAAGCTGCACGGCCAAGTGGTCGTCCATGATGGCTATCTCGATGTCCACCATTTGCAGATGGAGAAAAATGGCATGTCCGCGGATATCGATGGCCAGGTGGTCTGGGAGAATAACCCCAACGGTTCGCCCGCCGCCAAGCGGATCCTCGGTCCGAACTTGAACATCATCGCGCATCAAGTGGGCGTGGATGATGGCCTGCTGGGCGCGTTGCCGCCGCCGACCGCACGCTGGCTGCAACAAATCGGCGCGGCGGCGCGGTTGGAAGTCAACGCCAAGGTTGTCCCTGGTGAAATGGCGATTAACGATGCCCAAGGGATCGCCGCCCCGGCCAAACCGCGGCAGGATGTGAACTATCTGGTCGATGTCACACTGGCCGACGGCACGATTCATCCCGGTAGCTCGGCGCTGGTGCTGGATCAACTCGCCGGCCAGTTGCGCATCACCCCCGATGCCATTAAATGCAGTCAGATGACCGCCTGCCGCGACCAAACTGAAATCACCGCGGCCGGCGATTTGGATGTATCCACCGCGCAGCCGCGGCTGCATTTGGTGGCCAATGCGAAAAATCTAGCGATGGATGAAGGCTTGCGGGCCGCGCTATCCGACAGTGCCCGCGATGGCTGGGATGCCATGCACCCCCAAGGCACGCTGGATGCCGCGCTAAAATTGGATGCCACCTTGAATGCCGGGAACTCCGCCACTCCGCCGCCACCGGCTGATTATGTGCTGACGCTGACCCCGCGCGATCTGGCCATTACGCCCGAGCCGCTGCCCTACCGCCTGGAAAAATTAAGCGGCGCCGTCACGCTCTCACCCGGGCTGGTGCGCGTGGAAAAACTTGCCGGCAGCCATGGCCAGGGCACGGTCATGTATGATGGCATTGGCCACGTGGACGGTACCGGCAAATGGGAGTTGGGAATCCACGGGCATAACCTCGACGCCGATGATGAACTTCTGCATGGTGTACCCGATGTGGTGGCCGACGTGCTCAAACAAACCAAACTGCAAGGCAAGTTGGATATCGACATTGCGCCGCTGGTCTATCAACCGACCACCCGGCCCACCGCCAGCACCCATGGCGATTTGCCGGATGTGGCGGTGGCCACGCAAATCACCCTGCATGGCAACACGCTGGAAGCCGGTGTGCCGCTGCGCGATGTCAACGGCACCATCGATCTGGCCGCGGTGATGCGCGCCGGGCAATTGGCCAGCCTGAAAGGGAAGATCAACTTGCCCAAGTTGCAAGCCGCCAGCCGGCCGACCGCCGGCGTGTCGGCCGATCTGCTCAAGGCGGTGGACGACCCCGCCTACCATGTCGCCAACTTGCAAGCCGCCATGGCCGACGGCAATCTCACCGGCGACATCACTATGACCTATCCCGATGCCGGGCCATCGCATTACCAAATCACCCTGTTTTGCCATGACATGGATGTCCACCAGATTCTCCAGGATCAGGATGAGAAAGTGCATGGCCGCCTGACCGCCTCGCTAACCCTGGGCGGCCCGTGGAACGACGTGAAAAACCGCCGCGGCCACGGCGACGTGCGCGTCAACGGCGAAGAAATGTCCAACGTGCCGATGATGATGGGCACACGCTGGATCAACCTGGGCGTGCCCAGCGCCTTCACCACCGCCACCATCCGCTACAATGTCGATGGCCAAACCGTCAACATCGAAAACCTGGAACTAACCGGCAAGGACGTGAACATGTCCGGCACCGGCACGCTGGATTTCGCCACCAAGCATGTGGACCTGTTGCTGGTGACCAACACCTTCAGTTTTCTCGGTAAGGTGTTTAATGATGTCAGCCACGAATTGATGCACATTCACGTGCGCGGGCAGATTCAAGAGCCAAAAGTTTCCGTCGGCAGTTTTGAGACGGTCACTACCACGGTGGACGACGTGGTGAAGAAGGAAGAGAAAAAGTAGGGTTTGACAGAGGAGCCGGCATGAGGCGATATTGGCGATGGGTGTTTAATGTGGCGATGGCGCTGTCGGTGGCGATGTTAGCCATCGCCTTGCTCGCAACACAAGTTAGATGGGTCCAATGGCGGCCAACCCAGTTTACGGCGATTGATTTTGGGGATGGGTTTATCGTTCTTGTCACCCGCATAGGTGACAACGTGCATGTACCCGTGCCGACGGTGATATTCCTGTCAACGCTGTTGCCGCTGATTTGGCTGGTGAGATATTCCCTGGCATGGATGCGTTCCCGTGCATCCCGCCGACAACCACGCGGGTTTGAAGTCGTCTTCCCACCGACGGCAGATGATGAATCCAAGCCGAAGATCAGGGTAGGGAAGACCAATTGATGCCGGCCTCTCCTACCCCGATCAGGACTTTCCGTATCATCGTCTCTAACAGGTGCTATCATGCCTCCCATGGCCGCTATCGTGGCAAGTCTCGAAGACGATCCCAACACCACATCGCCGCTCACCAGCGGAACATTTTCGACTGTCGCTTGCGCCATCAGCAGGTGGTCGAACGGGTCTTTGTGGTGATAGGGCCTCTTCAGCAGCACCGTCGTGTGCTTGATCTCTACCGCCAAAACATGGAGATGATCCTCGTCAATTCCGCTACGTCAAACTGTCGCGATTGGCCATTAACACAACTTTAAGAAAACAGGCAAATATTTTTCGTAACTCCCTGTATACAAAGGACTTAACGCAAAATCCGTCGAAAAAACTTGCCGCTCCGGTGCCTATATATAGAGAGGCCGTCTTTTTTCATTCAAGAGGGTCGCATCCCATGTTGACAGGATTCGCTATTCAGCAAAACCATGACATACATGCATCTGGTTGGACGGATCAGCGTTATTGCACAAGTATGCCAACACTTGGTGGCGACACTTTCCCCAAAAACCTCGGGGAAAACCGTGTCGCCGTCGCCACCCCCAAAAGCAGCCGTATTGCCCCGAGAACAAATTGTCGAATTGCTGTCGCCATAGAGACGCTGCGGCACCGATACTGCGTCTGCAAATTAATTCCCATGCCGCGGCACCGCCGGCTCGCTGGGCGGCGCAAGGGTCTGCACCTTGATATCTGTCGGCCGGCCGCGATTCAGTGAAAAGGTGCCGACAAGCTTTGTGCCATCCGGCAAGGTCAGCACGATTTTATTGGGGCCGCTGGCCGGGCCGTCCAGGGCGAAGTCACCGGTGGAACTTTCGCGGCGGCTGGCGACATCGGCCATCGCCAGTTTCAACAGTCGTAGCGGGAGCCAATCGATGTCGGCGATTTTCACCTGACCGGCTTCGGCAGCGGAGACGAAATCGGCAAACTGCATGAAGGATTGCCGCTGGGCTGCCGCTCGCGCTAAGAAGCTGGTCAGCGTCGCCACCGTGGCGCGGGCGTAAACGTCATCGGTAGGATTGGCATCCAAGCCGAGCCAATAGGCTTTCCAATGTTCTTCAAAACCGTTGCCATCGCCAAAATTGTGTTGCCAGGCTGGTTCCCAGGCGGTGCCGCGGTTTAGTTCGAGCATGAAGTTTACGAACAGCTTCTGGAATTTCCCGCCTTCGCCATGGGCCAGGAAATGCACCATCGACCAGGCCTTGTCGTAGTTGCGGATGCTGATTTGCGCATTCCATAAGCTATGGCTCACCAGCATCATCTGTGCCACGGTGGGCAGACCTTTGTCGCCGGTGGCGTTGATTTCATATTTCAGGCGGCGCAAGCGGGCCGGGGGGATGCCGCCGGTGACAAAAGAATCGCCGGTAAAAATTCCTTCGCCGAAATATTCGGCCATGCCTTCGTTAAGCCAGATAGGCATATCGCCGCCGATCATGGCGGCGGCAAACTGGTGGAAGCCTTCGTGCTGGACGATATGCCAGGTGCCGGCATCAGGATGGTGGCCATTGACCGCCACCAGCAGGGCATCACCGGTAAACACTCCGCTGGACCCGGCCAGGCCGCCGCCTGCGTAATATTCGTCGGACGAGTTGAAGAGATAGAACGGCAATTTCTGCTTGATTTCCCCGGAAAACCCCTTGGTGCGGTCATGGTATTCGGCAAACATAACCGTCATGCGGATGAGCGCTTCGCGGGCATCATCGTGATCGACATCGGTGTGCAGCACGTAATACGGCGATTGATAAACCGGCAAACTATCGCGAAGCTGCCGGGCTTCTGGATCGAGGAAATTGCTGTCCGCCCGCGCCACCGCCCCGGCCAGCAGGGCCAGCAAGCCGCAAATCGTCAGCCAAGGTTTGCATGAAATCGTCATTGCCGTCTTTGCTCACTCGATTTTAGAGACATAATGGCTATCCTTCCAGAGATATTTCCCCGGAGTTGGTCCGATGTCACCGTATAGTAGAAACACAATGGTGGGCGTGGTGGTGCTGGGCGCGGTAAGCGTCATGGTGTGGATGGCGATGGAATTTGGCGGACGTGCCGCCACGCTGTTTGCTCCGCCGCGTTTCCCCGTACAGTTCGTGAGCGAGCGTGCCGATGGTTTGGCGGAAGGTTCCACGGTCAATTTTCATGGCGTGGAGGTTGGCCAGGTAAGTGCCATCCACCTTAAGCCGGATATGTCGGGCGTGACGATTGATGCGCTGATCGACCGCGATCGGCACGTACCCAAAGACGTTCAGGCCAAGATTGAGTTGACCAGTTTGCTGAGCAGTGGTTCTTCCATCCAGTTGTTTCCCAAGGAACCGCCCAGCACACAACCGCTGGCGGTTGGCACCATCGTGCCGCGGCCGCAACTGCTGGCGGCCGGCGACACCATTCCTGCCGTGTATAAGGGCTTGGACCTGGCGGCCCTCCAGGAGAAGGTTGGCGGTATGAGCGACGAGGTGGAGAATACCGTCAGGATTTTCCGCGAATCCAAGGGCATTGACAAATTTAATGACACCGTCCAGCAAATCAACTGGCAAGCACAAAAGCTGGGCAAGGTGCTGGATTCGGTGCAAGACATCGTCGGTGATAAGAACGTCAGCCAGAACATCAAGGAGACCATTGCCAACATCCGGGACACCAGCGTAACCACGAAGGAACTGGCCAAGAAGCTGTCGGCCTTGTCCGAAGGCTTGACGAAGAATTCGGCGGACGTTTCCCTGGCGATAAAAACCACGCAGGGGCATATCGACGAAATCGCCAAGCAATTGGACGCCCGCTTTGAGCAGGTGGCCAAAATCCTGGACACCATGCAGAGCATCAGTGCCAAGGTGGACAACGGCAAAGGCACCGCCGGGGAATTGCTGAATGATCCCAAGCTCTATCAGTCGCTGGTGGAATCGAGTAATCAGTTGAACGCGACCCTGGCCACACTGCACCGGCTGGTGGACCAGTGGGAACAGGATGGCGTGTCGCTGAAATTGAACAAGTGATCATGGGCAGCCGCCACGGCCCGTATACGGGCCGGCTAAACGAAGAAAAACGAAGAAAGATGACAATGAATAAAATGACTCTCGGCGTTTTGGGTGTTCTTATCTGCCTGGCTGTCAATGCGATGGCGCAGCCTGTGCCTGCCAGCGGAGATCACGGCAACGACGTGAACGTGACCTTCCCGGCCACGCTGCTGGCGCAGAATGGCGGGCCGGTTATTGATATCAAGCATCCGCCGGAAAAGGACATGCACGCGGCCGTGGGCGATGGTGTTGCCGACGACACCGCGGCGTTTCAGGACGCTTATGACCTGATCAAGAAAAACTATGTGGCCGAAGGCGAGAAGATGCGCAGCCTGTTCATCTACATCCCCAATGGCACGTACAAAATCAGCGATACGATCATCTATCGCGGCGAAGATATCACATCGCCGGGACGCTTTACGCCGGGGCACTATGACATTTGCCGGATGAAGTTTATCGGCCAGAGCCGGGCGAAAACCATCCTGCGGCTGGTGGATAACGCGCCGAAATTTCAAGATAAGGCGCATCCGCGGCCGCTGCTGACCTTCCAGCATCCGGACACCATCTTTAACAACGTGCCGGGCAGCAATGAGATTCGCAACCTGACCATCAACGCCGGCAGCGGCAATCCCGGCGCGGCGGCGGTGATGTTCCAAGCGGCCAACCAATCGGATATCCGCAATGTCACCCTCGCCTCCGGCGATGGCGGCGGCGCTTACGGATTGTGGTTTAAGATCGGTTCGGTGCAAGGCTATTACACCGATATCACCATCGAAGGTTTTGATTATGGCATCGTTGATGCCGTCAACCCGGAAGGCGATCCGGCCATTGAAAATCTGACGCTGAAGAACCAGAACGTAGCCGGCATTCATCATTTTGGCGGCGGGATGTCGCTGTGTAATGTGCTGTCCGACCAGACCGCACACGGTGCTACCGCCTTGCTGATCGATGGCACCGGGCCGCAAACGGTCATCATCAATAGCAAACTGATTGGCGGCGCGGCGGGCAACCCGGCTATCGAGGTGGCCAAGACCGCCCAGGAATGCTTGTTTGCCCGCAACGTGACCACCAGCGGCTATGGCATGGCGGTGAAGCGTGCCGGGGAAGCGGCCGTGCCGGGTGCTGTGATCGATGAATACGTGTCCGCGCCGGTAACGACTTTGTCGCCCGGGCAAAAAACCCATTCGCTGGCGCTGCCGATTGAAGCCACGCCGGCGGTGCCTTGGTACGACCCGGCCAAGGATTGGGCGGTGGTGGATGATTATCCCAGCGTGCAGGATGCGATGAAATCCGGCAAGCCGGTGGTGTGCTTCAAAAATCAAACGTACGCTCTGCCCAGCGATATCAGTGTTCCCGCCTCGGTGAAATTCATTAACCTGATGGGCACGCGCATAACCGGTGGGGCGCTATTAATCAGCGAAGCTTCGCCCGATCCGGTGCTGGTGCAGGATGGCGGCGTCAGCGTGCGCGTGACCGCCAATCGCAACGTCATCGAGCGTTGCATGGGCGGCGGCATCAGCAATCCGCAGGGTTTACCGGTGACCTTTTTCTTGGAGAACGTGAACGACAACGCCACCGGCGACAATTTCTGCCGCCCCGGACAGAAGGTCTATGCCCGGCAGATCGATATCGAGTACCGCAAAGTGCCGCAGATCGTCGCCAATGGCGGCACCATGTGGGTGTTCGGCTTCAAGACCGAAGACACCGGCACCCCGTCGCCCTTCGTGGTGAAAAACGGCGGCACCCTGGAAGTGCTGGGCGGCTATGTCAACATGCTTGGCTCACTGGCCAAAGACGACACTCTGCCGCCGATGATTACCAACATCGATTCCAATGCATCGATCACCTGCTTCACCAACATGACCGGGATTTACAACGTAGCCGTGCGCGAAACCCGTAACGGACAAACGAACGAGATCAAATCCAGCGATCTGCCGCTACGCGGCTCGGTGTATCGCAGGAATTTCGTGATCCCGTTGTATGTGGGTTACCAGGAGAAGTGAGGCACCGCACATCATTTGGCGGGATGATCCGCCAGCCATTTTTTGGCGGCTTCATTTCCGCCATCGGCGGCTTTCTGATACCAGACGCGGGCAACCTTGAGATTGGCCGGTATTCCCAGGCCGTTTTCATACAAATAGGCGACGCCCAACATGCCATCCACATTTTTCGCGTCCGCCGCCCGGCGAAACCAAGTCATCGCCGCGCTGTAGTTTTTGTCCACACCCAAGCCTTGCAGGTATAAGTTGCCGATGCTGCACATGGCCATCGTCTGACCGGCGGCAGCCGCCTGGCTAAGCCACTTCATGGCCTCCTGGTAGTCCTTTTCCGCACCGGGATCGAACGCATACAAACAGCCGAGGTTGTTCATCGCCCCTGCATCTCCGGCATCGGCAGACTTGCGATACCACTTCACCGCCGCGTTGCAGTCTTTGGCCACACCCAAGCCGCTCTCATACAGATAGCCAACATTGTTCATCGCCACGATATCTCCCCCGTCCGCCGCCTTGCGATACCACGTCATGGCCGCTTGGTAGTCCTTGTCAACGCCAAGACCTTGCTGGCACAAATCACCAATGCTGTTCATCGCCGCTGTATTTCCCGCGCCCGCCGCCTTGCGATACCACGTCATCGCCTGGGCGTAGTCCTGCGCAACACCCACACCCTTCCTGTAAAGGAGGCCAACGTTCCTCATCGCCACGGCGCTTCCAGCGTCCGCCGCCTTCCGATACCACGTCATCGCGGCTTTATCGTCTTCCTGCACGCCCAAGCCGTACCGCAACAGATACCCGACGTTATCCATCGCCGCCGCACTTCCGGCGTCTGCCGCCTGGCGATACCACTTCATCGCCTGGGCGTAATCCTTGGTCACCCCCAAGCCTTCCCGATAAATCCACCCAAACGCTTCCATTGCCGCCGGATCGCCGGACTTGGCATCCTCCTGCGCCGTGGCCAAAGCCTGGGCATACAACTGCTCAGCCTGATCGGCATCCTTGGCCACACCGTTGCCATCGGCGTAATACTTGCCCAACGCCACCATTCCCAGCGAACAGCCGGCATTGGCCTCCATTTGAAACCAGACCAATGCCGTGGGGTAGTCGCGCACCACACCGCCCTGGGCATCGTCGTACATGACACCCAGCCGCTGCATGGCCGCGGTGCTGCCCGCCCTGGCGGCTTTTTCCAGCCGTTGCCGGGCCACGTTCAAATCCACCTCAACCAGTTTGCCGCACTGATAATCCATCCCCAGTTCATACATGGCTGCGGCATCGCCGGCGTTAGCCTGGCTTTGCAGTTGGGCCAGCGTGCGGTCCGGCTTGGTCGCCGCGCCGGTATCGGCCAGCCCGTTGGCAGCCAACATCGCCGTGCCCACTAGAGCCAGGAAGCCAGCCAGCCATGACCGTCGCAGGTTTCGGTGCATCGGATGGAGAATACATTTGCCGATGGGCCATATCAATGAAGACGGCGCACCCTCCTCGGCAAACTGGCCCGGCGTTTCTAGCTTACTACGCCCCGGTGACCTATAATCCAAAAACTTACCAGTTTGGAGCTTATTCACGATGGAACTGCCCCGCCGCGCTCGCGGAGACGAAATGCTCAAGCCCGGCGAACTGACCGCGATCCGGCGGCGGCTGCGGCAAATTGCGCCAACGCATGATTTGGTGTCGGTGATCGCCTGTGCCTTCGATCATCGCACCCGCATGTTGCCGTTCATTTATGCCGATACCCACATGGTCCCGGCGGGCGTGCGCGCGATCGGCGCGGCGATGGTGGATGCCGGATTTGCCAAAACGCGGATCGTCTTGCAACAGTGGAACCGCTACTTTCGCCCTTCGCGGATGCAATTGGACGGGCGAATCCCCGACCTGTTCATGGTTTCCAGCATGGGGCTGCATTCCGGCCAGTGCATGGCAATGATCCGCGATGCCCGGCAGATCGATCCGGCGCGGCGGCCGCTGATTATTGCCGGCGGCCCACACGCGATTTATATGCCCTACGAGCTTTTCGGCACCAATGCGGCCGATCCCAACGGCGCGGATGTGGCGGTCACCGGCGAAGAATATGTACTAATGAACTTACTGGAAGTGCTGCTGTCGCTGCGCGGCACGGGTGAGCCGATGCGCTCTGTCTTTTCCCGCGCCCGCGCTACCGGCGCGCTGGATGGAATCCCCGGCCTGATGTACGCCCGCGGGAAGATCGACGGTGCCGCCGAAGAACTGATCGACACTGGCACGCAACGTCTGGTCGGCGATCTGGATGAGTTGCCGGATTCGGTGTTGGGATATCGTCTGCTGGAGCCACCCAGCCACCGGACAACGCTGGCCAGCCAACCCGTCCAGGCCGATCAAACCCACAAGCTAAGCCCGATCAGTTCGATCGTGCTAACCTTTGGCTGCAAATTCAATTGCCCGTATTGCCCGATCCCCGCCTATAACCAGCGGCAGCACCGGCTGAAAAGCCCGGAGCGCATCGCCGAGGAAATGGGCCGGCTGCGACGTGAGTATGGGCTGAAATATTTCTTCGGGGCCGACGACAATTTCTTCAACAACAAGACCCGCACGCTGGCGATTGTCGATACGCTCAACCATGCCGAAATTGACGGCAAACCGCTGCGCAAGCGCATCCGCTGGCACACCGAAGTCACCATCCACGACACGCTGCAAATGAAGGATCATTTGCAGGATGTACATGATTCGGGCTGCCGCGCGTTGTGGCTGGGCGTGGAAGATATGACCGCCACGCTGGTGAAAAAAGGCCAATCGGTCAACAAGACCATCGAGGCGTTCACCTGCTTGCGCGACGCCGGTATCTGCCCCATGCCCATGATGATGCACCACGACAGCCAGCCGCTGTATTCACGCGGCAGCAACTACGGTCTGCTCAATCAGATCAAACTGCTGCGCCAGGCCGGGGCGGCGTCGTTGCAAGTGCTGATGATCACCCCCGCGACCGGCACCAATTTGTACGATGACAACTTCACCACCGGCCAAGTGCTCAAGCGCGTTGGCGGCCGGCGCGTGGAACCATACATGTTCGACGGCAACTACGTGGTTGCCAGCAGCCTCGCCCGCCCGTGGCGCAAACAGCTTAACCTGCTGGTGGCTTATGCTTATTTTTACAACCCGTTTTGGTTGAGCGTGCTGCTGCTGCGGAAGAAAACCGGCGTGTCTGGTAGAGCGGCGGGGATGCAGATCATCGGCATGCTCGGCCTGATCCAAACCGTCCGCCGCACTTTGGGCTGGACGCTACGGCTGATGTTCGGCAAGATCGAACGCCACACCCAGCCGCCGGCCAGCAGCGTGCCCATACGCAGCAGCCAGTCTCTACCGACGGCGACGGCGTGCGGCCAGCCCGATGGCGCTTATGCCAACCAGAGTTAAGCTGGCCGGTTCCGGGACCGGGGTGAAGTAGGCCGCCAGACTCTGGGCGATAATTTCCTGGCCATAGAGATTGGTATGCACATCATCGCGCATGTAGTCGTTGTACGGCCGAGTAGCTTGCGTCTGGTTAATGTACGTCGCCCATGGTTGCAGCAGATCAATGAATTGCACGCCTTCACTGATCGCCAGGGCGTCAAGCTGGTCGCGATAGGCCGTGCCCAGTGAACTGGGACCGTTGGCGGGGTTGGGCGCGTTAAGGTAGTCGGGATCCAAGGCCGCATTGCGATTACTACCGAAGTCCGACATGAGGACAATTTCGATATTGGGGTTCATCGCTCGCGCTTGCGCGATCACGCTGGCGATGGCGCCAAATGTCGTGCCGGCATCCGCCGCGGTGTCGGCCGGACCGTTGCTGATGCCGCCGATCATCAGCAGATCGGGGTCATAATTCCCTACATAGGTTTGGAAGTTGGTCGGGTTGGCATAATAGCTGCATCCGGTGGATCCGCGCACCGACGTGATGACATTGAGCTTGCCGGGATAGTCATTGTTGACCAGCGACTCCCAATTACTGGTCGAGGCATCGTTAACGATGCTGTCGCCCAGCATCAGGGCTTTGACGGTTCCGCCGCTTTCCAGCGTTTGCAGGGTGCGCGACAAATACTGCGGTGTGGTCGCCGGTTTGGGAAACTGATAGCTCTGGTTGGGCATCTGCGCCAGCAGCGAATTGTGCCAGGCCACCACGTCGGCGGTGCTGGCCGCCTGCACCGTCACATTGTCAATAAACGTCTCGGCGTTGTTACCATAAGATTGGAAGCTGAGCGTGCGTGCCGTGGTGTCGGCGGAAACAGTGCCGCGGAACATATATTCGTTGTCGCGCCAATCGGTGCTGGCAATCAAACCGGTGGCATGGGTTTGTTGGCCGGACGCGTCGCCGCTGAAAATGTACCCGGGATAAGCGTCCCCATTCAGGTTGACCATGGATTCAAAGCTCACCGAATAATAGCTGTAAGGCGACACGGTGAAATCAGGGGCAACCCAAGTGCCCGCCTTGACGCGGATGGAATGCGTCGGCGAATAGGCTTCGCTGGTCACCCAGCCATTGCCATCGGGATCGTACGGCAAACCAGTGCCGGAGTTAATCGCCAAGTTGGATTGCCAGCCTTGGGTCAGGGGATCGGTCTCAAAGTTCGTGCTGATATACATTTGCGCCCGACCCCGCGCCGCGCAACCGGCAACCACGGCCAGCGCCAAACCGTAAAACCATCGTCGCAACCGCATGATCGGTCCTTCCCATTGGGTACATGAGATCGACACAGTTCAACTAATCTAAAATCTACCGCGGCCATTTGGTGAACACAAGCCGATTCTGTTGTCCGACCCATCTGGTCAGTCCTATCTCCGTTCCCTATAATCCCCATCATGGATACGCAAACGCTGCCGGACAATGTGCTGACCACGCAGTTGAAAAAAGTGGTGAACTGGGCGCGGCGCAGTTCGCTGTGGCCGATGCCTTTTGCCACCGCCTGCTGCGGCATCGAGCTGATGGCCACCGCCAGCAGCCGCTTTGACCTGGCGCGCTTTGGCGCCGAGGCCATGCGCTTCAGCCCGCGGCAAAGCGATTTGCTGATTGTCGCCGGCCGGGTCACCATCAAGATGATGCCGGTCTTGCAGCATATCTATCAGCAGATGACCGAACCCAAATGGGTGATCAGCATGGGCGCCTGTGCCAGCACCGGCGGCGTGTTCGACTGCTACGCCACCATCCAGGGCATCGACCAATTCATGCCGGTGGACGTATACGTCCCCGGCTGCCCGCCGCGACCGGAAACGCTGATCGAAGGCATCATGGCGATTCAGCGGATCATCGACGCCGACGGCCTGCCGCCCGCCGGCAAGCGCCGGCCACTGCAATTGACGGTGGAGCCGACCTATCAGCCCGGCACGCAGCCGGTGCCGCTGATGGTGGGTGGGAAGGCGGTGTAGAGTGTGAAGCAATGAATCTCTTCGAGCTATTGTGGGCTGTCGCCATCATCACATTTGTGATTAGCGTCATCGGGGAATGCATACGGCTGCCAAGGTGGGCCACGCTCTTGGCCACCTTGCTGATCGTTGGGATCTTCTATGCTTTCCTTTGGCGACAGGGACGTGCGAAAGGTAAAGGATCATCCGATGAGGGCGAAGATCGGCGTTGAATCTTCTGCGGACCGTCTCGCAGCCAATCATGGTGCGGTCGGAAAGCCGGTGTGATGTTTGCGATTCTGAGACATAAATGATCGCGATCCTTAAGAAAGACGGCCAATACTGCCCCGTGGTTTTGTGCGACCACTGCGGTAAGGTCATCGACGACGCGATGGCGGCGATGGAAATATCATCGTCCGCCCCGGAGGGTGCCACGGCGCAAGCGTTTTACGTGCATAAGGGCGACTGCGAACAGGCTGTCTCAGCCACGCTGGGCGGAATGCACGGCTCGGAAGAACTGGCCGTTCATCTTTTCGATCTCGTTCGCAACACCTTGGGAAAAAGCGACACGCAGCGCGTGCGCAATCTGCTGAAGTGAAAGAATGAAGAATGACGATCAGCTTCGCATTTCCTCGCGCCCTTCGCGTCTTGGCGGTATAAAGTGTAAAGCCCGGTTGTTTCCAATTCCCATGCACTGGCCACTTGCCGATATCGCCGACCGCTTGCAGCAGGCGTTGACCGCCGCCGAGGCCGATATACGGCTGGAGCAAGCCGTCTACGGCATCGATTCGCTGGACGAACTGGCCATGCACCGGCTGCTGGCCGAGAAATTATCCGCCGCCTACGACGTGGCCCGCGAGGTGCATTACCCCTCCAGCGTCGGCAAAAAACTCAGCCATCGCCAACGCTGCGATTTGGTGTTGACGCCCAAGGGTTTGCCGCTCCGGCTGGATTCGGCCCCGCCGGGCTTGTTCGATCCAGTAAACGTTTGTCCGCCGGAAGACGCCCTGTGGATCGAAGTGAAACTCGCCTACCAGTTTCGCGGCGGCGGTGTGCCGCACAGCGGCTACGGGGCACAATGGCGGCAAGCGGTGGTGGAAGATCTGCGGAAAATGGAAGCCGAACCGCGCATCAAGGAAGCTGCCCTGCTGCTGATCGTCTTCACCGAAAGCCAGGCGATTGTGGAAAAGGACGTGGAATTATTTGAAGACGTGCTGGTGAAGCGTGAAGTCTTGGCCGGCTTCCGCCAATTGCGCAGCGTGCCAATCTGGGACCGCATCGGCCATAGCATTTGCACGGTGGTGTTGTGGCCGACGATTCAGCGGGAATAGCGCGACTGGCAAAACGCTGGTGCAAACGGCAAGCGCCGCCGCTACAATACCACCGCTGCGGGCGATTAACTCAGCGGCTAGAGTGCCACCCTTACAAGGTGGAGGTCAGGGGTTCGAATCCCTTATCGCCCATTAAAAACCGCGTTTTTACTATTAAAAATGCGGTTTCTAAAACATTTATGGCGCTATTTATGGCGCTGCTCTATGCCGTTTTTTACGGGCGATTCATCACTTTGGTAACCTCGAAAACGGCCACCATACGAAGATATACCTAACATGCGTGGGTTTTAGCCTTGGTGAGCCCGACAATAATCCCGAGAAAGTGGCGGATTTCGTGTCAAATCGCCTGAGGTCAGGCCGTGGCAGGAGCCTTGGCATCCTGGGATTCGAGCAGCAGCACCGGAGTTATTTCTGCTGATTGGTACATTTTTCCATCGGCCAGCACTGATTTCCTGACACACCATCGCCTGCGACTCATCGCCGCCCGTGGGAATGAATTTCAGCGTACGCCAGTTAATTTTTCGCTTCATGTATCACCCGCATTCTTGGCATCGTTCAACGGTGGATAACACATCACCCCCCAATCCTGCTCGGCACCGTGATCAATCATGACCAGCAGCACTGCCACCAGCAGGTGATTCATCATTTCCACGCAGTAAG
>Ga0316217_10003293_pt1 | contig 18575 bp, 14 predicted proteins | sample 1anoAmetaG_FD_203633 | JGI IMG/M metagenome (GOLD analysis project Ga0316217, IMG submission 203633) | Freshwater microbial communities from Trout Bog Lake, Wisconsin, USA - 1anoA | ecosystem: Environmental > Aquatic > Freshwater > Lake > Hypolimnion/Profundal zone | place: USA: Wisconsin...
AGAAGCCAACGCTTTTAATCTTGTTTTTTTGCACCATCAAGTTGCTGATACATGTTATTGCCGATTTTGACTCAGGCTTTCAGGGAGACGAATTTTTGCATATCGAAACCGGCCATCACCTGGATTGGGGGTTCATGGAGTTTCCGCCGGTTATAGGTTTACTGGCTTGTATTCAGAACCTTTTCCACTCGCAGTCGGTTTTTGTAAATCACCTTTTTGCACACATAGCCTCACTATTTATCCTTATGCTTGTGGCATTGATAACCCAAGCCCTGGGCGGCCAAACAAAAGCAGTATTTATGGCTTTGCTGTTTATGCTGGTTGCCCCATGCTTTGGCCGGTCGCAGCAATTATTTCAGCCGGTGGTTTTCAGCCAGTTTTTTTGGCTGCTGTCCTTTTACCAGTTAGTTAGGTTTGTAACCACACTGAACAAGAAATACCTCCTATACCTTACTCTGAGCGTTACAGCAGGTTTTTTGACAAAATATGACATGGTATTTTTTGGTGCCGGATTAGCCGGATTGCTGTTTTTTGAAAGAACCAGAACTGCCATACTCACCAAATCAAGCTGGAGGTATATTTTCTTGTTTTTGATTTTTGCGGGTCCCAATATATGGTGGCAGTACCAACATCATTTTCCGGTTTTCGCTATGTTTTCGCGCTTGTACGAAGTACAGTTGAATCATTTAACGGTAGCAGGGGTAATAAAAGATTTAATTATTACGCTGAACCCATTTACCGCTGTATTATGGTTAGCCGGTGCGGCTTTTATGTTTAACTCCCGCTATAAAACTACATGGCGGCCTGTTGCCGTATGTATCGTTTTATCTATCTGTTTTCTGGCTTTGGGTAAAAGCAAGGCATACTATTTCTATCCGGCCGTAATAACCTTATTCGTTTTCGGCAGTATTTGGTTTGAGCAAAACATACTGACCCAAAAAGCCTGGGTAATTTATCCGGTTTCCGCGTTGTTCATAATTTCAGGCGCTCTGATGATGCCCTTGGGGCTGGCTGTATTGCCATTAAACACATTTATAAGCTATGCGCATTTAGGAAAAGGAAATGGGCGCTATCCCATTGACTGTGACGAATTTTATAGTCCGTACAAATGGGACAAAACATTAGCGGCCCTGCAGTCTGTATATGATAGTTTACCGGCTAATGAGCAAAAAGATTGCCTTATCTGGGGCAAGCATTATAGCCAGGCAGGCGCGGTAGATTTTTATAAGTCCGGACACCAACTTCCCTCTGCGTTTTCGCTGCACGGTAGTTTTTACCTGTGGGCGCCCGATGGCCCCATGCCCCAAACGGTTATAGCTTTTACCAATGGCGAGGCCGGCATTGATTTTTTTGAGCCCTTTTTTGAAACGGTAGTGGCGGTTAAACAGGTGTACAATCCATATGCCGATTTCGACAAAGATTTATGGCAAACTATCTACATCTGCAAAAAGCCAAGGCAAACATTTTCGGTGTTGAAGCAAGAGTTTAGAAACCGGATTTTTGAGTAGATCATAATACTCAATTGCGTAATTACGTGGCTAATACCAGTTAATTTTTATTTTTAGACCTACTTTCTTAATTAACAGAAACGTTTGCCATGAAACCGGTGATTAAATATTTAATGTTGACGTTGCTGGCCTTTGCGTTTGCAGGGGCCTCTGCGCAACAATTAAATGAAGACACCACCACCCATCAGCCGTTCTTTAAGGCCACAAAATTCAGCAGCAGGTGTTATGTGGGTATCGATGCTTCGGTAGTGCAGGTACTTAAAACCCGGGCAGGCAGTAATTTTGGCGTAAATTTAAACTGGGTGGTTAACCACAAATTTGTAATAAGCGCCATTTACGATGGCCTTGCAAGTCATAACCAAATTCAAAAAATTGTAACCCCCAACGACCACTCCGATACGGTTACCCTTGTGCATCGCTACGTAGGCCTGGGCTTTAGTTATATTCTGTTCGATAATAAATTGTTTTCTCTTCAACCGGGTTTAAGCGCCGGCTGGGGACATATTCAATACACCTATGGCAGCAATACTTACAAAGATAATTTTGCCGAAATTGTTCCTGCCGTAACCGCCACCTATAACTGCACAAAGTATTTCCGGTTCGGGCTTGGGCTTAATTACCGCATTGCCGCAGCCGCCAGGCTAAATGGCCTTAACAGCGCCGATATAAGTGGCATTGGTGGCATCATTTTTATTAAGGTAGGTACCTTTTAGTTGCTCGCCGGGGGTTTATATTTTTTTTACCCGAAAAAACGCTATTTACTGACAATCAATAGTTTAGCTATTCGCATTTATCCCGTTGACTTAAAAGTGTAAGCCACGCTGAATTTTATTTGACTTTATATATATTTATTATATGCATGCATATGCCGTGTTTCAACCCTTGCGATATGCTGGCCTTACGGAAATAACAAAGGGCCTTTCGGCCCTTTGTTTCAATTTACTTTTTTAGTGCATCCCGTATTTCTATCAGTAACTTATCGGTTGAAGAAATTTCCGGCGCCGGGGCAGGAGCTTCATCAGCTTTCTTGTTCAGTGTATTAATGGCTTTTACCACTATAAATATAGCAACAGCCACTATCAGAAAATCTACTACCGTGCCGGCAAAATCACCTATCTTAATACCCGGCCCTACAGTGATTGTGCGCCAGTCTCCACCTTCTTTCGAAGTTAAAAACGTTATCGGCGGCATTACTATGTCACTAACCAGTGCAGTAACAATTTTACCAAATGCAGCGCCAATAACAACACCCACTGCCAAATCAACTACGTTGCCCTTCATGGCAAACTCCTTAAATTCTTTTACAAATCCCATTGCTTACAATTTTTAAGTTAAAAAATGATCAAGCGGGGGCGCTTTAATAAGCCGAAAAGTATAAATATTATTTCATTCTGCAACAAACCAGCTGCGGCATGCGGTCATACCCATTGCATGTCATGGTAAGGCTGGTATTTAAAGCCTACGCTTGCTCTTCTCCACTTCCGCCATCTGTTTCTCCCTGCCCCTCATAATCCTCATAGGTCTGAAAATAACCTGCCTTATACGGGTACCGCTCCAGGTAAAGTTGCTTCACCTTTTGAAAAAGAAGTTGTCTGAGATCTGACGTATTGCGGTTTTTTGTGGCCGAAATAAAAATGCAGTTCTGGTGTGTCCGGGCCATCCAGGTTTCCTCCAGTTCGTTCAGCAATCCTGTTTTTACCTCTGCGGGTAAAAATTCATCAAACCGCGTTTGCTCATACAAGTCCATTTTATTAAAAATCACTACTACCGGTTTATCTCCGCAATTCAGCTCCTTCAAAATTTCAGTAACCACACGCATCTGATCTTCAAATGCAGGGTGCGAAATATCTACCACATGCAAAAGTATATCTGCCTCAATCGCCTCATCCAGCGTCGACTTAAAACTTTCTACCAGATGATGAGGCAGCTTGCGTATAAAACCTACGGTATCGCTCAGTAAAAACGGCACGGCATTAAAGGTCACTTTGCGCACGGTGGTATCAAGCGTGGCAAACAATTTGTTCTCGGCAAACACATTTTCTTTCGCCAGCAAATTCATGATGGTGCTTTTGCCAACGTTGGTATAACCAACCAGCGCAACGCGTATCATTTCGCCCCTGTTTTTGCGGCGCACTACATTCTGCTTGTCAATTTCTTTCAGCTTCTCCTTCAGCGAGGTTATTTTTTTTGAGGCGATACGGCGGTCGGTTTCAATTTCCTTTTCACCGGCACCACCCCGGGTACCAGCTCCCCCGCGCTGTCTTTCAAGGTGACTCCACATACCCTTTAACCTCGGCAACATATACTGCAGTTGCGCAAGGTCTACCTGCGTTTTTGCCTGCACGGTGCGGGCGCGGTTGGCAAAAATGTCGAGTATCAGCATAGCCCGGTCCAGCACTTTTTTCTTCAGCACCTCCTCCATGTTACGCAGTTGCGAAGGAGAAATTTCATCATCCACCAGCACCAGGTCAACACCACGCGCTTCGCAAAAGGCCTTTATTTCCTCCAGCTTACCTTTGCCAACATAGGTTTTGTTATCGGGGTGCGCCATTTTCTGCACAAACGTTTTCAGCGTTTTAACCCCATCAGTCAGTGCTAAAAACTCCAACTCAGCCAGGTATTCTTTGGTTTGTTCTTCTGTTTGGTCTTGTGTTATTAGTCCTACCAATACGGCAGTTTCTTCCTTCACATTAACATTATCAATCTTCGCTTTTCCTTTTTCGCTCATGGGGTCAAAAATAAAAAAGGATTGGGTACCCACACGCAGTATTATTGGTTCGCACCCCCATAGCCATAACATGGGTCATTAGCTTATTACCATGCGCTTTGTATTTTTACAAAAAGAAATTGAGGATGGAAAAGACTTACAGCAATTGCCAAAGTTGCGGCATGCCGCTTAAAAAAGACCCGGCCGGTGGTGGCACTAATGCCAATGGCAGCAAAAGCACTATGTATTGCAGTTATTGCTACCAAAACGGCAAATTCAAACAGCCCGATTGGACGGCCGCGCAAATGCAGGATTTTTGCAAAGGCAAAATGAAAGAAATGGGTTTCCCCGGCTTTCTTGCGGGCTTTTTAACCAAGGGCATCCCCAACCTTGAAAGGTGGAAGAAGAAGTGATCTATCTTCAAATTTTTAACTTCCCAAACCGCAGTGCTTCCGCTCATTTTCTTTTATCAGAAAAAAGCACTAACATTAGTATTGAAAGCGATTTTGATTTATTGAAATGTAATTGTCTTTACTATGAAAAAACTTTACACCCCTGTAATTGTTTTCATGCTGTTAGTGCTTTCGGTCAATAGCCGTGCACAAACTTCCTCAGCCGGCGGCTCTTTAGGCATAACAGCCTTTGCAACTAAAATTACCATGCCGTTTACCATGCCCGACGGCACCAAACTGATGACCGATATTTACCTGCCCCGGTTAACCGACTCGTTGCGTCTTTCACTCGGAAAAATTGTTTTGTTGGGCGATACCATTTTAACCGACAGCATAACCCTTTTACACGCCGGCCAACAGATCATTTTTTACGACTCGTTGAACGGGCAGCCAAACCCAAACCCCTACCAGCTACCGGCCATTTTTACCCGCACACCTTATAACAAAGGCGGCTTTGACGATCTGGGTGCAGTGCTTCCGTTACTCGGCTATATTTACATAGAGCAGGATATGCGCGGCGCTTACAGCTCAGAGGGCGATTACTTTCCGATGTATTCTGATAGCTGGAATAAAAACCCATATCACCCAAGTGGCCACATTCTTGACTACCTGCCACCTTCCGACCCTCGTTTTTCCAACAGGCATGAAGATGGTTATAACTCGGTAAAAGTTATCCGCGACCTCACTATACCCGGCCTATACGACAGCCTGCCCCATACCAACGAGAAGTTGATGAACGGCAGCCTGGGTATGTTCGGTGCCTCTGCCCTGGGTAACGTGCAGCTACAATTAGGGCTTGCCCATCGTATCACCGATTCTATTCCTGAGTTAAAATGTTTAATGCCGATTGTGGCTACCACTGAGCATTACATTGCTACCGGTTTTAATAATGGCGTGTTCAGACCCGGCATCGTATCGGCCTGGTTAAAAGGCCAGATTTTCAACATCATTAACGATAACCTGATAAGTACCGACGGCAGCAGGCAAAATTCAGTTCATACCTCGGCCGATTACAACCTGCCGCAAAGCGATAGCCTGAATGGCGTTTTAAAAACTTACCAGCAGGATAAATTTGACGCTGCCACACTGGCTATTGATCAGTTTACCGTGCATCGCTTTTTAAAGTCAGACGGCACGCTTAGCCCTGCGGGGTTCTATCCTAACAGCGCAGGCCGCTCAGATATGGATGGCAGCGACGCTCCGGTAAATGAGAACGGCGAGGCCGTTGACCCTGTAACCCAGCAACCTTTACCCAATCTGATTTACAGTAGGTACGGTAATTTAGATGTACCTGCATTTCACGTAAGCGGTTGGTGGGATATTTTTACCGAGGGCCAGATCAACACCATGAATTACACCATGAACGCCCTGCAAACACCGAATAAAAACAAGCAGAAAATAGCCATAGGCCCCTGGGCACACCAAACTACCGCATCTACTGTTACGGGCGACAGAGTTTACCCGAATAACGTAAATGATATTACGCAGATCAACCTCACTAATTTTTCGTTAAATAACCTGCCACTGAGCCAGGTGTTAGCTTCTGACCTTATCACTTGGTATCGCTATAACCTCAATTACGCAGCCGGTAATTTTATCGGCGAACCTAAATTCATCATTAAGGGCAGCACACAATGGCAGTTTTTAGGTATAACTACGGCACTCGGCTCACCCGATAGTCTTTTCGTGCTGGTGCCTTCGCAGGATTATATCACGCCATTTGTTGGTATGATGAACTTCCTTTCAGGCAACGGTGGCTTGGATAGCATGCCTATTGAGGTAAGAATCGGCCATGGCATCGAAACCCAGCTTTATGAATCTGTGCCTACCTTAGGTACCGTTCTCAGCGGCACCACAGGTGGTAAGGTTCTGGGCGTGCCTTACAAAGACTTCTCGCAAGTGCCTAATGTGCGCTTTTATACCGTAGGCCCCGATTCGGCAGCCGATGCAGCAGCAGGCTACCCCAACAACTATAAAGTGGGCAACTACTGGAACACCTGCGACAGGTTTCCGCCAACGCAAAACATACAATGGCAGCGCATGTATCTGCATCAAAACGGCACTTTTAATTTTAATGCCCCCACAACCGATGAAGGCTTTGACATGTATGTATGCGACCCCGATAACCCGGTGTTAACAGTAGGTGGCAGCAACATGGTTGATATGTCGCCCGATGGAACCCGCATTACCCAGGGCCAGATGCGTATGAGCGATAGCAGCAACGCTCCTTATACTATGGACCGCGAAGGTGTAATACAATTTAACAGCGATGTATTTACCGATACTTTTACCATTGCAGGTTTCCCATTGGTTAATCTTTTTGCCGAAAGTAATCCCGGTGGCGTAAGCAGCGGGCCTACTGACTGCGACTGGGATGTGCGCATTTGCGATGTATGGCCAAACGGGCAGGTTTATTTTGTGCAGGAAGGTATTGTAAACGCCCGTGCCAGAGACTGGGCCCGTGCCCTGGTAGATTCAATGACCATACCCGGAGCAGCCACCTGCTACAACGGCGTTGAAGACCCGAACGATAAAAACATACCTTATACCAACATTAACATAGGCCAGATTTACGATTATCTGTTTAAGATGCTGCCTATATCATACTGCTGGGCGCCGGGTCATCAAATACGGGTACTGATAAGCTCGGCCAACTACACTAAATACCAGGCCAACGCCAATTTGCCTTTAAATGACGGCGAGTTTTTCCGCCGCAATCCCGGCGATGGGCAATCGTACAATTTTCAGGGTGTAGATATGTTGCCAAGGGTTGCAGTTCAGCGCGTTCATTTTTCGCCTGATAATCCAAGCAACATCGCTTTCCCGGTGTTCAACAAAAACTTTATTTCAACCGGCGTTCAACCGGTTTCGTCAACTTATAATTTCGACATCAACGTTTTCCCTAACCCGGCTACCGATAAAGTGCAGGTATTTGCCAACCAACAGGGCGAGCATGAGTTAACCATTACCGATATTACCGGTAACGTTATTACCGCCGCCCGCTTTGATGATAACGTCATACTCAACACCACACAATACAGCAAAGGCATTTACTTTGTTACTGTAGATGATGCCAATAATGCTTCAAAAAGGGTTACCAGGAAGTTTGTAGTGCAGTAAATCAGATTGACTGTTTCAACCGGCTGATTCAAAGTTGAGCCAAGCTGCAAAATGGAAGATGATAAAGATAAGGAGGACTTCAAAAGCCCTGTTTATCCATTTTACTTCAACCGCAAGGACAAAGGAGTTTTAGTTCCTAAGCGGTCATACTTTCAATTTCGGGCATTGGGCGGCATTGTTGATTATTGTGCTACTGGCTTTATTTCCAATAGCCATTGCACATTGGTTCAATTAGTCGCCGGTAACCTCTTGTTTGGCTAAGCGGGGCTGCGGTAGTTTAAAGAGGTAACATACATCACTAACCCTTCGCTCATTTCTCCTTATATTCGCCCCCAGCAAAACCAACATTATGCTTAATATCGTTTTATTCGGCCCTCCGGGAAGTGGCAAGGGTACACAGGCAGAAGGAATCATTAAAAAGTATAACCTGCTGCATCTTTCAACCGGCGACATGCTGCGCGCTGAGATTGCCGCACAAACCAAACTGGGCCTGGAAGCCAAAACCCTGATGGACAAAGGCGAACTGGTACCGGATGCAGTTGTGATAGGTATGATTGAAAATAAGCTGGATAACAATAAATCAGTAGCCGGTTTTGTTTTCGACGGCTTTCCGCGCACTGTAAAACAGGCTGAAGCCCTGGATGCACTGCTTGAAAAACACAAAGCCCCTATCAGGGTAGTGCTTTCTTTAAAGGTGGGTGAAGAGGAGTTGACCAAGCGCATTTTAAATCGTGGTGCCACCAGCGGCCGTGCTGACGACCAGAACGAAACCATTGTAAAGAACCGTGTAGTTGAATACCGTACCAAAACCGAGCCTTTGGCTAACTATTACGCTACACAAGGCAAACTAAAAGACATAACAGGCGAAAAGCCGGTAGCAGAAGTTTTTGCCGCCCTTTGCGCCGAAATAGATAAGGTGAATGGCAATGGCGGAACCATGCACACCCATTAAACAGTAGGATTTTTCCTGATTCGGGCCATCCGCCCGGAAGTTAATAGATATAGAAACACGCCCGCAGGGTAAACCTGCGCCGGGCATAGTAATATGGCAGCTGAAAATTTTATAGACTACGTTAAAATACATTGTAAAAGCGGTAAGGGTGGCCCCGGTGCATCCTCTTTCCGTCGCGAAAAGTTTGTACCTAAAGGCGGCCCCGATGGCGGCGATGGCGGACGTGGCGGCCACGTAATTTTGCGCGGCAACGCCCAGCTTTGGACCCTGCTGCACTTAAAATACCGTAAGCACATTATGGCCGAGGATGGCGATAAGGGCATGGGCGCTTTGTCATCGGGCAAGCGCGGACAGGATGTATACATTGATGTGCCCCTGGGCACGGTTGCCCGCGATTTTGAAACCGGCGAAGTAGAGGTAGAAATAAATGAAGACGGCCAGGAATTTATATTGCTTGAAGGCGGCAAAGGCGGTTGGGGTAACGACCACTTTAAATCACCCACCCACCAGGCACCTGTTTATGCACAACCCGGCATGCCCGGCCAGGAAGGCTGGAAAATACTGGAGCTGAAATTACTGGCCGATGTGGGTTTGGTTGGTTTCCCCAACGCAGGTAAATCCACGCTTATATCCGCAGTGTCTAACGCAAAACCTGAAATAGCTGACTACCCTTTTACCACCCTAACCCCTAATTTAGGCATTGTAAGCTATAAAGGCGGCCGCAGCTTTGTAATGGCCGATATACCCGGAATTATTGAAGGTGCCTCTGAAGGCAAGGGACTTGGCCTTCGGTTTTTACGTCATATCGAGCGCAACTCGCTGTTGCTTTTCATGGTGCCGATTGATAGCCCCGATATTGTTGGCGATTATAAAATTCTGCTCAACGAACTAGGCAAATACAGCCCTGAGCTACTTACAAAAGATAAGATCCTTGCCATTACCAAATGCGATATGGCCGATGAGGAACTGATTAAAATGGTAGAGAAAGACCTGAAAAAAGGCCTCAAAAAAGAGGGTGCTATCACTACCTTCTTTATCTCCGCGGTAACCAGTTTTGGTATCGATAAGCTGAAGAACGGTATTATGAAAATGCTGGATAAAGCCAACCCACCCAAGCCCAAAGTAGAAGCGCCAAAAACAGATTGGCCGGATATTGAATAGACAATGCCTTGCATTAGGATTATATTGATGCCGGCCTCTCAGCTATTTCTGTTAAGAAAAGAGTTGATGCATAGCCAAAAGAAAGAAACGCTGTATGAAGACCAAAGCGAAGTAAACTACAACGTTTGATAGCCGTAAAGTCTGCTACAAGCACCACCGACCGGCAGGTCGGGTTCGTTTATTTCCTGCGTGGAGAAGCCTTTTTAGCAAATAGCCGGACAGACTTGATTTTTTGGTACTTTTTTATCAAAAAAAAGAACGGCAATCGTACTCACAAAAACCAGCCTAACATTAACGGGCGCAGCTGATCGTATCCCGATTTAGCACTTAATTCCCTTCAACCACCTCCGGCCTGTTCAAAAAGTAAAGATGCTTTTGCTTACTCAGATCAAAAGGCGGCTTCATCACCTTTATCTCATAAAAATCTACCGGAAAAATATAATCCTCCCAGCTTATAATTTTAGCAATATCAAACAGCTCCTGAAAGTTGTTCGATATGGTCAGGTGCTCAAACTCGCCCACTTTAACCTCCGGTGTTTTTACAAAAAGGATAATAAAGTTTAACCGGCGCATAGTAGCCAATACCTCGTGCAGGTCGGCTACATGGTAGCAATAGGCCCTGTCAATTTCTGCTACTATTTTATCAATTAAAACACCGTCTTCGGGGTTCGGGTGCTCACGCTTAAAAAGGTCTTTTATATAAAGCACACCACCGGGCTTTAAAACCTTAAATGCTTTTTCAATCAGCAATGGTTTGTTGCCGGAGTGCCCAAATGATTCTAAAAACACAACCCGGTCGAATACTTCGGTGCCGTAAATCTTATCCATGTCATGATAATCGCCTTTTGTAAAATTGGCCGTGCCCAAAAGGGTTTTCGTTGTTTTGGCTGCGTTCGCCTTTTCAAACTGCACATCCGATATAGTGATACCTTCAACCTGTACGTTCAGTTTTGATGCAAAGTAATAAGCAGGGCCACCAACGCCACAGCCGGCGTCAAGTATCTTTTGTCCATCTTTCAGCTCAGCATTTTGTATCGTATAGTCCAGGTAATCATAAACATTATTGGTTCTGAAAGCCTGTATGATCTCGCCATAAACCTCCAGAAATTTATCGGTGGTGTTGTTATAAAACGCCGCCACCTCAGCCGAATTGAGGGCCTGCGTCTTTTGCGGGGCCACCGGTCCGGACTTAAAGAGGTTCAGGAATTTCTGCAACATGTGCTCAGCTGTTTTCAAGTAAAATTAAAACAATACTATAAAGCCGTTGCCAGCTTTCGGCAAAGAATTGAAAACTTATTTGATAATGCAAGAAAACACCCCTTTAGCGTATAATACAAGCCCCACTGATTTACATTTTGACTGCGCTAAATTCCGTTACTTTGTAACAGCAAATACCCCAAAAGTGAAAGTAGCTGAACTAAAAGATCAAGAAGCTGAAAACAGTTTAAACCATAACGGCTTTGTTGTTTTCAAAAATTTTCTGAACGCACCAGAGGTAGCCGAACTGTTCGCTTTATACAAAAATCACCACCCAAAGGCCAATACGGACAAAGGTATGTGGAACAGTTTGTACGATATATCGCCCGATCAGGGCCTGAGCATCAGCGAACAAATATTATCCATCCTCAGGCCCAAATTGAACGCGTTGTTTGTATCTTACTACGCACCGGTGGGTACCTTTATGTCTAAAAACTGTAACCCGCACAGCACCTGCGATCTGCACCGCGACTTCAGCATACTGAACGAGCAGGAGTTTCAATACCGCAACATCTGGATACCCCTGGTATCTACCAATAACAATAACGGCGCTTTATATGTACTTCGAGGAAGCAATCACGTATTTGATTATGTACTGCCATTTCAGACGCAGTGGCCCTATGGCAACCTGCAAAATGACCTTTTCCCCATGGTTGAAACGGTTGATGCCGAAGCCGGCGACCTGGTTATTTACCTCGATAAAACCTTACACGGATCACACGTTAATTATTCAAACGATTCGCGCCCGGTGGTGCATTTTGGTGTGCTGCATCCCGATGTTGAACTGCGCTTTTATCAGATAGATGAAATGCGGGAGAACGTAAAGGTATATTCCGTTCCATTCAAATTTTTCTTCGAAAGAGATTTCGACGCCGTTGCCCAAAAATACCCTTTAATTCAGCAGTTTAAATTCAGCCCGCCGGCATTACAAACTGCTGATGTAAAGGCCCGGCTAAAATCGTTTTCAGCAGAACCGGCTTCAAAATAGCTGCAACTAAATATTAAAGGCTGGCGGTACCGGGTCCGCACTGCATATTACTTTCCCAACCTCTTCTTAAAATAAGCCATAAATGAAGTCCTCTCCTTTATCAGGTCAACTGAAAAAATGCGCATGGTATAGTAAATGGTATAGTTAACGGGGTACGATAAAATGATCTTGATAGTAATAAAAAAGGCTTTACTCGCTTTTATCTGTAAGTAAATCCTTTTACTCACCTGGTAATAAACATCAAAATTAAATATGGCCAGGTGAATCAGCAGCAGTATCATAAATCTGATATCTTCAGCCGATAGGATAATTAAATAAGCTGCCGGCAGCCACTTTTCACTAGCGTTATTAGGGAAAAACCTCCAAATCACATCCGATAATAGATCTTTGCCACGCGCATTGTAAACCATCAGGGCCGCAACCGAAAGAGCTGCCATAGTTAAAATACAAATAACAAACAGGGGATTTATGGCTACCAGCATACCAAAAAAAGCCAAGCTCAATAATACCTCAGCAATAACCAGGCCCCGTAGCAAAACCCTGAATTTAAAAGGCTCCATGCCGGCAACAAAGTTTTTACTACCCGATACCTTATCGGCTTCCAGGTCATCAAACTGGTGTAGCAGAATATTTCTTGTGCCTGATGTGATTTGCCATATAAACAGCAACCCTATTTCTGAAATATGAAAGGGATGCTGCGCTGCCAAAGCAAAAGTGTAGGCCGCTAAAACCGGTGGCAAACCATGTGCATAAAGGGCATCGGTTATAATTCCGGCTATGCCTCTTTCTTTCAGCCTTAACGGTGGCACAGAGTAAACCAAAAACAAAATTATCTGCCCTGCAATAAGTGTGTAACTGAAATTATCGCCGGGTAACCACCACCACGGCCCCAAAACCAGAACAGCCGATAAAAGAAAAAGCAGCAAAACGAACAGTACCGGTTTGCCTGCCAGAAAATTTGACTTACCGGCTGCAGCATCTTTTTCAATATCAAACAGGTCGTTAAACAAATAGCCCATGCTGGCAAAACCACAAATAGTTACCAGCGATAGGATTGAAAGTGGGATAAACGCGGGCAATGAAATACGATACCATGCCGCAAAAAGGTAAATCATGCCCATTAATAATGCAGCCTTGCTCCACCACCAGTCTTTTACCCGGAATGCCCCTTTGCTGCTATTATCTGAACTGCCCATAACCCGGTCTAATTTACAATCTTCGCATCAATTTTGTTATTTTACCGCACAGGCGCCCATGAATCACTTTTGCACGATCACTACCTACGACCACCTTTATAAGGTTTTTGCATTACGCGATTCGTTGCTGCAGTACGATAATAACACAATCCTGCATGTATTAATGACCGATGGTGATGCCGCGTCGGTAACATCCGGGCATATAAAAATGTATGCCGTTGCCGATATTAGTTCACAGCCAATAGTTGAAAAGATAGCCGCAAAATATAGCCGTCAGAAAGACCGGTTGCGCTGGAGCCTGAAACCACCCTTTTTAAGGTTTTTACTGAGCAAACCAGAAATATCCAAGGCCATTTACCTGGATAACGACCTGTTCTTTTACCATAACTATTCGTTCCTGTTCGATGAGCTGAATGACCATGCTTTTTTGCTTACACCACATTACTATGACCGCTCGCCCACAAAAGACCAGAACTGGCTGGAGGCCAATTTCAGGGCGGGCTTATTCAACGCGGGTTTTATTGCAGTCAACAAAAACGCTGTAAATACATTGCAGTGGTGGGCCGAATGTTGCCTGTACCGCTGCAAAAAAAGCGCCTTCCGCGGTACTTTCGACGACCAGAAATATCTTGACCTGATACCCGTAATGCGTGAGGATGCCTCGATATTGAGGCATCAGGGCTGTAATGTGGCCGAATGGAACCGCTTTTTATGTCTGCGTAGCGAGGTTAACGGAGAGGTGTTTATTAACGGCATTTGGCCAATCGTTTTTATTCACTTCAACTACACCACCATCCGCGAAATAATTGATGGCAAAGAACCCCTGCTGGTCAGGTATTTTAAAACATACCTGCAAACTTTACAAAAGTACAAACCAACCCTTAAACAAACTGACCTTTACAAACCGGTGGCCAAAATGGACTGGGTCAAATACGGTGTCTGGAAATTTTTAACCAGTAACGGAATTTAACCGCACGCAAATAAGATGTAAGGGACTCAATTACAGTATTGTAATAAACAACCTCATCCTTATTATTTAAACCAAAAACACCCTTGCTTTTTTTCAATTTTCTGACTATAATCAGTGTGGCGCTGAAAACGCGGGGTTACTTTTACTTCGCATTTTATTGCTAACTTTAATCCAAATTGACATTATGAGAAGAGTAATGGTTGACGACAAGCTTGAGGCGCAGTTTCAACGCGATGGTTATGTTCAAATCCCCTTCATTACAAAAGAAGAAGTTGAGGCACTAAAACAAAAGTTCTACGACACCCTGCCTAACAGCGGCGGCCAGATTACCGCTGGCGAAACCGGTGTAGAAGGAGCTAATTTTATAACTTACGACTTTACTTTCATTGATAAAAATATTGAGTATAAAAAAGAGGTTTTTAAAATCATAACTGATTACTTCAAACCTCATGTAGAAAAATGGCTGGCAGATTACAAGCCCATCATAGCCAATTATATCCGTAAAAAAACCGATACCGGTGAAGTTCCCTTACACGAAAACTGGGCCTTTGCCGATGAAAAACAATGCTGCACCGTTTCTATCTGGTGCCCTTTGGTTGATTCTTCTATGGAGAACGGAACCTTGCAGGTGGTACCCGGCAGCCACAAACGCTTTGGCGAAGTACGCGGGCCTATGATACCCTGGGAACTGGAAGGCATAAAGAATGAAATCATTGCAGATTACCTGGTGCCCATGAACCTTACTGCCGGCAATGCAGTGATCCTCGATGACAGCATTGTACACTACTCGGCCATCAATAAAACCAACGACCTCCGGCTGGCAATTCAATTAATATTAATTCCTTCCGAAGTTCCTTCTATACATTATCACATGAATCCTTCAGAAAACCCTGAGCAGGTAAATGTGCTGGAAGTTGACCACGATTTTTACATGCAGTTCAACCCCTGGAAACAACCCGAGGGAGCAAAAGTGGTAAGGCAATTTAAGTATCAACCCCGGGGTATTGATATGGAGGAGTTCAAACTGCGCATGAAAAAACCACGGTTTGACGAGGTCCAGCCCAAAAACTTTGTCGAAAAGCTGAAAGCCGTTTTCTCTAACTGATAAAATAATGAACTAATGGCACGGATATTTACGGATAACAAACTACAACAGCAATTTGACAGAGATGGTTATGTAGTTGTTCCTTTTTTGAATGAAGAGCAGGTAAAGGGCCTTTCAGCTCTTTTTTACGACATGCACAAAGAAGTGCCCGGCAATTTCTATTCGTCAACTTTTAATGCAAGCCCCGAATTTAAACAGCGCATTAATGAACAAGCTGAAAAGGCTTTCGGGCCGCAGGCTGATGCCATTTTTACGGGCATAAAAAAACTGGGCAGCAGTTATCTGTGCAAAGCGCCGGGGCAGTATAGCAAAATGCCCGTACACCAGGACTGGACCGTTGTTGATGAATCAAAATTTGAGTCTGTTACCATTTGGGTGCCCCTGGTTGATACCAACGAAAAGAACGGTGCTATCAGGGTATTACCTGGCAGCCACAAATTTACCAATACCTTGCGCACACCTAATCTGGTAAGCGAATACGCCAACTTATCAGATGAGATCTGGAACGAGATGGAACCGTTGCCCATGAAAGCCGGCGAGGCCTTTATTTTTAACCATGCTATACTACATGCCTCATCGCCAAATACCACCAATAAAGAACGATTAGCCATCACTTACGGCGTTGTTTCGTCGGAAGCACAATTGATGCTTTATCACCTGAACGAAAAGAAAAACCTCGAAAAATATTTAATGCCTGATGATATGTTTCAGCGCTATTATAATATTGGCGAAAGGCCCATGTTTGGTGAGAAAGTAGACGAATTCAGCTATACTGTAAAACCCATCAGCAGCTTAAAACTGTACTTTCTGATCACAAAGGCAAAACGTGGCCGCAAAATGAAAACGCTGTTCAAAGACCCTGCAGTGCAGGAGTTTTTTGAACGCGAAGGCTACGTAAAACTGCCCTTGCTGAATGATGATGAAGTAAAAACACTGCTTGATTACTATAAAAGCCTGGCCTTAAAAGATGAGGCAGGTTTTGGTTTTCACATCAGCATGGATGTGCAGGACAAATCATTGCTACCTGAAATACTGGAAAAAATATATGAAGTGGCCCTGCCCAAACTAAGCGCTCACTTTGAAAATGCCCGGCCGTTTGTAAGTAGCTTTGTTATCAAAGAAAAAAACCCACTGGGTGTAGTTCCGGTGCACCAGGACTGGAGCTTTGTTGACCATGAAGAGGAATACTGTTCAGTAACCTGTTGGAGCCCCTTGGTAGATGTTAACCTCGACAATGGTGCACTGGGTATTATGCGCGGAAGCCATAACTTTTTAGCCAGTTATCGCCCTTCACCGTCACCACAGGTGCCGTCGCCCATTGCTGAGCACATGTTTACTATTTTCCCTTATCTGCAATTGGTTGAAATGAAAGCTGGTGAGGTGATGATATTTGATAACCGTACTTTCCACGGCTCACCTCCGAACGCATCTGATTCTGCCCGTATTGCCTTTGGTATCGGCTTTACGCAAAAAGACGCGCCGCTCACTCACTATTATCTTAAACCCGATGGGAAGAAAGATACCGTGTACAAATACAAGGTCGACGAGTCGTTCTTCATGAAATACAACAACCCGGGCCTTTCAAAAATGTACGATAAGGGCGAATTAATTGAAGGCTATGAAGTGATGGCCGAAGTGCCTTATGTACTTCCCAAATTTACAGCCGATGAGTTGGTTGAACTGATTAAAGAGAACGGCAACGAGTTTAATGTGCCGATGTGCGAAAAACTGGCAGCCCTGTTTAGCTACCATGCCGATGGCACCAGGAAGCAAGAGGCCGCCGCACAGCAAGCGGAACAAAAGGCTGTCGAAACAACGCCTGCACCGCCTGTTGAAAAGTGGGAATGGAAAGACGACCGCACCTTTTTACAAAAATATACTCCGCTCAACATCGCCCGCGAATTAAAAAAACGATTGGTTGCCTGATAAAACCCAGACTATGTTTTCATTCCCCAAAATGTTAAAGGTATTTCGCGATCAGGCTTTGCAGGATGCGTTTGAGAAAGACGGTTTTGTAGTGGTTCCTTTCTATACAGAAAATGAAGTTAAAGAGCTTACTGAGCTTTATTACCGGCTACACCCTAAAGACGAAAAAGGCTTTTTCCCCAGCACTTTTTCAAAAGATAAGAACTACCGCACTGTTGCCGATGCTGAAATACGTCGTATTGATGAGCGCGCTATTAACCATTACCTGCAGGATATAAAAGTTATTTGCGGCAGCTTTATAGTAAAATCGCCGGGACCTGAAAGTGCCATGTGTGTGCACCAGGATATGACGCTGGTTGACGAGTCGAAGTATACCGGTATTAATATCTGGGTACCCTTAACCGATCTTACACCTACTAACGGCGCCATACAGGCCCTGCGCGGAAGCCACCGGCTTTATCCAACTTATCGCGGCTCTTCAATTCCCAGCTTTTACGAAACAATCAATGAAGAAATAAAGCCTTATCTCGAAACGTTATATCTAAAGGCAGGGCAGGCTCTGATTTTTGACCAAAGCATTATTCATTATTCGGATGCCAACCTATCTGATAAAGTAAGGATCGTTTGCAACACTTTTTTTACTAATAAAGACGCAAAATTCAATATTTCCTATTGGCATAAAGATTTCGGCCCATCAAAAATTGAGTTGTTTGAGGAAGATGATTCTTTTATGACCAACTTTGAACAGTTTGGCGAAAACATTTCCGACCGGCCAAAAATTGGAAGAAGCCAGGGCTTGGTAGATTATAATTTCCCGCAAATGACAGCAGAGGATTTGCATCGCATTTATGGTAAGCCAAAAGAGGAGTTACCGGTTAAGAAGCCCCTGCTTAAAAGAGTATTTGAAAGTCTGTTTCAATAAAAATTATGGGCATAAGGATATTTAAAGATGATGCACAGCAGGCCCTTTTTGATAAGCAGGGTTTTGTAGTTGCACAGTTTATTGATGCCACCGAAGTAAAACAACTTAATGATTTGTTTGATGAGCTGCACCCTGATTTACCACAGGGAGCAGGATTTGTTTCGGGCAGTTATTCATCCGACCTTGCATATAAGAAAAAAGCAAGCGATGCCATTGTTGCCATATTGAGCAGGCAGTACGAACGGCTGTTTGTTAACTATCAACCTTTCGGCGCCGCTTTTCTTTTTAAAATGCCATCGCAAAGCAGCGAG
>Ga0316217_10003294_pt1 | contig 18570 bp, 13 predicted proteins | sample 1anoAmetaG_FD_203633 | JGI IMG/M metagenome (GOLD analysis project Ga0316217, IMG submission 203633) | Freshwater microbial communities from Trout Bog Lake, Wisconsin, USA - 1anoA | ecosystem: Environmental > Aquatic > Freshwater > Lake > Hypolimnion/Profundal zone | place: USA: Wisconsin...
AGAAATAGAATGCGAAGGTTGCTAGCAGATAGCAAAGTATGCAGCTGACTGACCGTTCGTTGAATTGGCAGCATCCTTCAGTTTCTTAAAACATTCTCAAAGATATTTTGAACTATCGCAACATTTCTCACTCTGACCTGAAATCTAATAAGAATAGTAACACTGTTGCTGTTTATGAACGGCATCAAGACATTATGTCGCAGTTCGCCAAGCTCAATAAAAAGGCTTCTTATGCAGATAATAGTAGAAAAAATCAAAAACTTGTTTTGGAGCATTCTACGCCTGTGCCCAATCCTTCCAAAAGCATAGATTTGCCTTACTAATAAAAGTCCATCAGTATGGTCCAAAGTCAATCTTTAGGCTAAAACAATGTTGATCCAGTGCACTATAGAGAGTTATTTTGTATTTCAAGTTTGAGCTTTTAACCTTAAAAAGAGCTGTAAGCTTAACTTCATAGGTTAGCTGCGAATTTAGATTAGTTAAATATCATAGAAGAAGCCATAACTCGTGAATATTCAGATCTTGTACCAGAATGGTTGAAAATGATAGAAATTTAAGCAAAAGTTAATCAAGTTCAGCGAACTATTGCCTAATTTGACGCTAACATAAATTCACTCCACGCTGAACTAGCTACTTCGAATTAGCAGTTACTACATGCTAGCAGACAGTTAATAAATGCACGAAAATCTTGGGATGAAAGAGGAAACGGGGCACGAACAAAAGTTCTAGATGAAGCAATTTACTCTCATGAGGAATTTTTGAAGAAGATAACTATTAGAGATTTTGAGGAGACGCTTTTATTTAATATGAAAGTAGCCATTCCTGATCACCAAGGGAAGAACAGCCTAAAGGGAATTTACTTATAACTTTTCCATAGCAAAAGCACAAAAAAATTTACGATGATACTGAAGAAACACTCAGCCCATATGGACCTGTATGATGCTAAACTTCTCAATGATTTCGTTAAACGTATCAATGATCTAGATGGACAATACTCACGCTGCCAAACATAAAGCACACCACATCAAGACCAAGATTTGCTTCAATCTCTCTAATAGGCACTCCAAATTGTAGAACATTTAAAGTTTCAATTATCAAGCAACTAAAATGATCGGAATTAAGTTAAAAATGAGCTAAACCAGTGGGAATACCAATGGAGAAGTAGCTAGTTAAAAGTTTTGAAAGCAATAGAAGAGGTAAATTTGTAAGTGAGGGGCTAATATGAAAAAGAAACTGAAAAAGCAGCTGATTTCAAAACTTTGTTAAGCAACAGATATACAAGTAAGTATAAAGAGCTTAAGGAACTAAGGGAAAGAAAGAAAAAAGCCATTAGAGAGGCAGAGAAAGTTAGAAGCCAGCTTATAAGCTTGAAATGACAGGTCAATACTGAGTGATATATATCTCTATTATGGAAGTTTTTGAAAGTAAAATAGAATTTTAATAATAGAAGAATGGCAGAAACAAATTAAGGGAAAAATAATCAGCAATCTCTCCCTATGTTGAAGTACCTATTTTTTCAGTTAGACAACTTCCTATAGTGGAAATGGTTTAAAGTTTGCATACGTATAATGTGCGTGTTGCAAAAGTATGCAGGCAGCATTCACTTAATCTTATATCGAACTATTACCAAAATAAGACGCAGTATTTTGAAACCAAATAGCCTGAGCTTAATGCTAGGCTTAAGGCTGTGGCGGAACTTGGGTAAAATAAAAAGAAAACTATGGAAAACAAACAAAAAGATATGGCTAAGAAAAACAATTAAAATATTTCTAAGCTGGAACATCTTTTAAATCAAAAGAGGCAGTTGCTGGAAAAAAAATAAGTTAAAATGATGGAACAGTCCGAAGTGAGACGGCTTTAGTTCCTAAAATCTCTTAGAAGTTCTTTCTGTGTTAGTCAGGATAAAAGATACCATATAAAATAAAGAGAATCTAAAGAGCTGTAAAGAAGCTTACTACTGCAAAAATAAAATATTTAGAAAGCTTAAGCTGCTCAGTAAAGAAGAGGAAGCTTTCTGAATGAAATGAAATAAACTCTGAAAAAGAAAAATGATGAAAGTGGAGCAATCTTGGAACAATGTAGGGGACGTTAGTAGCTTCGAAATAGTCAGCTTTTTAACAAAATAGTTGAAAAACTCTAAGAAACACACAAAAGTCTAGAAGAAAGAAGTCGTGAAAAATAAAAAAAATCCTAATTACAGAAAAAGGAAGGCTAGAAAAATAGATAAAAACAATTAAAAAAGCGAAGTAAGATCCTAGAAGACAAATAAGCCAAACTATAGAAATAAGCAACAAGAGTGGAAGCAAAGCTCTAAAAAGCCAATTTGGCCAGATAATCTAGTCTTAAGGCAATGAAGAGCAATATGTAAATCAAAAGGTACTGATTGTATTATTTAGACAACTCAAAGAAAAGTAACAATTCTACACCACAATCTACAAGGCAAAATAGCAAGAATAAAAAATTGCTGATCTAAGTCAAAAACTTTACAGCTCTCAACAGTTTTTCTATAAAGCCAAGGATTTCAAATAAAAGTTGAGAAGCCGTAATCTTTACGATTATTGCAAAATATCCCATGAGCTGAATAAATGATACTTCGCTGAAAATGTTAATATTCTTGATAAATAAGTTTGTTATATTCTGAATCAATCCAAAATATGAATTCTTTTTTTGTTACGGCCTTGATATTCCTTCAGACGCTAAATATCTTTGAGCCAAGGGTGTTCCAGTATTTGCTGTGTTGTTATCCTTTTGTCAGCTTAAGTTAATATCTTGTAGATCAAATCCTTTGCTTCATTTGAAACATTGCTCCAATGATGATTGTTAAGAGAAATGCTGCAGGAAATCGTTTGCTCTTGAATTTCTTCAAAATAGTTCGACTGAAATGGTAAATAACCATAGAGCATGAAGTATAAAATGATTCCCAAACTAAAAGTATCTATCTTTTAGTCATACTATTGACGTAAATATACTTAAGGAGCTATGAAACCAGGGGTCCCAGCGTATTTCTATAGCTCTGAAAGGCTGTCGAGCTTATCCTTATAGACTCCAAAGCCGAAATCAATCAATTTGACTCTATGGATCATCTTTTTATCTTCAGTCATTTTAATCTATCTATACAAACAAGTACCATAACATTCTAAGGTTTTAGATCTCTATGTATGATTCCTAACTCATCATTCAAGTAAAGAATAGCTTAGGTGAGTTGTCTCAAAATCACAGCAGCCTAATATTCTTATAGGAAAGAGTGTTTACGAGTATACTAAAACAGATCACCTTAGCTAAGAAGCTCAGTTACTATAAAAATGTGTTATCTAGTTCTATATTAGCCAATGAATTTGACGATATTGGGATGATGGCATTGCTTGAGTATGCCTATTTCTCTTTTGAGCACCTCTCGCTCACTATTGCTCAGTTTTGTTGGCTATATCACTTTGATTGCTACAAGATTTTCTGTACTTTTCTGTTTACCTTTGTAAACATTAGAAAAGTTACCTTTGCCAATACGCTATAATCTGATGTAATTGTCGTAAATTGAGTTCTGTCTATAGTTTTCAAGCTATTTAATCCACTCTTACTTTTTTTCAGCAAAAACTAAAACTTTTTAGGGATAAAGTCCATCTCTATGCTTGATTTTCAATCCTTACCCTAGCTCAGTAGCAGATAGTTAGACTATTAGCCCTTAAAGACAGATAACCTCCTCAACTTTTTCACTCATGCTATTTTCAAACACAAAAATTGTTGTTTTCTTCAACCGAAGGTATACTTCTTTGCAGCTATTCACAGTCACAATTTTCGACAAACCCTCAATTAATGATTCTACCTGCAAGTACTATGGCCTTCCGTTTTGGTTGAGCTGCCAAATATAAGTATGAAAGCCAGCTAGATAAACATCAAAGATTGAAGGATGAGACTTGAGTAGGTCAAGAAACTGTTTTTTAGAGAGACACTGGGAATCTTTATCGAGATTTTGGCTTGTGAAGAGATAAGTAGCATATCTTTTTGTAACACTAGAAATGTTTGATTTTAGCTTTCCAGACTTTCTTATTTTCTTAAGCTAAACCAAAGTCATACTTCCACTTTAAGCTAGTTTTGCACAATCTCTTACTTTTGTTTTTCCAAGCGAAATCGGAGTCTATTTTCGAAAAAGAGGGGGAAGTAACGCTTTCGGATTTTTCTCTTCCTATAACATTTCTTTGATCTTGCTCTGGATTTGAATATATTCGTTAGAGTTTGGGATATACACCGAACCTTTGCGAAGTGGATGCTCTAGACTTTCCTCTGAATTATCTTATAAGATAGTCTTCTCTAGTATCTTGTTTTCTGGCCCGAAGTAATAGGCGATCATTCTATCTCCTAGCTACTTGAGGAATCTTTCGTCCAAAAACATTTTATTGAGCTCTTCTAATGGATAGCTAAACAACTGAATTGTTAGGACTGTACTATTCTAAGTAGTTCGGCATAACCGATACCGGAGGATCGCTACACACTGTAGAATTAGAATAAAGCTGAAGCTTTTTATTCAAAAGATCCCTTTACCATTATTTCGAATGCATGCATAAATTGCTCTTTTGAAATGGTGCCAGTTTTTTCTTTATCGAATTTTGAAAACATCAGCTAAGCCATTAGGCCGTTAGCATGAAAAAATGTTTGAAAAGTATCACGAGATAAAATCTGGTCTCTGCATCGTTTTGCGAGATCGTTATACGTAAGCTAAAGCATGGTAATTTCTGATGGATAGACTAAATTCTCGTATTATTACATTTGGAAAGTGGCTGGACTATTGGCTTCGATCCACAAGGCCCCATATTGTCGTGTGATTAGTATTTAAAATCTTACTTTTCTTTGCCAACACAAGCTCCCATTATAATTACTTATATCAAATTTTGATTCAACAAAGCTAAATTATAAGATTCATCTTTTTCTCTTTTGTGATACTCTTTGTGCTTGTTTTTCTTGAATAAAAGTACTATTCTTGAGGTTCTTTTAGTCTCTCACTATATTTTTGAATGTGGATATATTTGAAAACTGTGATTATGAGCTCTTTAATTGAAATTATCTTATGATAAACTTTCCTATTCATTTTTAGTTTTATGATATTTAATCAACATTTAATGGAATAATCACCAGGCTTTACCTTTTTTCACTTCGGGTTGACCTTGTGTTGGCTTTTTCTCTTATTTCTTTTATGGAACCGTTCCCCATTTACCTTTTTTTTATTATACAGCTTTATTACCTACAACAGGAGGAGGCACAAAAACTTGTTTTACTGGAGCTACTGGAGCTACAGGAACGACTGCAATTGGAGCTTTGACTTCTTAAGTTTTTTCAACTTTCTTTCCCCTAGCCCATTTTTATTCCTTTTTCTCTTATCTTTGAGGTTAAATTTTTTCTTCTCTTTTTTCTTTAAGATCCGTTGCTTCTCTCTTTTCAGTTTCAGAAGAAGCGGTAAATTTGGCGCCAATTCCCCATTTTGATTAATTTTTTTTTGTTGGAAATTACTCTTTTTCTCCCACTCCTTACAATTTTTCGTATATATTATGACTCTTTTTGGTATTATTTATGATGGGTTCCTACTTTTAAACCTTCTTAGCAAAGGTAATAGGTGGTGGAGGAGCTTAAGACTTTTTGAAACTCCACTTACGCTCTGGATCGACAAATTTGGTTTGCTATTCTTGTAGCTTGAACTGTTGCTCTTTCTTTTTTCTGTTTTCTTAAATTATTGATAGGGTTTTAGCAATGATTTTATCCTTGAAGTTTTATTTTATCCTATTCTTATAATGCTCAAGATCTTTGTCATATTGAGTGTTGACTGCTTATACTTCATTCTCAATCTTTTTAGCCTATATAAGATAATTATTACATAAAATTTAGCGATGTTTTGCAAGCGAAGTCTTTGATTTAACCGCTCATTTTAATTATGTTAGGCTGTTTGTGCATACTGTGTATGAATGATTTGTTGCTTTTCCTCATTTGGGATAAGAGCATCTATTTTCGTTGAGAGCAAGCTTCTTCTTTCTCTTTAGAGATAATCAACATTAGTAAAAGCCTTTTTCAGCTTGACATCTTTGTTGTTATTAATTTTGCGCTTTGTGAGTTCAAGATGTTGTTGCAAAACTTAGACAGTCAAATTGTCTATTTATTCATCAGTAAGATACTAAATTTTCTTCTACATGATTCTGACAACTCTCTGCTCTTTAATACTTATGATATCATTAATGATAATCTTTTTCATGGCCAGAAGCTTTTGCAGTTATTCATTCCTTTTCAAAGCTTAGCTCTCCTTGAATTTCCTTTCAATTTATTCACGTTATTTTAGCTCTCTTTATTCTTTTTCTTTCTGTAGGCCTTGCTTTCTCAATTCCAACAAAGGTTTTTTCATCTTTTTCTTGAATTATTCAATTTTGAACAAACGAATACTCCAAATGTTGTGTTCTGCATTTTTTATGTAATCTTCAGCTTTCTTAAGGATAAAGGCCTCATCTACTGAGCGCTAGCCTTCATATGAAGACGTAACTTCAATAAAAAGTTTATGGAATTCTTAAGTAGGATTTATCTGCTGACTTTTATCTTCAAATACGATTATCCCTTGGCTTTAGTCAAAGGTGAAATCAATAGCTTTTTGGTGATGAGCTTTAATTAGTATCTTTTTGATTTTCTAAAGAGGTAAAGGTATCAATCTTTACAGTGATTGAATTCTTATTCTTTGATAAATCTCAGCAATAGAAATTAGTTGCCTATTTATGAGTGTTGCTTCAATTAGTTCTTTAAAGTCCTCATAGTTTTTGCCTAGACGACCAACTAATTATAGACCTCTTTTCAACGAGTTAACCCCAAATTATAAGAACATGAAGTTCCAAAGTTAAGTGATCAAAGGTGAAGCATTCTCCAAAACTCCTTTGGAAACCATTAGTTCGACAAGTTGATCTCTTTCTGGCACTTTTGTACTTGTGATCATCATGGAGGAGACTTTTTCTTGAATTTATTTGGACTGCTGTGACTCTTTTGATACAGTTGGAATGGCTAAAATGGCAAGCAGAAGCCTATCTGAAAGATTTTGTTTATCTTCAGGAGTAATTCTAGGTTTGGTAAGATAGGAAACATAGTAATTATAATAAGCAAAAGCGTGGAAATGCCAAAAATGGTTTTTGCTAAAAAGTAGGGCTAAGTTTTAGAAATATTAGCATCTTAAGCTATTTTTCAAAGGACCTTTTCTGACTCTCATAAGTGTATTAATATCTTCCAGAACTTGGAATGATTAGCTCCAAAGGCCTAACTTGGTTGTAACTTTGAATTGTTAATTCCTTATCTCGATGTTTCTAGTGTTTACATCTGTCTTTTCAATGTCAATATAAATCGCTTTTTGTTGTTCAGCTTTATCTCTTTTGCTGAATGCGTTTTGAAGCCCTGTTCTCAAGCTTTTACAAAAATTCTTGAACTCTTGAACTCTATTGTAGCGATCTACGAAATCAAAGATCTTTCTGAGAGTTGCCATATAAACATCCTCTAGCTTTTGGTTAACTCTCACTGTTTCTACAATGGATTTGTATCCTTCCCAAACAATTTTAAGCTTATTTTTCAATTCCTTCTATCTTTTGACAGCTTAAGGATGCATACTCTGCAAAATAATTTCAGATGAAGGATCATCGTTTTCAACATTTGGAAGAGCTCGAATAAGTGGAAGATCTTAAGCCTTTATTTCCTCCTACAAAATAACTTAAAGTTTCTTATCTCGGTAATGCTAAAGAACACACTTCAGTGACTCAGAATACTGACCTTGAGTGATGGCCCTGTAAGATTTGAAGACGTCTTTAATGGCTCCATGCATATTGGTCTCAAAAGCCAGGGTGATAAACGCCAACTAAATAATCCTAGATTTACGGCAAGGTTTTATAAACTGAGACTCCAAGTTATTTTCCTTTTAGTGGCATTTGTCAGATACTCATATGCGATCGAAAGTGCTTGATATTATGTTTCGTCATCTCCCTCTTTGTCATCAGCAGCTGTATCAGCAGCTATGAGGCCTGAGTGAGTAGTTTTTTACCATTGATGTAAGAAAGTGTCTGCTCAGCGGTCCATTGGGTAGCGTCTGCGCCTCTGCTCATTCAACAATCGTATGTTAATTAATCAGAGAATCAACGCAAGTTGTGAAATAGTTTTGAATCTCAGAAATTAAAAAAAGATTTGATTCTTAGATAATTTCAAATAGTGCACGCATAACTGAGTAGATTTGTGTCTCTAGTTTAGAACAAAATTGTATTTTATTGCATAATTAAAGAAAACGGCTTGCGAAATCGATTAATAAAATGCCCGAGAAATATCTATCTACTGACAGGAGGTCACGATTCGAGCTGTGCTGAGCAGCTGCAGCTGGGATGAGTGGTGGCCTAGTTCGAACGCTTCGAGAAATGGTTGGTAATTTGTTAATATGGTAAGTATTATTGATTTATAAATGGAAGAATCGTTGCTACATCACCCCATTCTTACTTACACTCTGAACCCACGTTTTCATCATCAGCAATGGCAGGTCATTTCTCGGCAGCCCGCGTAATAGTATCAAGCAGATATGCAGAAAATTTAGCAGTTTCTTGCTTAGCATAATCTATACACTCAGCTTTAGCATTTCAGAAGGAATCACCACACTCTCAGGTAGTGGCACAGGAATGCCCAGAGCTAGGTTTTACTGATTGAACCCTATCTTTTCAGATCATACAAATCACAGTCCTAGAGGAACAACACATCGCCTGTCCTGAAATCGAGGAATTTAAAGACTTAAATGAGGCCAGTGAGGAAGTTTTTTGCAGAAACGGCATCAGTGTCCAATCTGCAGCGATTCGAAGATCTTGAGCCTATTAATGTTCACAAGCTTTATCTTGATACGTTTGTTGCTTGCCAGGGCTAGAAATACGCTCCTTATGACTACGACCGACACATGAGAAGCAGTCAGGAGCGCAAGAGGTATAATGACTATATTCGCGCCGGTCACAAGCGAAATTTTACTGGGTCGATACCCAAGCAGCACGCACTGTAGCATTACGATGAGTGGCAGCAACGCCATTGCGCTAATTCTTCACTAGTGGACTTCAGGAAGATATTAGGCAACATCGCATTGAATTGCGAGCAAGGGCTTCATGGGCTGATGCAGAAACAAGGTGCGCATAAACTTGTGCTGCTGAACCATCAACGTAAGCCTGTGAATTACTACTTAAGACCGAAGATTAAAATCAGGAAGTTTGAAACACCCGAATCTTGATATTTTCTTTTTTTAAGTATTTTCCTTATTCATTGATATACTAATCGAAGCTTAAGACTTACAAAAACAAGTATTTTATTTGGTACAGGACAGAACAATAAGTCTTTCAGCCGCAAGTCAACAATATTGGCATTCGCTCCATGGGCTCTGCCTCAATGCCTAAAATAGTATGCTTTCGAATTGAAAGGATTCATTGAAATAAGTCAGAGATCAACTTTTAACTACGAATCAATCAAGTAGGCTATAAAGATAACACTTAATTAGTTTTAAATTTGGACTTGACTTTTCTGGGTTGGAGTTATGCAGAAAAGATAATTCTTCTGCCAAAATACTCGGAATATTTAGAGGGAAATATCAACAAAAATCGATGCCCCACCCTAGCAATCGCTCATTTAGTGTCTGAAAGAGCCAAAGACCTTCTTCTGAGAAAGTTTTGTTAGTAAAATATGTGAAAATAGTTCTATGAGGATTTTAGATTTATAGAATGATCATAAAATGGAAAAAATAGAAAATATTGCGAATAATAACTAGGATTTTGTCATGTGACCAAGCCCTCTTCTAAACAATTTCCACAACAAATCAAACAAATCCCTTATCGGATTCACGTTCCATAGCGCCCTCAATCGCTAGTTTACACATTTTTACCACATGAATAGAAGTGCTTCAGGATCTATCAGAAATATCCTCCAAAAAAAATGATTTGGTGAAAAAAATACTAAGCGTATTTGCATTTGTTTTGGTAAGACAGCCAACTTGACCAAAAACAAAAACTGTTGAGGTTGAACAAAGACGATTGGATACATTTTTCGGGCATAATATCCTACTGACAGCCTGGAATACTGAATGGCTAGGATATGGAAGAAAAAGTGATACTTCAATAATGAAACATTACATATAACTCAGCATTAATAATAAATTGTATGAACTCCAGCTTTGTTTAGATCATTACGCCATAGCCCACACCCGCGCGCACTCATTCTGCACTCCCTGTGCAGCGCCACACCCGCAAAAATGGCGCTTTCTCCACCCACTCCCCAACTCTACAGCATAAAATATTACCCAATACTTCTTTTCTAAAAAACGCACAGAAGGAGTTGCAACCTCACCGTTCCTAAAGCACTCACATCTCCAAACCGCAAAACAAGACTCTTTTCCGCTATCGCAAACTGGATATAAGTCTCGGCGAAAGCACTCTCGGCAGTAACCCTTTGAAAGAGTACAAACGCCAAACCATGAGAAGCAAAGTTCGAGCTGGGCTGAGCCAGAAGTAAGAAATGCTTCGTCTATACTACGACAAAGTCGAGTAGCTATAGGTAGAATTCGTGCGGTACAGTCATGAGGCAGACTACGAGAAGGCTTCTTAAGGTATTAATATGTCCAATTAGTCATAATAAAACTGTTGAACTACGCAGTAGACTTTAACCTCCCATAGCAAATGCTCCGATCCATGAAGATACTTGCATAAATTCATCTGCTGACTGACAAAATCGGTCAGGCATTCTTTTACTACGACCAGAACCGGGAAGCCAGCCTCTTGCTATCCCACAATCAGATGTTGGTGTAGTCGCTGATGGGGATGGCGTAGTGTTGCGGCAGAAGCGGGGTTGAGCAGTAGGGCATAAAGATATTGAAGAAGGCTTTGTAGTATAGCTGGATGTACAACCTTGATGAGCTGTAGCTGCGTATCTACGATGAGATAGGGAAGATGCACTACCATTTGGGTGACCTTCAGAAAGCCAAACAATATCATTCCAGACATGTCAATGCGCTTCACGAATCGACTGGTTCAGCTTTGAGGCAACTCTCCAACCAGAGAGTCACCAAAGCTGAGGAGATCCACCTGGAGATGAGGTATACGGATATCAGTTTGCTTCTGCTCGTCCATTTGAAAGCTCCCATCAAAAATATCTAGTAGCTGTCGTTGCCGTTTACTCCGCCTGCAGGGTATGATGCCGTGAGAAGTCATTTCAACATCAGCAGCAAATATTTCGTGGCTGATGATGCTGTCAGTGCGGCTCGTCAGATCCTTGTGGAGAACTGGTTCTTTAGAGACTAGATTGACGATCCTTCTCTTCCGGAGCAGGATTACAACCAAAACAAGCACAAAAAGTTTGCCTTCCTGGATTTCCAGCTCAACCAGCAACTCAAGAAACTCTAGGCTGTCCCTCAGAAGCTCAAGAGGAAGAACTTCGCGCGTAGCCAGTTCGCTGTCAAAGAATCTCTATAGTAGCAAATCGCAAGGAAACTGAAGTAGCCTCCCCTGTAGTCAGACTGGTACTAAAAGCTGATAAAGCAGATCAATCGGGACCACCGGAACAAGTTGCTGAACGTACGGGATGCGGTTCGGATAAGAGGGTTCAACCGGAAGATAGTCCCTCCGGTTGAAGGGCTGAGGGACTTGTACAATACCTTTTTTTAGAGGTGGAAGTGGTTTGGCTCGGCTGATATGCGCTTTTCCAGCGACACTCGCTGAGTCTAGATTTAAATAACAGTATTATTCGATTTATTGAATGATTTAAAGATTTAGGCAGGAGCTGCGAATCGAAGCTCAAAGGTACAGCAAAACCAGTAACTCTGGAATAACCTGAAGAATACGCCAAACTCGTTGCCTTGCTCATCTACATCATTTTGATCAAAGGAACTCCCCAAGTCCTCAGCTATTGCATCCCTCAATTGCTAGCATCTTTTACTTAAGAGTCAGCCCTGTTGATAGTAATGTTCATCACGATAACAAGTGTCTCAACCCTCTGTGTTTTGGTGATGGTCTTCATTTATAAGCATTTTTCTAAGCCTACAGGGTGAATCCAGAAGTAGTGATATCTTAATCAAAGAAACCCTGGCCCTGGTAATAAAAAACAGAGATTGAATGGAACAAGATGCTTTACCGGACTATATTCTTTAATATTGTCTATGTCTACATCCTGCCAACGGTTCTGCTATACTTGGGCACAAGAATCGAGTTCAACTTCGACTTGTCAATGCAAAACGTCCCTTCATTCTGGCAGCAAGCCAAGTACCTACTCTTCCTCCATTTCTTTGAAGACTTCTTCTTCTTTGCCACCCACCGTCTGCTGCACACGCCCTTCTTCTACAAGCACATCCACAAAGTGCACCACTAATACACAACAAGCGTATCAATCACAGCCCTGCATTCGCATCCCCTTGAAGTACTCATCACCAACTCGCTGCCTCCCAAGATATATTTGGATATAATGGTGTATCTATTCGGTCCGGTGCATATCACGACCATTGTGATCTGGATGATGCTGCGGATGTTCGATGCTTATAATGCGCACAGTGGGTATAGTTTTAGCTGGGCACCCGTCCAGCTGCTCCTCTTCTGTACTAATGATGATTTCCATGACTTTCACCATAGCCATAACTGTGGAAACTACTCGGCTATTTTTAGGATTTGGGACATCCTATTTGGCACAACTGTAGCTTTCAGAAACCACAAGGGCAGGAAAGCCGATTTAGAGGCTAAGGTTGATTGATATCTTGGAATTATAGATTGCGAAGATGATATTGAAAAGGATTATTGCGGCTTAAATAAAATTTGTTTAAACCGATCTTCTAGTTAATTAACTCTTTAAGCTGTGTAAATTTTGAGATTATTTCTGAGCAATTGTAGGAAGTAGAGAATAAAAATGATAAAAGATGCTTAAATGATAGAAAAAGGAGTTAGTCTTTTGATTTATCGATGAGATGGAAGTCGGTAACCAGTAAAGTTATTGATAAATAGTTCGATACATATATTTGCTATAAGATGATAGCTTTTGATTTATATAGGATACAGTAATACAATGTTAGAACGTATTTAAGAAGAGTTACTCACCGAATACTAGCGTTACTCGCGCACCAGTAATCCCAAACACACGCAGAATACGGCAAACTAGCAGCCTTGCTCATGGTCTACCTCCTCTTCACCCAAGTCCCATTAGCCCTCCGACGCCTAGTGCCAACCCTCCTCCATACCCTATCTCCCTAAGCGGCTTTCGTAGTGTTAGTATTGGGATCGGTGGTGTTGGTGGCATTAGTGTTCAACTTGTTCATGATATTTGTGTACAAGACGAAGCTGCCGTTCTTCGAGCAGTACCGGGTGGATCCAGCAGTAAGTCGAGATGGATTTAGAGGGAGTGGCCTTGGTAGAAGAACGCAGAGGAGTGGCGTGCGCAGTTGCTGCGCTCAATCGGGACCAACACGCTGAACGTGTGTGTTGTGAGTCCCGTGCTGCTGTACTTGGACTGCCGCAAAGAATTCATTTACGTGATGGATATGTAGAATATGCCGAGCGTGCTGGAGATAACCAAATACGTGTTGCTGTTCCACATCCTGTAGGACTTCTCCTTCTTCGTGACCCACATCCTCCTGCACACTTCTTTCTTCTACAAGCACATCCACAAAATACATCATGAGTACACAGCTAACGCCACCCCTGCTGGTGTCCATTTCCATGTACTGGAGTATATCTTGGTCAATATCATTCCGGCCAAGTTTTACATCTCGGCTGCTGTCTGCCTGCTCGGGCCTGTCCATGTCTCAGTTATGGTTATTGCCAGCATGTTGCGCATACTGGATGCCTACACTGGACACTGTGGCTATATCTTTAGCTGGACCCCTCTCCAGCTGCTGCCCTTCTGCACCAACGACGATTTCCACGACTTCCACCACAGCCACAACTGCGGCAACTACAGTTCGCAGTTCAGGTTCTGGGACACGATCTTCGATACCAACAGGCCGTTCAGGGAGTACAAGAAAAAGAAGATGGAGAGTTTGAAGTAGAAGGTCAAATGATGAGGGTTGGTGAATAGTAGTAATTTGGTCTGCTGGATGGATATTGCATATTTGCTGAATCTATATATGCTATCTTTGGTGGATGGATATTCTAGGATAGCAGGATTAGATAATATTCTTGCGGGAATAGGGAATATTCTGTCTGTCTGGTGACTGCTCCGCATGGCAGTCTACATCAGTAATAAAATATGATATATCTCTTCGAAGTGTAATGAAATGGATGTTGGGCTATTTCTAGAGCCATTCTCATTCTAGCTGATAGCTTCTATTAAGCTAGCTCTGATTGACCAAGCTGCTATTACATAGATTGCGGCTAATCTAACAAGAATAACTGCTTGAGATATATCTTTATCACTTAATGATTTGTGTGATGCAAAACGCGTACTTATTATCAACAAGAAGCTTATTATATAAATATCAAGTATTGAGTAATATTATTGATGGCTCTCCAATTACCTAAGCCAGCAACCATCTAGGCCAAGACTGAGGCCTTCTTCAAAACTGTGGAGGCTGGTGACATGGCCCTCTTTGAAGTCATATAATCAGCTATCGCAGTGTTCGGTTATACCAGAGCGGGTAAGACGACCAGCTGCCATCTGCTGTGCCGGTCTCCACTCAAGGCCGAACTCAAAAACGGAGAACTCATCTATGTTCCCAGCACCAAGAAGTTCGACACAGCCATCGTCGGAGTGACTCACTAATCCGAAACATAGATCCCCAACATCTTCGACGCAATTGTGAGGGAAGGCAATGCCCTAAAAAATATCACCATTTTGGACCAACCTGGCTATGGAGACACCTATGGGTTCCACAGAATTTTTTCGAATGGGTACTTCCACTACCGCACCTTCAGCAAAACTCCCAGACTCAAGTTCGTGCTGGCGATCTGGATGAACGACATGAGGGGGGCTGCTGAGAAATTCAAAGCCACTATCAAAAACTTCATCAACACTTTCAAAGATTGGAACACGGTCAAAAAGGAGATCCTCAAGGCTACCTGCATTTTGGTGACTAAGGCTGAGCCCCATACTACCGAGGCCAGTCTGCTTGAGATTGTTAGAAACCTAAAGGAAGCGGTGAGCAGTATGAGCCAGCAGCAAAAACTGAGGTACCAGTAGTTCATAGATGACATGCTGACCTTGAAGAAAATATTCTTCATCCCCAAGCCCACTCAGGTCAACCAAAAGGCAGAAGATAACGTCACTCTACAAAAGATATACGAGAAGACCTAGTTCTGGTAACGGACAGTCAATAAAAATATTGTGGATATGAGTCAGATCAACTTCTCAGTTTCCCAGGAAATCCTGCTGCGGCTGAGGGACAAGGACGACGAATACTTCCGAGAATAGTTCGAGCACTATATGGAATTTACTCAGTGCAGGGTTGACGGCATGATCCTGCAGCACGAAGGTTCCCTCAAGAACATTGTTAAGTTGCTCTAGAATGATGCCAAAGGCGATAACGACAGCCACGCCTTTCTAGACGCAATGGTGGAGTTCAACAAAACCTACTATCAGTTTTTCCCAAGCTACACCAAAAAGCGAGAATCTATCATTGCCAACCTGTTCAGAAACCTAGAGAACTAGCAGCTCAACCAAAGTACCTAGGAGCAGCTGAGGTAGCTGAGGAGTATATACTTTATCAAAAAGTTCAAAGTGCTGGATTACCTGAAGGAGGTCAACGAATTGCTTCAGGATGGGGGCATCCTGACTAACCGCAGCATCGAAGAGCTGTAGGGTTTTTCGAACAACTTCATGCAAATGTTCAAGAAGTTCAGCATCCTGGGCATAAACAAAAATGACAGGTAGAACATCATCTACAAGTACAGCTACATCGTTCAAAGACTCATCTAGGAGTCAAAGATTCTGACTCTCATTCTGTTCCAGAGTGACGCAGTGCGCAACTAATTCGAGCAGCTCAATGTCAAGATAATAAGCGAGGATATCTTCAGGATGCTTTTCGATAGGTTTTTCACGCAGGTGCTGGGCTAGATCAAGATAGATGAACTCAAGCTCTATTTTGTGGAGCATCTAGATTTCAAAGAGCTTGTTACTGTCAATGATTAAATCATTTCCTTTTTGGAATCAGTGCCCTTAAAGTCTCAAGAAATAGAGTTCAAAACAGCTGATTTCATCATCGAGCTGGAGAGGAAGCAGTTTTAGGACTAGAACAACCCAGATGGTTAAAAAAAGAAGTACCTGCTCAAGAAGTTGTATACTTACCGCAATAAGTTCTATGCCTTTTGGGTGAATCTCAAACAAGGTGGCTCCATATAATTGCGTGAACGATGCTCTGAGACTCTAGTCAATGTTACGAAGGCATTGGCCAATGTGCTCAAAAGCATGCATTTGTATCCCCAAGCAAGGGAGTGCTACAAAACCATCAACGATGCTGAGTCTGTCTTCCAGACCTATGATCTTTAGATAGATGGCGTTCAGAAGGACCGCGAGCTTTATCGGTAGATTTTATTGAAGTATGCCTAGCAAGCAGGTGTCTATTACAGAAGAGAGTTGGCCCTTAAATGCTACCAGAAAGCATACTCCTTGTGTAGGAGCATGAAATAGATAAGAGAAGTGTCGGACCTGATTGTGAGTTTATGCACATAGAAGAAGTAGGACATCCAGGATGACCCCTATTTGTCGAGAATGTACAACTTTGACGATAAGTTTTTCGAAGACCTTCCATAGGTTCTAAAGGCCACCATCGAAGACGAATGTGGGCTCAGCTACAACAATTTGATTTGATAACATTAAATATGCCACATTAGACAGAAAATGCGACTAGATAGATTTGAGCTAAATCATGCGTTAATAACATGCTATTGATAACCAACCAACCTAATCATTTAATTCTCGGGCAACTTAAAAATTAACAATGTTGCGCCAACTTATCTACTTTTATTGGTTTAGTAAAGTTCATCGGAATTTAAGTCTTTTCCTAGACATTAAAATCTCAAAGAATTTTGTAAGAATATATTATAATTACAACACTTATAAGTACTGATGGAATAAAAATCCATTTAGCAGAAGAATGAAGATTTTTACAGAATTGTTGAGGCTGGAGATATCGCCCTCTTCAACTATATTGAAGAGGCTATCTACTTATTAGGCTGCACCAAGGTGGGCAAAACATCCAGCTGTCATCTCCTCTGTGACTCCCCTCTCCGCTCAGAAAGCATCAACGGAGAACTTGTCTATCGCCCCAGCTCCACTAAGTACAAAGCAAAGGTGGGAAACCTAGTAGACTCTGAGACATAAATACCCAACATCTTCCGAACAATAGTTAGAGATCCTAAGACCAATACGCTCAAATAAACAGTGGTTATGGATCAGCCTGGCTATGGAGATACCTATGGGTTTCATCGCATGTTTTCCAATGGATATTTCCATTACAGGAGTTTCAGCAAAACTGGCAAAATCAAATTTGTGCTCACCTTTAGCCAGACAGATCTACTTGCAAGTGCTGCTAGTTTTAAGTACACTATCTTCAACTTTATCAACATTTTTAAGAATTACTAAGCTATAAAAGATAAAGTATTGGCCGCAACCTCTTTCCTCATCACTAAAGCTGAAAAGCCTCTGAACAACACTGAAGCTTTAAAGAACAAGCTTATCTTTTTACGCTAGAACGCTACGAAAAGTATGGGGAGCACTCAAAAGGAGAACTTCCAGTCGATTATTACTGAAATTGTTACAAAGAATAAGGTTTATTTTATTGAGAAACCAACCCAAGCAGGTTCCTGCACTACCTAGAGTAAAATTCTGCAACAGATTTATTTCAACTCATAGTTCTGGGAGAGGCCATTGAAATAAAAGACAAACAATTTGGTCTCAATGTAAAATATCAACTTTTCAGTTGCTACCTAGGTGATCAAAAATCTTAATAACAATAACTTTAGCAATAACAGTGAACTCTTCACAGAGGATTTCTATCATTTTCTGAAATATACGCAATCAAGGGTGGATAGCTTTATTAGCACGCATGAAGGTTCACTCTAAAAGATTGTAAACCAATTGACCTTGGATGCCTAAGTTGGCAATTACAGCACTAGAATTTTGGAGATGATGGAGAATTTCAATAATAAGTACTACAAATTTGACCTATCTTACAATAAAGAAAGAAAGTAAAGATAAATTGACCTTTTCCGATCCTAATAAGCCGATTCTTTCTCTTCCTCCAAAACTATTGAGCAAGATTCGCCAAAAAGATCCAAAGATGACCAAAACACCTATTTCATCAGAATGTTTAAAGTGCTTTAATAGTTATAGAAACTGTGTAAATAGAAACTTTAAGATTTAAGATGGGTGCATAATGGTCGCACGATTGAATCAATTGAGTAGACTTCCTATATGTTCAGAAAAATATTCAGAAAAGTTAGTCTTTTGGGTATCAAGAAAGAGCATCAGGAGATCATATACAGATACAGCTATATTATACAGAGGCTCATATAGGAAAACAAGATTATAACACTCATCTTGTTTAGTGATTCAAAGGCTTCAGCCTATTTTGCCAATCTTGACAACAAT
>Ga0316217_10003296_pt1 | contig 18567 bp, 13 predicted proteins | sample 1anoAmetaG_FD_203633 | JGI IMG/M metagenome (GOLD analysis project Ga0316217, IMG submission 203633) | Freshwater microbial communities from Trout Bog Lake, Wisconsin, USA - 1anoA | ecosystem: Environmental > Aquatic > Freshwater > Lake > Hypolimnion/Profundal zone | place: USA: Wisconsin...
GTTGAGTAACTTTGCCGCACCCCTTGCGGGTGCGCACACCGTCGTGGAGCCTGAGGCGGAGCACCCAGGGCGATTGCCTAAACGGCGCATATCGCCGAGATAGAATTCATTCTGCCCCTTGCGGGGCGGAAGACTCTGGATGGGCAGTTTTCCCAGGACTGCGCTTCGCTTGTCCTGGGCTACGCTCAGACCGTCCCTTCGGGACGAAGGCTGCAACGGCGGCCGTCGAAATAGATGTCCGGAAGGGGCAAGATCGCCGCCGCGGATTCATTCGATTGCCCTGCGGCGGTGAACCCGGCGGCGCGCCAGTCTTCAAGGCTGACGCGTACAATGTTGCTGTGTTCGGGAGGGATCTCCCTGGCTTGGGCGACGCCGAGGAACTGCGGCGCTTGCCGGGAGCGAAGGAAGTGGAAAGCCAAGTACAGGCAGGAGCCGGGCAGAACCCGGGGTTGATCTTCAATATCCAGCGGTTCTCGCTCCAGGACGGTCCGGGGTTGCGGAGCACTGTGTTTCTGAAAGGGTGCCCGCTCCACTGTCTGTGGTGCCATAACCCGGAAGGCCTGATGCCCCAGGCACAGTTTCTGCGCATGGAAGGCCGCTGCATGGCCTGCGGACTTTGCAGCGAAGAGGAGCTGGCGGGACGCGGCACCCGCATATTGACCGATGCGGACCTGGATGCTTGTCCCACGGGCGCCTTGCAGAAGGCCGGTCAGCCGATGGAGCCTGCCGCTCTCGTCAGAGACCTGCTCCGGGACCGGATCTTCTTCGACGAGTCCGGCGGGGGGGTGACCTTTTCCGGTGGCGAGCCGTTGCGGCAAGTGAGGTTTCTCGTCGAGACCCTGGAGCGCCTGCGCCGCGAGGGCGTGCATACGGCGCTGGATACCTGCGGGTATGCTCCCTGGGAGGATCTGAAGGCGGCGGCGCAACGGTCGTCGCTCGTACTTTATGACCTCAAGCTGATGGATCCGGCCCGCCACAAGGCGGCTACCGGCCAATCCAACCGGATCGTCCTCGAAAACCTGATGGCTCTCTCCCAAATCCACAGTGAAATCTGGATCAGGGTGCCGGTCATTCCCACCATCAACGACGACGACGGCAACATGGAGGCGACGGCCGTCTTTCTCACTTCGCTGGCGGCAGTGCGCCGGGTGGAGCTGCTCCCCTATCACCGCATCGGAGAGCCCAAGCACGCCCGCCTGGGCCTCGCCTATCCCCTGGCCGGGCTCCAAGCTCCCAGCCAACAACGGATCGAGTCTCTGGCCGCGATTTTTCGCGCCAGCGGCCTTGAGACCCACATCGGAGACCGCCCATGAGCGAACGCACCGAACGGCTCCGCCTGCAAAGCCTGGCGGCCAGTCCCTCGATTACCGACGAGCGGGCAGAGATTGTCACCCGCTTCTACCGGGAGAACCACGGCAAGTTCAGCGCGCCCGTGCTGCGCGGAATGTGCTTCCGCGAGCTTGTCGAACAGAAGTATCTCTGGCTGGGCGAAGGGGAATTGATTGTCGGCGAGCGCGGTCCCCAGCCCAAGGCCGTGCCGACCTTTCCCGAGTTGACCTGCCACAGCGCCGAGGACCTGCGGATTCTCGACTCCCGGCCGCTGACTCGATACCGTGTTCCGCCGCCGCTGATCGAATTCTACGAGCGGGAGATCATCCCCTACTGGAAGGGGCGCTCGATGCGCGACTTGATCTTCGCCGCGCTGCCCCAGGAGTGGATCGACGCCTATGAGGCGGGCTGCTTCACCGAGTTCATGGAGCAGCGTGCTCCGGGCCACACGGTGGCCGATGGCAAGCTCTACCGCAAAGGCCTGCTGGACTTCAAAGCGGAGATTGCCGCGGCGATCTCCGCGCTCGATTTCGAACTGGACCCCGAGGCGCTGGACAAGCGCGAAGAATTGAAAGGCATGGCGCTCTCCTGCGACGCCGTGATGCGCTGGGCCGAGCGCTACGCCGGACTGGCCGAAGCGGAAGCCGAATCCGCCGCTCCGATTCGACGCCGGGAACTCGAAAAGATTGCCGCGGTCTGCCGCCGCGTCCCCGCTCGTGCGCCCGCCACGTTTCAGGAGGCGCTTCAGTACTACTGGTTCTGCCATCTGGCCGTGATTACGGAACTGAACGGCTGGGACGCCTTCAGCCCCGGCCATCTGGACCAGCACCTCTGGCCCTACTACGAGAGGGAGTTGGCAGACGGCAGCCTGACGCGTGAAACCGCCAAAGAACTGCTGGAGTGCTTCTTCATCAAGTTCAACAACCACACCGCGCCCGCCAAGCAGGGAGTCACCGCGGCAGAGAGCGGAACCCTGACCGATTTCGCCAACATCAACCTGGCCGGCCTGACCAGGGAAGGCGGCGACGGCTCGAACGAGCTCACCCATCTGCTGCTGGAGATCGTCGACGAGATGCACCTGCTGCAACCCTCGAGCAATATGCAAGTCTCGCGAAAGACCCCGGACAACGTCCTGAAACATGCCCTGCGGGTCATTCGCAAGGGTTACGGCTTCCCGTCGCTGTTCAACGCCGACGCGGTGGTGGAAGAGCAGTTGCGCCAGGGCAAGACGCTGGAGGACGCGCGCGAGGGCGGCTGCTCCGGGTGCGTGGAAGTGGGGGCCTTCGGCAAGGAAGCGTACATCCTAACCGGGTACTTCAATCTGGTGAAGATGCTGGAACTGGCGCTGCACCAGGGGATGGACCCGCGCACCGGCAAGCAGATCGGCGCCCGGACGCAGCCCCCCGCGGAGTTCGCCGGCTACGACGATCTATTCGCCGCGTTTCAAGCGCAGGTGCGTCATGTGCTCCAGATCAAGCTCCGCGGCAACCAACTGATAGAGCGCCTCTACGCGACCCTCATGCCTCACACCTTCCTGTCGGTCCTCACCGACGACTGCATCGCCCGGGGGAAGGATTACAACGCGGGCGGAGCGCGCTATAACAACTCCTTCATTCAGGCCGTTGGCATCGGCAGCGTCACCGACAGCCTGTCGGCGCTCAAGGAACTGGTCTTCGACAAGAAGGAGTTACCCCTCGCCGAGTTCATCCAGATTCTCGATAGCGATTTCGAGGGCATGGAAGCGCTGCGACAGCGGCTCGTGAACAAGACTCACAAGTACGGCAACGACGACGACTTTGCGGACGAGCAGATGACGCGCACCTTCCGGATGCTCTTCGAGGCCATCGACGGCCGTCCGAACACCAAGGGCGGCGTCTATCGCGTGGAGATGTTGCCCACAACCTGCCATGTTTACTTCGGCGAGGTGTGCCTGGCCTCTCCGGACGGCCGACGCCGGGGACAGCCGCTCTCCGAGGGCATCAGCCCCGTCCAGGGCGCGGATCGGAAGGGTCCGACGGCGGTGCTCAAGTCGGCCGCCAAGATGGACCACATCAAGACGGGCGGGACGCTTCTGAACATGAAGTTCTCGCCCAGCCTGGTGGAGGGCGACGCGGGAATCGAGAATCTGCATAGCCTGGTGCGCTCGTATTTCAAGCTGGACGGTCACCATATGCAGTTCAACGTGGTGAATGCAGCCACGCTCCGGGAGGCCCAGGCTCAGCCAGACCGGTTCCGCGACCTGATCGTCCGGGTCGCCGGCTACAGCGACTATTTCTGCGATCTCTCCCCGGCGTTGCAAGAGGAGATCATCCAGCGCACCATGCACACTACGTTCTGAAGCGCTTCGCGCTTCCGGCAGGAACGCAAATGCAGGATGCCGCGGACGGGCCGGGAAGAACTCCAGCGAATCGGCGAGATGCTCGCCGGCCTGGGTGACCCTTGGCAAGCGCCGGGCGCGAGTGGAAGACAGCCAGGCTATGCAGAGTGGTGGGAGGCTTCGCACCGCATTGCATCGCGCTCCAGATCCTGAACCAAGGAATCTCGGAACAAGTCCAAGTCTTGAAAGAGCCGGCTTGACCTTGTCGACCTTGCCGTCGCATTGGGCCGCATTCGCATTCAGCCAAAAGACGGCGGTTGCAATGCAGCAAGGATGGTCGATTGCTTCGAAACAAGAGGGATAGCAAGGATTGAATGAATCGCCTTTTCGGCAGATGCGGAGCCGTTCGGAGTTCCGGCGAGACACCCCTAGGCGGCGACTCGGAACTTCTGGCGGTCGCGGCCGCAAGAAATTCGGATATAAAACAAAAGCAGCAAGTTAGCTTCCGCTTCGCGGAAATGGCGAGTTCGCAAGTCAGCGGCAGCATTTTCCAGCCGTACCTGACACCGGTGAGCCGGGATGCTCTTAACTGCCGTTTTTAGGTTCAAATGGTGTTGCGGCAGATCCTCGAACAACGTGCTTCCGCAAACGCGGACATTGCCTTTCATTTCTCGGCAAGAATCTCGAAAGCGCGAGCGGAGAGAACGTGCGGGAAAGCGGGATTCCTATCTAGCCGAGACGATGCAATGCGTTTGCGAACGTTGAGGGCGCCTCTGCCGAAGGATCTCGACCACTCGCGGCAGGCCTTCGATTTTGCCTGGGAAAGCCGAAAAGCCGCGGCAGTGGCGCGATGGGCCTCTGGCGGCGATTTCATTGAAGTTGTTGAGAAGATTGGAGGCGCGGGCCGGGATCGAACCGGCGCATAAAGGTTTTGCAGACCTCTCCCTTACCACTTGGGTACCGCGCCTTGGCAGGGCTGCCTCATTTATGCGGATCGTTCCAAACCACCCTAGCCAACCCGGCGTGCGCCGGAAGGTGGAATGGAGCGGGAGACGAGATTTGAACTCGCGACCCTCGCCTTGGCAAGGCGATGCTCTACCACTGAGCTACTCCCGCTTGTTACAAGTTCGAGTATACCGGGCGACCCAAATCAGGTCAAACTGCGGCCGGGGCCTCCGTCGTTTTGGAGAGAAATTCGGCCGACCGCGCGCCGATCTCCTCGCGCACAATCTCCCCATCCCGCATGTACAAGATACGGCTGGCAATCGACGCCGCCTCGGGATTGTGGGTAATCATCAGCGTGGTCTGGCCCAGCTCCCGGTTCGACTTCACCAGCATCTGCAGCACCGCTTCGGAGTTCTTGGTGTCCAGGTTGCCGGTGGGCTCGTCGGCCAAAACAATGGCCGGCCGGGTAATCAGCGCCCGGGCAATGGCCACTCGCTGCTGTTCGCCGCCGCTCAACTCCGAGGGCCGGTGCTTCAGCCGCCCCTGAATCGCCAACAGATCGCTCAGGTGGTCGAGATACTTCAGATCCAGCGGCTCCGTGCGCCCGCTGACCGCATGGGCGATCTCGATATTGCCCATGGCAGAAAGCGTGGGCAGCAGGTTGAACTTCTGGAAGACAAATCCGATGCGGTGCTTGCGCAGTTTGGTGCGCTCGCTGTCGGAGAGCGTGGCAAAATCCACGCCGTCAATGACCACCCGCCCCTGGGTGGCCTGGGTGAGCCCACCCAGCAGGTAAAAAAGTGTGGATTTGCCGGAGCCGGACGGGCCCACAATGGCCACAAACTCCCCACGCTCGACGGCAAGCGAAACCCCGCGCACCGCGGTGACGGCAAGTCGGCCCGCCTTGTAAACCTTGGTTAGGTTGTCGGCGAGAATGATCGGCGAAGACTCTTCGGGCTGCACATCTGTCATTGTAAACGGGGCGGGCCAACCGCTTCATCTCGGGCCAAAACCCGCTCATTTCGCTACTCAGGGCAGGCGACGGAATCTCTGCGTCAAAATTCGTCCAAGCGCCGCACTTGACGCCGGGCCGATCCCGTAGCCGAGGCCGCCCAGCTTTCCGGCGATTATCTGGCGGCAACCGAAGCCGCGCCAAAGAGCCTCTTCAGCCAGCCGGGCTTTCTTTCGCAGCGAGGCGGCCTGGGGTGCCTGGCGTTCAAATGAAATGCGCGGCAGGCTGCGCAATCGCCATGGCGCACGCATTTTCTCTTGGGACAGCTACAGACAATCGGCAACTCGTTCATCCTGGAGGCATTTCTCCTTGCGGCTGGCCGCGTCGGAGGCGGCTAGCGCGGAATCTCGACCGGTCCCGGCCGCCCCGGCTCGCTGCTCTTGCCGTTCTCGTCGATCTTGCCAAAGATCATCTTGCCGCTGGCGGTTTGCAGCACGCTGGTGACGGAAATCTCGATGGCCTTGCCGATCAGCTTGCGGGCGTGATCCACCACGACCATGGTGCCGTCGTCCAGATAGCCCACCCCCTGGTTGTACTCCTTGCCTTCTTTCAGGATGAGCACATTCATCTTCTCGCCGGGCAGCACCACCGGCTTGAGGGCGTTGGCCAGATCGTTGATGTTCAGCACTTCCACGTGGTGCAGGTGAGCCACCTTGTTGAGATTGAAGTCGTTGGTGACCACCTTGGCCTCCCACTTCTTGGCCAATTCGAGCAGTTTCAGGTCCACCTCGCGGATGGTGGGGAAGTCGTCGGCGACGATCTGCACCTGGATGTTGGTGTTGGACTGCATGCGTTGCAGCATGTCCAAGCCGCGCCGGCCCCGTTGCCGCTTGGAGCTGTCGGTGGAGTCGGCCACGGTTTGCAACTCGCGCAGCACGAACTCGGGCACCACCATCATGCCTTCCATAAAGCCGGCCTCGGCGATGTCGGCGATGCGCCCGTCGATGATCACGCTGGTGTCCAGCACCTTGGCGGTGCGGCGCGTGGGCCGATCGCTGGCGAAGACCGTGCCTAGCGCCGCCGGACTCAGCAGATCGCCCTTGTTGGCCCCCACCAGCAGACCGACGTAGGTCATAAGCAGCAGCACAAAGATCTGGATGACCGCCGAGGTGGCCCCCGGGGTCAGCGCACTGCGCAAGACCAGGCAAAACAGCGCCGCGCCGAAGATGCCCAGCACGCTGCCTCCGACGGCGCCGATCAAACGCCGCAGACTGAGCGCCCGCACCCGCAACTCGAAGACGATCACCGCGCCGGCCGCCGCAGCGCCCGCGCCCGCACTCACCCAATCTGTCATGCCGAATGGATGAAGGAAAAAGCAAACCCCGGCAAGAAGGGCAACAAAAAGAAGACGAATGACGATCAGATCCATAAAAGCCAACTCCCGCTGGCGCCGAGGAAAACTCCTCAGCCTGGGCACAAGTGGCGAGTATGCGCACTGTCGCATGGGCTCGTCAAGGGGCAGTTATTTGCAGGGAAGGAACCGGGGGGGGCGGGCAGGCGGCGAAAATGTTTACATTCTCGCCAAGGCCACCAATCGATGGACTCTGTGCCTCCCATCCCCGCTTAGCGCCTGGCTGCGGCGATTGCGCGCGCCTGCAAGTGCTGACACAATGGTTGCGCCGGGGATTGCTCTTCTCCGGCGAGAGCGAACGCATGAAACTCTGCCCGCAATGCAAGACCGGCTTTCCCGATCACGTTGAAACCTGCCCCACGCACGGCGGCTATTTGAGCGAGATCGTCGATCTCAAGCCGGGCATGACCATCCTGAACAAATACCGCATCGCCCGCAAGCTGGGCGAGGGCGGCTTCGGTTCCGTTTACCTGGCCAGTCACATCCTGATGGACGAGCCCCGGGCGCTCAAGTTCCTCTCCCGCCAATGGAGCCGCGACGAAGGATCGACCGCCCGCTTTCGGCGCGAAGTGCGCACCCTCCGCCAAGTGCGCCACAAAAATGTGGTGGACTGCGGCGACCTGGAACAGGCCGAAGACGATTCGCTCTTCTTCGCCATGGAGTTTGTCGACGGCCCGGATATGCGGGACTTTCTGCACCGGGCGACCCGGCCCTTCGACGTGAAGCTGGCGCTGCATACTGCCCGCGGCATCGCCGAGGGGATGGGCGCGGCCCACGCCAAAGGCATGGTGCACCGCGACATCAAGCCGGAGAACATCCTGATGGCGCGCGAGGAGGGCGCCTGGACGCCCAAGATTGCCGATTTCGGCATCGTGGCGACCAAGGAGAGCAGCACTGGGCGGACCAGCACCGGCGGCTCTCTGCTGACCTGGACCTACGCCGCGCCGGAGCAGTGGCGGGGCATGAAAGGCTCGGAACTGGATGGCCGGACCGATCTTTACGCGCTGGGCGGAGTGCTCTTCGAGATGCTGACCGGGCAGACGGTCTTCGACGCCGAAAACTACGAGGGTTGGGCCTTCGAGCACGGGAACACGCCGCCCCGGCCGCCCAGCAGCCTGCGCCCCGACCTGGCCAATTGGAAGGGGCTCGACGCGCTGGTGTTGCAAATGCTGGCCAAGAATCGCGAGGACCGGCCCCACGACGTTGAGGAAGTGCTCCGGCTGCTCGACGAGATTGAGTTTGTTCCCGAAAGTCCAAAGGAGGCGGTGCCTTCCCGGCAGGAGCGGGCAGGCGAGAAAAGTCGAGAAACCGATGTCTTCAACCTGGCGCCAGGGGCGACGATCGAGAGCAAATACCGAATAGAACGCAAGCTGCACGAAGGCCGCCAGGGCGTCGTCTACCTGGCGGAAGACAGCCACACTGGCCAACGGTGCGCACTGCGATTTATTACCGAGGCCTTGCGAGACGACCCGGACTACACGGCTCGCCTGGCGCGCGAACTGGAATTGCTGGGCGATGTTCGCAGCAAATATGTGGCAAGATACGGGACTTTGGAGCGGACCAAGGCGGGCGCTCCGTTCTATTCGATGGAGTACGTCGATGGGCAGTCGATCGGGGAGTTTCTCCACCGCCGCACAGCTCTTCCCCCGGTGGAGCAAGTGCTGCAAATCGCCCGCGGCATCGCCGAAGGCCTGGGAGCGGCTCATGCGCTAGGCTTGGTGCATCGCGACATCGGCTCAAATACCGTGATCGTCGAGGCGGACCGGGAAGACGGCTCCGTCCGTCCCAAGATCGTTGGCTTTGCCTCCGCGGACTGCATAAGAAGCCATTGGTCCCAGGACCTGGAACGTCCTCGCTTTGCCTCGCTGCTGGCGCCGGAATTTGCCGCGCCCGAGCAATGGCGCGAAATGGGCAGAGCCAAACTCGACGGACGCACCGATCTTTACGCGCTCGGCGGAGTCCTCTTCGAGATGCTGACCGGCAAGCCCGCCTTCACTGCCACCGGCCATAGCGGCTGGATGCTGGAGCACTTGGAAACGCCGCCCCGGCCGCCCAGCAGCCTGCGCCCCGACCTGGCCCACTGGAAGGGACTCGATGCGCTGGTGCTGCAATTGCTGGCCAAGAACCGCGACGATCGTCCCCAGGACGTTGCCGAAGTGTTCCGGCTGCTCGAAGCGATCCGGTATCTTCCCCCTTGGTATGTGGACGACCTGCGAACGTCTCCAGCGTCCACTCCTGCCCCCCAGCCGAAAAGACAATCCGCGACGCCGGTTCCACCACCGCGGCCGCAGCGGAGTACCGGCCGCAAGGTCGCAGAAGCCATCGCCCGCTTAGGGGGAGAAGAGATCGATTGGGATATGCAGTTCAATCCCCAGACGCATATTCGTCTCACCAAGCACATTTGGATCAAGCGGGTGCCCAAAGGGCAGATCGTGGTGGCTGTTCTGGTCTCGATTGTCGGGATCGCGCTTCTGGTGTACGGCTTCAGCAGCGACCGTCCGTCCCCGCCGAAAACGAGTCCAGTCACTCAGACCTTCAATGGGGCATCGCCGGTGGGCACCCTGGCCCCGGACTTCACCGTCTCCGACAAGACACACTCCTACCAGTTGTCCAAGCTGCGAGGGATTGTGGTGGTAGTTAATTTTTGGGCTAGTTGGGCGCCGGCCTGCGCCGAGGAGTTGCCTCTTTTGCAGCAACTCCTGCATGACCAACCCGGTCCCATGGTGCTGGCGATCAGCGCCGATGCCAGCCAGAAGCAGTACGACAACTTCATTCGTATCAACCACTTGGCCCTCGACACCTTCCGCGAACCCAACCAGGCGACTGCCAAGCTCTTCCATAGCGAGAAGTGGCCGGAGACCTACATCATCGATCGCCAAGGCGTCGTCCGCCGCAAGCTGATCGGCGCGCAGGACTGGTCCAGCCCGGAGCTTCGGGAGTTTCTCAAGAGCCTGTGAATGCGCTTCGAACGCCTTGGCGCCCGAAATGCCGGTCTTCCCTTAGGAGGCCACCGCCAGCTCGGCCATGGGCGTCTGGCGCACGGTGCCCTTGCGCGGACCGCGCTTGCGCGCGCTCATGATTTTGATGCGCTCCAACAGTTCCTGGGGCGAGCAGTTCTTCTTGGCCAGCAGCGCGTCGGCGGCATGAATCTCGCCGCCCATCCGCTGCGGGTCGCCCAGCAGAATCATGGGCACGTGGCCGGCGATCTGCTTCAGACGGTCCACCAACTGACATCCATTCATCTGCGGCATGGTCACGTCGGCCAGCACCAGGTCCACGGCCATCTCGGAAAAGACCGCGATGGCCTCCTGGCCGGTGGTGGCCGAAACCACCCGGTATCCGTTGGTTGCCAGCATGAACTTGAGTACGGAAAGCTCTTGTTCGTTATCGTCTACGCAGAGAATAACTTTCTTGGGCCGCATGATTTTGTGTAAGCTCCTTGGTTCGATTTCATTGGCCTGACTTAAGAAAACACTTCGCCTGTGCCCGCACGGGTGGCTGGCTGGCGCGATTGAATTCCGTGGCCGGCGACCGGCGACGGATCAGGCGTTTGCTGGCAGGTACTGGAATCCGGATCGCCCGGCGTGCGATGCGCAGCCCTGGGAAGGGCGCGACATTGCACAAAGCTGTGTCCGGCATTCACTGCACAGTAGCCTGACCTTCGTCGTCGGTCAGATTGGTTGCTATGCTGGGGTACAAACCGGGAGTAGCCCCGGTCAACATCATTCAATGAATCGCTAGAGTACGGTGATTGGAGGCCGGTGAAAAGGGGGAAAGAGAGGCGAAACCCGGCCTGAAAATCCGCATGAAACAGTCAAGATTTAGCTAGATTTAACAATTGCCGCTACTTGCAACCATGACAGCCTGTTGAAAGCATGTGTATCAAGGCAGGAAAAGGCGTCCTTTTGCCACAAGAACAGTGCTGCCCCCGACACGCACATCCGTGACCCTCGACTCTGCCGTCAAGTGGGATTGGGTGACCGTCTCCCTGGCTTCGAACAGAAGGCGGAGTTCGCTGGAAAGTTCCAGCCGGGCCGCGAGAAACAGATCGCTCGGCCGGCCTATCTCCAATCCCTGGCGCAGATGGACGCGTTCGCCGGAGGCTGCGACGCCCCGCTGCACGAGATAGGCAATGGCGCAGCCGGCGGCCGAACCAGTGGCCGGGTCTTCGCCGCCATGGAACTGCATACGGGCGCGGAAGGCGCGCAAGCCCCCGTCCCCCGTGGCCCCCGCATCGGCCAGCACATAGAACCAGCGCGCGCCCCGCCCCCGCAGCCACGCCGTGGCTTCCTGCTGGTTCACCCGGAGCCGCGCCAGCGCCTCGACCGACTTGAGCAGCACGATGGCAAACGCGGTTCCGGTAGAAACCACCTGCGGCGGAAACTCGGGGTAGAAGTCCTGGGCGGCCAGGCCGGTCAAGCGGGCCACCTCCGCCGGATCGATCTCGACGCCGAACTCCGGGTCGCGCTGGGTCATCTCGCCGAAGAGGCCATCGGCAGGGAAGCGCACCGGCACCGGGCCGACGTTCAAGGCCAGCGTCACTTGCGGAACGTCCGGCGTCGCCAGGCGCAGCACGCTGGCGGTTCCCAGGGTGGGATGACCGGCAAAGTTCAGCTCCTCCTGGGTGGTGAAGATGCGCACGCGCACGCCCTCGGCTTGCTCTACCTCGGCCGGCCGGCGCTCGACGAACGTGGTCTCGGAGAGATTGAACTCCCGGGCGATGGCCTGCATGCGTTCGGTCGAAAGGCCGGCTGTGTTCATCACCACCGCCAGCGGGTTGCCGGCCAGCGCCGTACCGGTAAAAACATCCACAACGAAGTAATCGAGTTCGGGCATGGCGCGATCCGCCTCCGGATACCCAACAGTCTACGACCAGTGGGCGAAGCGAGAGGGGCGCCGAGGCGGCCCACCGTAACGAGTTAGGTACTCCCATCGAGAAAAAGGGCCGCGCCTCGCGATGGGAGGCAGCGGCCCTCGGATTCTGGCCTCGATCTTCGTGGAGTGCGGGGTGCGGCCGCTGTTACTGGGCGGTCATGGGGCGTGGTTGCCGCGTCTGCGAGCGGTCCAGGAAAAGCCTCATGCGCAGAGCCTCGGCCCGCTGCATGGCCACCAGGCGCATCTGCCGCCGGATGTGATCCTCGTCCAGCAGGCGGTCCAACTGGGCCTCATCGTAGTCTGCGCCCCGCTCCAGCCGCGCAATCCGCTCTTCAACGGTATTGCGAAACCGGGGACTAATTTCAAAGGCATCGTTCGCAACGCAGTCAGCCATCATGGCAGGTTCCTCCGCGAGGTTCTTGAGGCCCATACTTTTTCCCCTTGGGGGGCTAAAGTATTTTTGGCTTCTGCCGATAGTATAGAAGACCGTCTTCAGGTGCAAGATTACCGTGTCGTTTGCCTTCGGTAACGCAATGTCCTGAAAGCGGACACTTTCGTCCCGGCCCGATGAATCCGCCACCGCCGTTGCTGCAAGGATCCCCGAGTCCAGCGGAGACCCGAAGACGCAGCCGCGTTGTCGTAATGGCGATAGAGACCGGAGACGCGTGCGCCTCTCCCGCCTTCGGCAATCGAACCCGCAGGGTTACTTCGCCGCTGCGACCCCCAAGACCATCTGTGTTCCGCTATCGAGGTGAATGTTCTGCTTGCTGGCGGAGAGCATGCCTGCGGCTCTCCCGCTTGCATCGCCGGAGAGCATCACGCCGCGCAGTCCGGTGGAATGCGCCGTCAGGGCGCTGGTTGCGCCTGCGCCCGAGCTTGCGGATCCGTGCAATCCTGAAACCGCGTTTCCGCTCATACGGTCCGATCCCCGCGCTGCCTCATTGACGGTTCCGCCCAGTTCGGAGCCAATTCCACCCGCGGCGCTCGTCGAATGGTGCAGGGCAGATTGACTCCCGCCGCTTAACAGTCCGCCGCCGCCTCCGGCCATGCGTGTGCTCCCCGTGGCGCGACCGCCGCCTCCCATCATGCCGCCGTCAAACGCGTCCTCGCTCTCCATGGAGGCAGACGAGATCGCACTGGCCGGTGGCTCGATCGAGCGGATTTCCGAGTGAATCGGAAAACTCTGGCCGCTCTTCAGTTGGGCTCGATCGAACTGGATTCCAAGGTTGGAGTCTGGGCTCCCGGACCGATGTGCCTGCACGGAGGTAACATGACCGATCAGCCGGGTCCCTTTGGGAATCACCGTCCCATCGGCGGTTTTCACGGTCCGGTCGGTCTTCAGGACGACTTGGTCGCCAGCCTTGGCGGTCTTCGAATCCAATTTGCTGGCCAATTGGCCGCTCACGGAACTCATCTCGGCGGGACTCGAAGCGGTCTCGGTAACCGCGCCGGCGACGCCATTCATGCCGTTGGATGTGGCTGTGCCCGTTGCACCGGCTGCGCCCTGCGTCGATCCCAGACCCCTGGATTCTGCGGTTCCTGTGGCCATTGCCGAGCTTGTGGCCGAACGCGAGCCTTTGGAGGTCGCAGCGCCGGTTGCAGCAGCTTTGCCTTGCGCCGATCCCGAGCCCTTGGATGCGGCCGTCCCGGTAGCCGATGCTGTGCCGTTCGTTGACCCGGCTCCCTTGGCCGAGGCGGAGCCTTTTGCCGCACCATTGATCTGTGCGCCCTTCAAGCCGGCTTTTCCATTTGCATTGGTCGATTGGTTAACGTTTGCGCCGGCGGCCTGGGCGTCTGTGCTCTGCTGGGCCGTTGCGTCTGCTTGTTGGGCAAGAAGGGGAAGGCTCGTGAAGGTGACCAAGGCCACCGCGAGCAACTTGGCGGTTTTCATGGGGAAGTCCTCCATTGATTTTTTCTTGCCTGTCCGTTGCCGAAAGCGACGAGGGCCGGACAGGTCTTTTGATGCCGGATTCCGTGCAATCGGTTCGCCACCCCGGCCAGAAGCTCAGCGGTCCTCTTAAGTGGCTCAATTTGAATCGCCTTTCCAGGCGCGCGACGCGGCCGCTAGCGAGATTCGGGGATATTTGCAGGAAAGGCAGGAGGAAAATTTTCCGCTGGGTATGTAATTTGTTCGTGCAGGCCGGGTCGATTTCCGGCCTGCGCGAGGTCCAAACATCGGCTTGCGAACAAGCCCTAGTTCTGCGGCAGGGGCGCAAAGTAGCCCTTGCGGGACTGCACCTTCAGCCCGTCGCCGCGGCATTCCACGTTGAGCCGCCGGAAGCCGCCATCCAGCTTGGTATTGAGAGGCGTGTAGGTGGCCACGTACTGGGTGCGCAGCTCGTCTTCGATCTGCTGGAATGCCGCTTCCAGCTTCTTGCCGTTGTTGCCCACGTCGATCAAGCGGCCGCCGGTCTCCTCGGTCATCTTCTTCATGGCCGAGAATCCGTAGTACCCGAATCCCCCGTAGAAACCCCGGTCGGCAATCAGAATGACGTAGACGATGACGTTGGAGCGCTGGGCCGCGGCGATGGCTTCGCCAATCTTGTGCTCGCTGCCCTGATCGTCGCCGTCGGTGAGCAGAATCATTGCCTTGCGGCCGGTTTCCTGATTCATCTTGCGGTTGGCGGCCAGGTAAACCGCATCGTAGAGCAGGGTTCCCTTGGGCGCTCCGATGGTGGGAATGGTGCCTCCGCCGGCGCCGGGAATGCCCCCCGCTCCGTTGCCGCCCGCGGTGTTGATCTCCGCCTTGTTCATGGCGCGGGTCAGCAGCTTGGGGCTATTGGTGTAGTCCTGCAACAGGTCCACATCCACGTCGAAGGAGAGCAGAAAGGCTTCGTCCTTCTGGCGCAGCACGCGCGCCAGGAACTGGCTGCCCACGTCCTGCTCCAGCGGCAGCACGCGCTCCTGACTGCCCGAGGTATCCAGCAGGATGCCCAGCGTCAGGGGCAGTTGCGTCTCTGCGACAAAGGTCTTCAGCGTTTGCGGCTGCTTGTCTTCGGCAATCGAGCAGTCTTCTTTGGTCAGATGGGGCACCAGGTTGCCGGCCTTGTCCTTGACGGTGAAGAACACGTCCACCAGGTTGACGCTGACTTTGAAGGTGGCCACCGATTCTTCCTCCGGCGGCGCGGGCGCGTTGCTGACCGGGGACTCGTCCGGCGAAGGAGCGAGTTGCGCCCATCCCGCCGTGGGCAAGATCGGCAAGCCAAGCAGCAAAGCGGCAACAGTGAGGCTAACACGCATTCTGGTCATATAGACGGATTCCCAACCCCGAAGAAAGCATACGCGAACTTATTGGCGGCTGGCGGCCAACCAGCGCGGCTTTGGCGCGTCTGATACTCTGTCGAATGGAGCCCTGCCTGCCGATTTTCAGCCGGCGCGAAGGACTTCGGCGGGCCGTTTTGGCAGAATTCAGCGGTCAAAATCGTTTTTTACTGACCACTGACAACTGACCACTGACAACTGTAAAGCGGCTGGCAAAGGCGTTCGGGAGGACGATATACCTGTGAAGACTGGTTTGATGGTAATGGCGCTGGCGGCGCTCCTGAGTACGAGCACGAACCTGACCCCGGCACTGGCGCAACAGGCGGTTCCCGATGCTCCTACCCCCCAGGCGCCCGAGCCCCTCTCTGGCCTGAGCGGCCCCATTACCCCCGGCAAGGGCGTGGCGGAAGAGCCGACCTCGCCGACATCCTCTTCCAACGCTCCTGGGCAGCAGCAGGTTGCGCCCAGCAGCCGGCCGCCGTCCAGCCAGGGCAAGGACGAGATCCAGACTGCGCCCCCGGAGATGCCCGCCGCCGGCGAAGGCTTCTCGGCTGTCAAGACCTTTGTGGTCAACGTCAACTTCGTCGAAGTCCCGGTCACGGTGAAGGACTCGAAGGGCAATCTGGTCGCCGGTCTTACCTTCCGTGACTTCAAGGTCTTCGAGAACGACCAGCGCGAGCCTTTGCGCCTGTTTACGGTGGACCCCTTCCCGCTCTCCATCGCCTTCGTCATCGATCAGAGCCTGACCTCCGACGTGATGGCCAAGGTCAACAACTCGCTGGGCGCCATCCAGGGCGCGCTCACCCCCTACGACGAAGTCGCGGTCTTCTCTTACAACAACGGCGCCCAGGAGCGGACCGGATTCACCGGCGCGCAGAGCGGTCGCTTGCCCGCGGTGCTGGCTCTGACCAAGGGGACCGGCAGCGAGATGCTGGTGCCGATCAATAGCGGCGCGTTCGACAGTTGCGGCATCCACGAAAACGGCGCTTGTGTCGATCCCAATTTGCAGGCCGGAAAATCGGCCGGCAACAGCAATTTCATGACCATCCCCAAGGAGATTCACACCCTCAACGACGCCATTCTGGCCGCAGCCAAGGAGCTTTCCACGCGTCCCAAGGGTCGGCGCCGCTTGATCTACGTCATCTCCGACGGCAAGGAATACGGCAGCAAGGCCACCTACAAAGAGGTGCTGCGCTACCTGGAAACCAACAAGATCGCCGTTTACGGCACGGCGGTAGGCGACTCGGCCCGCTGGGGCGAGGGCTACATCAGCCGCATCCACCTGCCCTTCACCATGTACGACAACATCCTGTCCAAGTACACGCTGGCCACCGGCGGCACGCTGGACTCCGAGCGCGGCACCAACGGCATCGAAAAGAGCTACGCCAAGATCGCCGAGGAAGCCCGCACCCAGTACACGCTGGGCTATCTGAGCCACCAGCCGGTGATCGACGGGAAGTTCCGCAAGATCGATGTGCGCGTCGATCGCCCCGGCCTGGAAGTCATCGCCAAGACCGGCTATTACCCCTCGGCGCAGGACATGCGCTAGCAGTTGAACCCTTCCGGCGCCGCCGCCAGCTTCGGACTCCTGGCGGCGGCTACTTGGGGCGGTTCGGACTTTGCCGGGGGCGTTGGCGCACGCCGCGCTCCCGCTCTGCTGGTTGTTTCCTCAGGCCATTTCCTCTCCCTGCTTCTCCTCCTCGCTGTTTGCCTGGGCCTGCACTTGCCCGTGCCCGGCTCCCACGACCTGCTTTTCTCTGCTTTGGGCGGCTTCGAAGGCTCGCTGGCCCTGGCCGTCTTCTATCGCGCCTTGGCCATGGGCCCCATGGGCCTGACGGCGACCCTCACCGGACTGCTCACCGCCCTGGTCCCGGTGGTCTTCTCCTTCTTTCAGGATGGCCTGCCCACCCCGTTGACCGCGCTGGGATTGGCCATGGGCTGCGCCGCCATCTGGCTCATTACGCATACGCCCGCGGATCGGGGCGCGGGTCCGCCCAGGGCCGCGCTGCTGCTCGGCTCCCTGGCCGGGGTGGGATTCGGCGTTCAGTTGATTCTGTTCAAGATCGCCAGCGGCGGCGGCATCCTCTGGGAGATGACCTCGGCGCGCGCGGGAGGCGTGGCGGCGCTGCTGCTCTTCCTGGTTCTGATGCCGCCCAAAAGGCCGTGGCGCGGCTTCTGGCTGACCGGCATCGCCGCCGGCATATTGGATACCCTGGGCAGTTTGTTCTATATTCACGCCACGCAACTGGGACGGCTGGATGTGGCCGCGGTGGTCGGCTCGCTCTATCCCGCAGGGACTATTCTGCTGGCCGCAATGGTTCTGCGCGAGTGGCCCACCCGCCGCCAGATGGCCGGCATGGCCCTGGCCCTGGCCGCGGTGATGCTGCTCAGCGTGTAAAGCCTGCCTGCCCTGCGGAGGACGCAGAAAAGGCCTGTGCAACCGCACAGGCCTTTTTTGCTGCTATCAGATATTCAGGTCTTGCCAGCTCGACGCTTGGTTTCAGCTACGAACGTGCTTGACAGGACTTGCAAACATAATCCGTGACCTTGAAGCCCATCGGATTCTCGAATCGGCCGCCGCAGCGAGTGCACACGACATATTCCATGTCGGCCTTTGCGGCCTCGACTGGAGTGGTTGGGGCAGGGTATACGGGAGGCGGGGGAGGTTGCTGAACCGTTGTTGTCGGAGCGGGGTCGGTAATGCCCCGGATGCCTTCTTTGAAACCCTTCAAGCCTTCGCCCAATCCCTTGCCGAGTTCCGGCAGCCGCTTGGCGCCGAAAAGCAGGAATGCAACAACCGCCAGCACGATCAGGTGCCACGGCTGCAATAGATCGCCCATTGAATCATCCTCCGCGCGCCGCGCTCCGGCGGCCCACTCACTCTCCATTATTGTCGCACAGCGCCGATTACCCGCGCCGGAGGGCGTCGAGTCCCTGACCCCTCTCAGTTCACCTGCGCCGGCTTGCCCAGCCGCTCTGTGACCATCGAATAGAAGGTGCGCAGGTCTTCCTCTTCGCCCGCGGTCAGCCGCCGGTAGACCTTCATCAGAGGAAACAGCCGCGAGCCGCGCACATCGACCGCCGGCACCGCCGTGGTGCCGCCGGGATACTGCGTCATCTCCCAACTGCCGGCGTAGCGCCTGCGCACCACCTCGCCCAGGTAGCTACCCCACAGCCGCACTTCGAAATCCAGCTCGCGCTCCGGGCTCTCGCCCACCACAACCAGAATTTCGTCCAGCGCGTCGATGGATTCGGAGGTGAAGTCGAGCTTCTGCTCGAACTCGCGCCTGGCCACATCCACCGCCGCCCGCGCGTAGCCCTCCATCATGCTCCCCAGGTCGGGGAACGCCATCGACTCCAGCCGTTTTCGCAGATCGTTAGCCACGGAATCAGAATAAATGCAGAGGCCGGCAATCGGCCGGTCTTTGGGATTCAAGCGCGCGTGTGGCAGACTGGGAACGGTGGTCGAGGGTCTCT
>Ga0316217_10003297_pt1 | contig 18559 bp, 15 predicted proteins | sample 1anoAmetaG_FD_203633 | JGI IMG/M metagenome (GOLD analysis project Ga0316217, IMG submission 203633) | Freshwater microbial communities from Trout Bog Lake, Wisconsin, USA - 1anoA | ecosystem: Environmental > Aquatic > Freshwater > Lake > Hypolimnion/Profundal zone | place: USA: Wisconsin...
TCCTCCTTCGAGGCAGTTTTCTGAACTTCCAGAATTTCGTAATAATCTCGTTTAGCCACGCTATATCAACCCGGCCTGCAGACCGGGAATTTTGCTTTCGTTATTTAATTATTCTGCTTTTTTACCCACTATCACTTTTGCAAAGCGGATAAGCTTACCATTCAGGTAATATCCTTTCTCAACCTCGTTAATTACTTTGCCTGCCTGCGCAGCGTCAGTAACCGGTAGTTCGGTAATAGCTTCATGCTCATCAACATTAAAATTTTTGCCCACTGTTTCCATGGCCACTAAACCCTTCGAGGCCATATTACTCACCAGCTTGTTATAAATTAACTGCATGCCGCTTTTAGCAGCGGGGTCGCCTTCCAGGGCTTTCAGGGCGCGCTCAAAGTCGTCAATAACGGGCAATAATTCCTTAATTACATCTTTACTGGCAGTTTGTATAGTCTCCAGTTTTTCTTTGGCCGTGCGCTTTCTAAAATTATCGAAATCGGCATACATCCGCACATATTTATCGCGCAGTTCATCCACTTCTTTTTTCAACTCCACAATTTCCATGTCTTTGGGGTCAATGGATTGCTCGGTAAACTCTGCGTCTTCGGGTTTATTCTTTTTAAACACGTCGTTAATCAGTTTTTCCACGCCGTCCATGGTCTTTCCGGCAAAAGTTTCAGCTTTTGCTTTGGTATCTTTGGCAAATTCTTCCGCCTTGCCCGACACGGTGTTTTTAATATCCTCCACGCGGTCCTTTAAATTCTCTTTCTCGTTACTTTCCTGGTTCTGTTCCATAGTTGCGCAATTTTTAGCGCGGCAAATATCTCAAATTCCCTGCCTTAAGTTTAAATGTCGCCAAATTGACCAAAACAAGCTCCATGTGGCTGACTTAAGGGCCTGTCATGCCCGGCAGTTGAAAATTTGGCAGGGCCATGCTGCCGCTTTTCGGCCCTTTTTTATAGTTTTTACATGGTTTCTGCACGTTTTTGGTAAATTTTAATCGAAAAAATTGCTTTAAAAGTCACTTTTCATGTTAGAAATGTATATTAAAGCAGGTAAAAGCGGGTAAAAGCAGGTGTTTTTGTACCTTGTGAAATCCAAAACATCTCGCCCGCCCAACTTCCGGTAAAAATGGCATCGCATCAATTGCTGATAAATTGCCCGTACGAGCCTGTTTTAAGCTTTTCAATTTCTTCATTCTCTTCCAAGGCCGGGTCTGTTCATTGGCAAATTGCCAGCTCCCGGCTTTAATTACAAAGGTAGTCAAATTTAATTTTAAAAACGAAAAATGTTTGTAATGGTTATCTTTTTCGTGAGTTTCAAGCTTACCTTACGGATATGAACTTGAAAATAATCATTGAAGGATTGCCCGACTATAAGCGTAATGTCTCACTACGCTCCCCCAAGTTTGTAGACTTTGTCTACAGTATTATTTACCCGCCAACCCCAGCAACAATTAATGCACATTAATTATCTAACATATATCATGAGCTTATAAAAAGGGAAGTCTTATGCCAATAAGGAACCCAGCACTATTCTGCAAACTTCAAACTCATTTTCCGTAACTCTAAAAACAATAACCCAATCCTTATACGTATAACAACTATAATTAAATTTGGCAAGTGAGGAGTGATTGCAAATTGCAAATTTGGCTTTGGAATTTGCCAGTAATTCAATTCTGCTAATTAGCTTTTCAGCCCATCGGTTACCGCTGCCTTTTGTATTAATGCCTTCAATATAGTTGGCTACTTTAGCTATGGCTTTTCTTGCGCGGGGGGAGTAAACGATTATCATTACCTTTTTTTTGCGTTTTTGCCAGGCTTTTCTTCACATAATCCAATACTTCTTCTCCGGAATACCTTTTCTCTCCATCATCCTTCGCCAACCAATCTTCCAACTGCTTTTTACTCACTTTTGGCCCCGGTGTAATCATTTCTTCGTCCGTTAGTTCATGTTCATCCAGTTGCTCAATACCCAATTGCCTGGCTGCTTTAACCAGTTGATTCAACTTAGCTTTGGAAGGCGATTGAAATGTAATAGTATTCATAGTGTTACGAAGATACTGAATTTGAAAATATATTTTCATGACCCGCCATATAAGCGCAGTCTATCACTACGCTCCGCTATAGTTGCAGCGTCAAGCTACAGTATATTAATTTCTTTACACCCGCTTTATCTCAGCGCCAAGTGCATTTAACCGCTCATCAATACGCTGGTAGCCCCGGTCAATCTGGTCGATGTTGTTGATAATGGATTTTCCCTCGGCGCTCATGGCGGCTATCAGTAGGGCTACACCGGCGCGTATATCAGGCGAGCTCATGGTAATGCCCCGTAATTTAAACGCACGCTGTAGTCCAATAACTGTAGCGCGGTGCGGGTCGCAGAGGATAATCTGGGCGCCCATATCAATTAGTTTATCTACAAAAAACAAACGGCTTTCAAACATTTTCTGATGTATCAGCACGCTGCCTTTGGCCTGTGTGGCTACTACCAGTACTATCGAAATTAAATCGGGCGTAAACAAGGGCCAGGGTCCGTCGGCCACCGTAAGTATCGAGCCATCAATAAACTTTTGGATGGTATAAAATTCGCGCTCGGGTATGTAAATATCATCGCCGCGGTATTCCATTTCAATACCCAGTTTATCAAACACCGGCAAAATATTGCCCAGCATATCAAGCCGGCAGTTTTTGATTGTTAGCTCGCTTTGTGTCATCGCCGCAAGTCCGATAAAACTGCCTATTTCAATCATATCAGGCAACATGTGGTGCTCGGTGCCACCTAAATAATCAACCCCTTCAATTACCAGCAGGTTCGACCCGCGGCCTGTAATTTTGGCCCCCATGCGCATAAGCATGGCTGTAAGCTGCTGCAGGTAGGGCTCGCAGGCGGCATTGTATATGGTGGTAGTGCCCTTGGCCATAACTGCCGTCATAACAATGTTTGCCGTACCGGTTACCGAAGGTTCGTCCAGCAAAATATAAGTACCCTTTAAATTACTGGCCTCGGCGCTGTAAAAACTTTCGTGGTTATCAAAGTTGAAGCGCGCGCCCAGTTTTTCAAAGCCCAAAAAGTGAGTATCCAGTCTGCGCCGGCCAATTTTATCGCCACCCGGTTTAGGCATGTAAGCCTTTTTGAACCTCGTCAGCAGCGGACCCATAATCATAATTGAACCGCGTAACGAAGCGCCTTTCTTTTTGTAAACGTCAGTCTTCAGGTAATCCAGGTTCACATCATCAGCCTGGAAGGAGTAAGTATCCTCACCCAGCTTTTCCACCTTCACGCCCAGGTCTTTCAGTATATCAATCAAGGCCAGCACATCGCGTATGGCGGGTATGTTGCTGATAGTTACCTTCTCAGGCGTTAGCAGCACCGCACACAAAATTTGCAGCGCCTCATTTTTTGCACCTTGCGGAGTAATTTCTCCTTTTAATTTTCTTCCTCCTGTAACTTCGAACGAGTTGGCCATGTTGTTCTTTTACTTCGTTATTCAATGTGCTGTAATACAGTGCTCATCCTAAATCCTTCTCCTTTGGAGAAGGACATTGCACCCTTTCCTTCGGAGAGGGCAGGGTGAGGACTGCATTTGGCTGTTTTGCCCCGTTTCCCCTTTAAGGGGACGGAAGGGGTCGCCTTTACAACGCTAAATACCACAATGAATTTGGCATAGGGAAAGAAACTTATGCTCAGCTAGAAACAGTGCAGTGTTGATTGTATAGTGAAAGTTCGTACTTTCCGTCCATAAATAAATTAAACGATGAAACCTGTTCTGTTTATCCCCGGCGCAATGGCGCTCATATTTTTACTTTTTGCAGCTACAACGAAAGCACAACCCGGTACAATAAAACATGTCATCATTATTGGTTGCGATGGCATGTCGCCGGATGGGGTGATGAAGGCGCATACGCCGAATATGGATTCATTGATGGCCAGAGGCAGCCATACTTTTCATTGCAAGGCCGTTATGCCTACCGTAAGCAGTCCCAACTGGGCATCTATCATTGATGGGGCAACACCCTCGTCGCACGGTATTTGGAGCAATAAGTGGCAGGTTCGCGACATTAAAGATTCTGTTTACTGCGGCGGCAAAAAGGGGCATATTTTCCCAACTATTTTCAGGGTGCTGCGCGAACAAAAACCTAAAGCCAAAATAATGTGCTTTGCAGGGTGGTGGAGTTTTGTGCGCCTGGTTGAGCCCCGGGTTTGCACGGTTAAACAACGTACCTTAATTACCGGGCTTACCGCGTTGCGGGCGGTAACTTCAATAAAACTGCGCAAGCCCGACCTGCTATTTATTCATTTGAATGATATTGATGAGGCCGGTCATAAATACGGCCACGGCACGCCGCAGTATTATAAAACGGTAGACGAGGCAGATGTGGTGGTTGGTAAAATAATGAAAGCAGTTAAAAATGCCGGCTTAGAAAATAGTACCGCAATTATGATTATTGCCGACCATGGCGGCATTGGTCACGGTCATGGCGGTAGTACCCCACAGGAAGTGAACGTGCCCTACATTATTGCAGGCCCCGGAATTAAAAAGGGATACGAATTAAAAGCAGACCCTAAAAATTACGATACCACTGCTACCATAGCCTATATGCTCGGTTTAACACCGCCGGCTTGCTGGGAAGGGAAAGTGATTACGGAAATATTTGATGCTAAATGAGGTAAGGACTAATCTTTGTCTTTATCCTCTTTCTTACCACCTCTTCTTTCGCGCTCTTCTTCTTCGTGGCGCAGTTCTATCTTTTTAACTACGGCACCGGTTTTATCAATCATAAAAAGTTCATGATTCATGGTTACGCGGGCTTGTCCGTCGCTGTTAAAATAGTAAGCATCATCATATTTGGCGGGTATTACCCAGTTACCTTTGGTATCAATATAACCCCACATATTTCCTTTTTTGGCAGGAGCCATGCCGGCCGAAAACCTGCGGGCCATATCATATCCCAGAATAACTACTTCTTTGCCCGTTGGGTCGATATAACCGTATTTTCCCCCGCGCGCTACTACCGCCAGTCCTTCCGAAAAATCTTCAGCAAAATCATATTTGGGTTCAACCAGCCAACTGCCGTCAGTTTTAATATAGCCGTATTTGTGGCCCAGCATTACCTTGGCAACACCACCGGTAAAGGGTCCGGCATCTTCATACTGCAAAGCAATAGCCACTTTGCCATCGGGCCCTAAAAAGCCCCGTTTGTTATTATCGACCACAATGGCATAACCATTAATAAACTCGCTACCTGCATAGTACGTTGGCTTAACAACCACATTTCCATTAGCATCCTTGTAACCAACTTTGGCATTTTCATAAAACCTTACCAGCCCTGTTTTTGCCTGGCTGAACAAGGAGCCCGATACCGCCAAAAGGGTAACGAAAGAAAATAATAGTTTTTTCATACGTATGTTTTATGGCTAAAACTTCGAATCACAATTTAATCAACTTTCTCACAAAACTATAGCCCTGCAAATTAATACGCAACTGGTAAACGCCGCGTGCCGCAGTAAAGCTAACGAATAATTGCTGATTTTCTAATATACTTTTAAATACCAATCTGCCTGTAACATCAAAAACTTCGACTGTGCTGCCTAAAAGCGCCGGATTAACGTCAAGCTGCCATCCGTTGGTGGTGGGATTTGGAAATACTAATATACTGTTTTCTATCTGTTCTTCAGCAATGCCTGTAAGCGCAACCTGTTTACTGGCCTCGGCAGAGCAGCCCGCACTATTGGTTACCTGCAAAGAATAATTGCCGTTAGCTGAAGCGATATAGGTGTCGGAAGTAGCACCGGAAATTGGCGAGTTATTATAAAGCCATTGATAACTCACATCTCCAAAAGCCATCAGCGTATCGCCATGGACCGTAATACTGTCATCAGCCGGTGGGTTATCCGTAATATTAATGGTGTTTGAAGTGACCGTGCAGTTACCGGCCTGGCTTACAATGACCACATATTGACCGGAGTCGTGCGCGTAAATACAGGCGGTGGTGTCACCGGTGTTCCATTGGTAGGTTGATAAATTATCGGCTGCGCAAATACGGGCACTATCGCCATTGCAAAGCGATGTTTTATCGGTAGTAATACCAAAGCCGCGGGTGAGCGGGGTCAGGGTAAAAATCTGGGTGGCTGGCCCACAGGGAGATTGACCACTAATTGTATAAGTAGTGGTTTGGTTAATGGTGATATAAGCGTAATAATGGGTAGAATCAGTAGCTACCAGGTTTACGGGTGGAGTAACCGTAGCGTTACTAACACCCGAAATAGTGAGGTAAGTACTATCGCCGGGACAGGCCATCGTTCTTGTAAGCGTGTAGTTCAAATTGGCCGCTCCACTGATAACAGGTGTGCAGGTTGAGTCAGGAATAAACTTCCACAGGTCATTCAATAGAGTACCGGGATTCCCAAACATGCCACCCAATATCCATACCCGGCCCGAGTTATCTTCCCATGTACAGTTCCCATAGCGACCTTGTGGCAGCCCAGTAGTTGGAGGACTTATCAGGGTCCAACCGTTAGTCTGCGAATTAAACGCCCAAAGATCATTTAGGTCGCCCTCCCATGCGATCCCGCCGAAAGACATAAATACATTAGTACAACCTAAAAATTGGGCACTTCGGTTTTCGAACCTGGCCATCGGGCCGGTAAACCCGTTGTTAACGCAGGCTTGCTGGTAATTACCCGTTGAGTTTATTATTGAATCTCCGGCTACCCAAACCCATTGGTTCGAAACAGGACTATATTTCCATACATCGCTGTACATTACATTCAATGTTGAATTAAAGCCAGCGAATATGTAAAAGTTGCCTTCAATATCCTTCCAGTGCGTATAGGTGAAACGTGGTGGCGGCAAATTAAGGGGGCTTGCAATGCCCCGTGTTCCGTAATTGCCCGCATGGTCCACGCCTGCGGGGCCGCTCATCCAGGCCCATTGCTGAACAGACATGTTATACATCCACATATCATTTCCATCGCCGCCTATAAGCTCCTGTCCTCCAAATAGCCAAAGATTATTATTATTATCTACCCAGGTGCTATTGCATTCTGCTCTACCTCCCGGGGTATTTGTTAAGGCGGGCTGCTGTAGTGTTCCGTAAACAGGGGTAGAATGATTGATGCTGTCAAAACCCTGCATCCAAGTCCACTCGTTGGTTGCAACGTTGTATCTCCATAAATCATTCAGCGAGGCCGCATAAGACCCATCCTGCGCCGTGCCACCGCCCCCGAATAACCACAAGTCACCGTTGTTATCAGTCCAGGTAAGACTTCCCCATCCTCTTGCCCCCGGATTATTTAATGGAGAGGGAACCCCCAATGTTCCATAAACACCTGGTACATTTTCTCCACCCCCGCTGCCCTTCATCCATGTCCAAATATTGTTAGCTGGCTCGTATTTCCAAAGATCATTAGTTGTGCTGTGGTTAGAATCCACGCCTCCAAAAATCCAAAAATTGCCCTCAAAATCTATCCAGTTAGCTGCCTCGTATAATCCCTGGGGAGTATTGTTCATGTTGGGTACTCCCATGGTGCCGTATACCGGCAATGGCTTTGGTTGGAGACTTCCTTTCATCCAAACCCAACTACCACTTTGGGAATGCGCGAATAGGTAAAACAGGCTAGCCAGCAGGACGGGGAGTATCCGGTTCATCAAAACACAGGTTTTGAATCATTAAACCAACTAATAACGGTTAAATTGTATAAAGTGTAGTGTTAATTTTATAACAACTATTTACTGTGGCCTCTTCTTCTTAAAATGTTTATTGCGGTTGTTATTGTTACCTCCACCACCCTGGCGGAATTTGTTGTTATTGTTTTTACGCGGGCCATTGTTGCTATTATTATCCGGGCCTTTCTTTTGGCGGTTGGCACGGCTAAGAGAGTTGATATCCTGCTCGTCTGAAATAACCAGTGCGCCTTTTGATAATAAACGCAGGTCGTTTTTAATGGTTTCGTCGTTTACGTTTTCCTTGCTCCAGTTTTGGTACACCAGTTTCATAAAATTACCAATGCACTGGGTAAAGCCGGCTTGTTTGTCAGGATCTTCAGTAGCAATTGCTTTAGCCACCAGGGTCTCCACATTTTTACCGTAGTGCTTATATTTTATTCTCGATTGAGGATAAGGCAGGCGCTTCGGGCGTTTCTCTATTTCGGCACGGTCTTTAATAGGGTATGGCGAGTCCACGTCCAGTTTAAAATCACTCATAATAAAAAGATGGTCCCACAACTTGTGGCGAAAATCTTCAACATTGCGCAGGTGCGGATTTAACTGCCCCATCAGTTCTATCAGTTCCTTCGCAAAAATGTTTCTCTTCTCGCGGTCTTTAACCTGCACGCAGGCTTCCACAATTTTCTGCACGTGGCGGCCATATTCCTTCAGTACTAATTTGTTTCTGCTCGAATTGTAATCCATATCTATAATTGATTAAATAACGGTATACGTTTAATAAAATAAATTGGCGTTAAAAATGTAAGACAAATTGAAGACCGTAAGTGCGAATTAACAGGTTAGATGGTTAACACACCGCAGTCAATTGTCTTTGATATTGATTGAAGACCCAACGAAGATGCAGATTTTATTTTGAATTAGCAAATGAGCATTCTACTCGCTTTCGTTGCTCCAAACCCTGTGCACCAGCACCGCCAGCAAAGCGCCCAGGGTGGGGGCGGTAAGGTAAATCCACAGGTTCTGCATGTTGCCGCTTACAATAGCCGGGGCAATGGAGCGCGTCGGGTTAAGGCTGGCACCGCTAATGGGCCCGCCGAATAAAACCAACAGGCAAACCGTGGCTCCAATAACAATACCGGCGGTAATTCCCTTTTCCTTAGCCCCGGTCGATACCCGCAAAATAATCATCATCAGTATAAAAGTCATTACCACCTCCAAAACAAACGATTGCATTTCGCCACCTTGCAGGGGTTGGGTAATGCCCAGGGTTTTATTATCCAGAAAAAGAAAATGTAGCAGTCCGCTGGCCATAAATGCACCCAGCAATTGTGAGCCCAGGTAGGCCGGCACCTCTTTCCATTCAAACCTTTTGTCAACCGCAAAGGCAAGGGTAACCGCCGGATTAATGTGTGTACCCGAAATATCGCCGAAGGCATAAATCAGTGCTACTATTACCAGGCCCCACACAGCGGCTATTCCCACCAACCCCAGCGCACCGGTTTGCTGGTTTACAATTACCGAGCCCGTGCCCACAAACAAAAGAATAAACGTGCCTACGCACTCGCTCAGGTATTTTCTCATGTCACTGTTTTAATGCGATTAAATATAGAAAAACTGAGGATTTAAGAACATATTATGTCAAACAACATTATTCTTCCGTGAGGTTACAGTCGGCCGGCTTAATATTTCCCGTTCAATATTTTATATTTGTTTTATATCCAACCCACATGAATAAACTCTACTCGCTTCTCGCTCCCCTCATTTTCTTTTTTGCTACTGCACAGGCGCAAACCGATAACAAGGTAGTAGCGGATATTAAATGCAATACCGAAGATGTTTTCAGGATGTTTGAAAAATTTCATTGCTCACCACGCACCGAAAACGAACAGCTTTACCAGGATATTGCAGGCATTTTTGTTACCCACATGGACCCCGCTCATATCCTTTTAACCGCGGGCGATGTACAGCAACTCAATAATTACCAGGCGCTGAAAGACGATTTGAATGGTGTTAACCATCACTATTCCGAAACCGCTATTGCTATTTACAGGAAACGCCTGAAGGACGCACAGAAAACACTGGAGGACCTGGCCGGAAAACCTTTCGACTTTTCGAAAGACGAAAGCGTTGCGCTCGACCTTGACAGCAGTGATTTTGCAGCCGATGAAAAGGAACTGGCTCGCCGCATGTACCTGCATCTTAAATTCCAGACACTGGACCGGCTTTCGGAAGATGCTCTGAAGGATTCCTTAACCGATAAAAAAACGATTTTGTTGCAGGAACCGGCCGAGCGGGGGGTGGTATTTAAAATAAGAGAGCGCCGCTTAAAAAGACGCCTGGAAATACCGGTGGGTTTTGAAAACCTGGTGCGCAGTATGTTGTATGATGCCATTGCCGATGCGTTCGACCCACACTCCGAATTTATAGGGGCGGTTGAAACCAAACGCATCAAACAGGGCTGGGGCGCCAATGCGCATTCGTTTGGACTACGCTTAAAAGAGAATGAAAAGGGCGATGTGGTGATAGCCAGTTTGATTGCCGGTAGCTCTGCCTGGAAATCGGGCGAGTTGAACCAGGGCGATGTGCTGGTAAAACTACAATGGAAAGACAAACCGGTAGTCGACCTGGAAGGTGAAGATATTGACGAAGTTGAAGAAGAGTTTGCCGCGCTGAAAGGATTGAAGGCGCAGCTAACCGTGCGTAAAGCCGATGGCACCGAAGTAACTGTAACTTTATTGCGGCGCTACGCCAACTCGGGCGAGGAAATTGTGAAGGCGTTTATACTTGATGGACCTAAAAAAATAGGTTACATCATGCTCCCTTCATTTTATAGCAGTTGGGAATCGAGCGATGCCAGCGGGTGTGCTAAAGATGTAATTAAACAAACTGTAAAACTGGTATCGAAGCAGGTAAAGGGACTCATCCTCGACCTGCGTTATAACGGCGGCGGCTCGGTGCAAGAAGCCGATGAACTTGCAGGCATTTTTTTAGATGACGGCCCCCTGGCTTTCCGAAAACAAAAAGATGGCTTTTTGATAACCCTGAAAGACCCCATACCCGGTGTGTTGTACGACGACCCCATCCTGGTACTGGTAAACGGCGAAAGTGCTTCGGCCTCCGAATACCTTGCCAGTACCTTACAAGATTATCACAGGGCCATTATTGTGGGCAGCCCCACTTACGGCAAAGCCACGGTGCAGCGGTACCTGCCGGTTGACACTACCATTAGCAAGGTAGACCTGGTAAAAGGCCATTACGACACCGAATCGAAAGACGAAGTAAAAATAACCATTTCAAAGCTGTACCGCGTAACCGGTAAAAGCAACCAGTTGCTGGGTTTAAAGCCCGATATTTTACTACCCGACGAAAACGACAGCCTGAAAATAAGAGAGCGCTTTAATAAATGTGCCCTGGTTACCGATACGCTTAGCCATGGCGGTAAATTTGATGCGTTTAATGCATACCCGGTTCAGCAGTTGGCGGCCAAAAGCGCCGCCCGAGTTCAATCAGCAGGGGGCTTTAAAAAAGTAGAACACCTGCGCGAAATAGCTGCTGAAGTGCGCAGGTCTGAAAAAAATCCGGTTTCGCTTAAGTTTGATAGCTACTTCGATTTTAATAAAAACCACGCCGGTCTGGCCCGCCGGCTGATGAAGGAGTTAAGAGAAGACAGCACCGACCAGTTTAAAGTAATCAATACCGAAGAAGATGCCAAAGTGCTGAAATGGGATCCTGAACTGGTGGAAATAAACGCCAACTTTTGCCGCCGCGTAGCCCGCAATATTTATGTAAACGAGGCCTATGCTATTATGAGTGATTATTTGGAGATGAAGAAGTAGGCCATGCATTCCAAAATTAAACTTATCCAGGGCGACATCACGGAACTAAAAGTAGATGCCATCGTTAATGCAGCCAACTCAACTTTATTAGGGGGTGGCGGAGTAGATGGTGCCATTCACCGCGCAGGCGGCAAGGCCGTACTGGAAGCATGTATAGCCATAAAAAACAGGCAGGGAGGATGTAAAACCGGTGAGGCAGTAATAACTACAGCAGGCAACCTACCGGCAAAATATGTCATCCACACAGTGGGGCCCATCTGGAAAGGCGGCACCGGAAAAGAAGAAATGCTTTTAGCCTCAGCTTATCGCAATAGCCTGCTGTTAACTATTGAACACGATATTCAAACCGTTGCTTTCCCTAATATCAGCACCGGTGTTTATTGCTACCCCAAAAATGATGCCGCGCGTATAGCCGTTGAAACCGTTACCGGTTTTTTGCAAACCAATGAACACCCGCAACAGGTGATTTTTGTTTGTTTTGATTTGGAGAATTATGGAATATATGAGCGGTTACTTGCAAAGTAGGATGTCAGTAATTCCATTACTCATTAAAATGCACTATCATTATAAAAAATAAAACAAAATGGCAATAGCGCTTTGGATTGTACAGGGATTGCTGGGCCTGCTTTTTGTAGTTACAGGCAGCTTTAAATTTTTTCAAACCAAAGAAAAAATTATTGCAAGTGGCGGCGCCTGGGCCGAAGATTTTGAACCCGGTATTATTAAAATGATAGCCGGATTAGAGCTTATTAGCGGGCTTTCGGTAATAGTTCCCAGGTTACTGGGGCATGGCCACTATCTCACTTTTATGGGCGCAGCCAGCATTGCTTTAATAATGACCGGTGCAATTTATACGCATATCCGACGTAAAGAATTCCAACACGCTCTTATAAACTCGGTGTTTTTGCTCATGGCCCTGTTTGTGGCTTATGCCGGCAGGCCTGTTTAATTGTCCCTCAAAAGGGTTGCCTCGCTACCCAAATTTTACAACTTTCAAAAGTTGTCAAATTTAAAGGCGCAATAATTTAGCTGCTCTTTGCACCACGCACCATAAACTCAATGGCATCCCATTGGTCCTGGCTAACCTGGTTAAACATATTGAATTCACCGGCGCCCTGCAGCCATTCGCCACCATCTATGGTCACCACATCGCCATTGATATAGCCCGAGTAATCGGAAATAAGATATGCGGCAAGGTTGCAAAGCTCCTGGTGCTCTCCCACCCTGGCCAATGGCACCTTATTTTTCAAATCAAATTTTTCGCGAAACTCGCCCGGCACCAAACGGTCCCATGCACCGGTAGTTGGGAAAGGTCCGGGTGCAATAGCGTTGGTACGGATACCGTATTTCGCCCATTCAACCGCCAGCGAGCGGGTCATAGCTAAAACCCCCGCCTTAGCGCAGGCCGATGGCACTACAAATGCAGAGCCGGTCCAGGCGTAAGTGGTTACAATGCTCAGTATGGTTTTGTTGGTTTGCTTTTCTTTTATCCAGTGTTTGCCCAGGGCCAGGGTACAGTTGTATGAGCCACGTAAAACAATATCGACAATGGTATCAAACGCGCGCGATGAAAGCCTTTCAGTAGGGCTGATAAAATTACCCGCGGCATTATTCAACAAGGTATCTACTTTGCCAAATTTCTCAACACTGGCCGCCAGCATTTTTTCTACATCGGCATAGTTTCGCACATCGCACTGCACCGCCAAAACCTGCCCCCCGGTTTCTTTCATCAACTCATCGGCAGTGGCTTGCAATACATCCAGCTTGCGACTGGTGATAACCAGGTTAGCGCCCAACTGTAAGAAATATTTGCCCATCGATTTTCCGAGGCCTGTTCCTCCGCCAGTAATAATAATTGTCTTGTCTTTAAACGAGCCCTCTTTGAGCATCCCTTCGGTATTCTTCATGTTGATTAATTTATGTTTTAAAACAAATACACTTTACCACAAAGAACACAAAGAAAAATGCCAATACAAAGCACACCAAGAAAAAATTACAAAAACATATTTAACTGCAAAGAAGCAAGATGGGTTGGAATGCGCTGGAGAATTGAAACTCTTTGCAGTTAAAAATTGAATTTATTTTTTCATCTAATATTGCCCGGTATTCAGCAAAACCAGCGTGCAGGCTTCCTCAGTACTAATGCCGTTTTCAGCGGCCAGTTTTTCCAGTTCAGTATTTTCAGTACCAGGATTAAAAATAATGCGCCGGGGTTTAAGCTCCAGAATTTTTTGGTAGTATAACTTCTGCCTTTCGGGATTTAAATACAAGGTAAGCGTATCTACCTTTTCACCGGCCGGTATTTCGTGAATGATATTTATATCTGCCACACTGCCTTCATCTTTACCTACAGCCACCACATCGTGGTTATGCGCGCGTAACAACCGAATGGCTTTGTTCGCATAGCGCGACGAATCAGTAGAGGCTCCTAACACCAATGTTTTCATACTTTACCTTATAATGGTTACAGTTCCGGTTATATCTTTCACTGTTCCGTCAAAATAAGTAACCTTCAATTGATAAACATAGCTGTCTTCAGGAGCCTGCTTGCCTTTAACGGTTCCGTCCCATCCATCACTTCCAAGCACACTATTTATTTGATTGGCGTTGTAGAAAACCCTTTCGCCCCAACGGTTATAAATAGCTACCTCAACCGCATTAGCTCCCAAAATGGCAAAGCGGAACTGGTCGTTTAATCCGTCACCATTAGGTGTAAACGCGGTTGGTATAAACGAAACAGGCTGGTCAATTACATGAATTGTAATAGTGTCGGAAGCATAACATGAATCGGAAGTCATCATGGTTACCGTAAACGTGGTCGTAAACGGAGGTCTGATATATGGTGTAGAACAATCAGCTGTATCAGTGCAGTTTCCGTAACTGAATACATCTATCGAGTCTTCCGTAATAGGGCTCCAGATATAGCTCACCACAGGGCTTGACGAAACCGGTGTTGCAATTAATTGCGTTTGCTGGTTGGTTAAAATATTTTGATCAGTAGTGCTGAGGGTAACCGAAAACTGCGCCGGCGAACTAACTACAAATGATGAGGTAGCCTGGCAGCCATCGGCATCAATTACAAGTACAGAGTAATTGCCCGGGTTTAAGTTGCTGAAGGTATCTTTAGTTTGCTGGACTCCGTTAAGCAAATAAGTAAATGGCGCAATACCACCAGTTACTGAAGTTACTACGGCCCCGCTGTTAGTGTTAAAGCATTTAGCGTCGCTAACATTGGCCGCTACCGAAATTGAATCGGCGGTAAGTAACGAATCAATCACATCCAGGGTACAACCTAAAGCGTCTGTAACCGTAAGTGAATAAATGCCTGCCTTCAGGTTATTGATAGCTGAAGTAGTACGCGGAGGGTCGGTATTCCAGATATACGAGTATGGTTCGGTGCCACCGGTTATTACTGCAATAATACTACCTGTGTTAGTGCCCACGCAGGTAGGACTTACCGAGGCTACGTTGGCTGTAAGCAAGTTGGCAGAGCCAACAACCGAAACACTGTCGCTTACAGAACATCCGTTGGCATCATGGGCTTGCACCGCGTAAATACCACCGCCAATGGCAGCCAGGTTTTGTGAAGTTGCCCCATCGTTCCAGATATAGCTGTACGGAGGTGTGCCACCGCTCATAATAAAATTAACCGCACCGTTGTTGATATTTCCGCAGGTAACATTGGTACCCGAAATGCTATATGTAATTTGCGTAGGTTGCGTAATGCTTTGCGTTAATGAAGTAACACATCCGCTGGCATCGCGTACGGTAAGCGAGTAGGTGCCTTGCTGCAGGCCATAAATATTTTCGAAAATGGATGAATTGCTCCAGGCAAAAGAGTAAGGAGGCGTTCCGCCAGCGGCGGCCGTTTCTATACTGCCCGAAGAATCATTAAAGCAGAGCAGGTTATGGTACGAAGCAATATTGGCAAACAAGGCCAGTGGCTGCTGAACGGTGGCGCCGGTGTAACTGGTGCAGCCCTTGGCATCAACAATGGTTACGCCGTAAGTACCTGCCGTAAGCTGTTCAATATTTTGTGTTGAATCGCCATTGCTCCAGTGGAATGAGTATGGGGCCGTGCCTCCGCTTACTGAAATATCGATAGCTCCCGTAGCCGAGTCGTGGCAGGTTACATTAATTAAAGTATCAATTTGCACTTGTAACAATCCTGGCTGGGTAATTTGAACCAGCACAAAATCGGTACATCCGTGGCTGTCTTTAATGGTACCTACATAATTACCTGCGGTTAACCCGGTAAAAGTTGAATTAGACTGGAAGGTTGTGCCGTTAATTGAATATAAGTACGGCGGTATGCCACCGGTTAATAACAAAGTAGCCGTTCCGTCACTTCCACCAAAACATGATACATCAGTTTTGTTAACCAGGCTGGCTGTAACCGTATATGCATTGTTCAGAGTAACCGTTGCAGTGGATGAACATCCGTTTGCATCGGTCACCCCAACCGTATATGTACCGGCCCACTGGCCAAAAAATCCATTTCCCGCCTGATTTGCCCCACCATTCAATGAATACTGATAAGGAGCAGTACCTCCTGATGCATAAACTACAATTGAACCGTCGTTTACATTGGCGCAACTGGCGCTTAACGCCGAATCAACCTGCCCAAGCACCGCCGGTTGCTGAATAACAATTGGATTTGAACCATAAGCTACCGGACAACCGTTAGCGTCTTTAACGAAGAAAGGATAATTACCTGCGGAGAGCCCCGTGAAAGAGCTGCCCGATTGATAAGTAGCACCACTATCATCAGAATATGAATACGGCTGTGTTCCACCCGATACTGAAACGTTGATAGAGCCATTGTTTCCCCCATTGCATGACACATTTACCTGGGTAACCGAATTGATGGTTGGCGAAGGGTTAATAGTTAAAGTAACCACGTTAGTCCAAACATAGCACGGGCCCGATTGCACCTGCAACTGGTAATAAGTAGTAGTATTAATAGCGCCGATGGTAGCACCGGTAAGATTAGCACCGGTTGCTCCGCTAACGGCAGTCCAACCATTGGCAGGAGTTGGTGATGAACCTGTTTCGCCCAATGGGTTAGAGGTAGATGAATACCATTGATAAGTAAAGGTTCCCAAACCGCCCCCAACACCGGCAGAGGTTATATCAGCCGGAATATTACCCGAACAAAGGGTCTGGCTGGAACTGATTGAAGGAGTTAAGAAAGTAGTATACCCCGGAAAATAAATATTTGAGCTTTGATTATATACAATGCCTACCGATGCGGTGTTAGTACTGATATTTCCATCAGTACCTACACCGGGCGTACCAGCGCTGGCCGTTATGATAGCAGGATTAAATACGTTATTTGCGCAAGGGTCGTACACCAGTTTTATAATGCCACCACCACCGGCACCGCCACCACTGGCGTAATGATTACACGCACCATCATTAGTAGTAGGACTGCCGGCATTGCCACCGCTTCCGCCATTTGCAGTCAACGCACCTGTAAGATTCATTACTCCTTGGGTCTGGAGCTTAATACCTCCGCCCGAGCCACCGCCTGCACCCGCACCTGCACCGCCGGGCCAGCCCCAGGTATAATAGGTACAAGCACCGCACTCCGAAGCATCGCGACAGGTGTTTGCACCGCCGCCATCATTGTTACTGCAATTATCACAGTTCCAGTCGTTACCGCCGGAGCGCACACCACCGTTACCACCGTTGCCACCTATGGTTCCATTAGCGGTTATTACTCCGCCTACCGTAAGGTTGCCTGTTGCATTTAAATTAACGGCCCCGCCGCCGTTGCCGCCATTACCGCCACCGGTTCCGTTGGCATAGCCGCCGCCACCGCCGCCGGCACCACCACCGCCCGAACCGGTTGGCAGATCAGTAGCATCCGCATTATTATTATACGCAGGTAAGGCAGGGTTTCCTGTGCCACCACTACCCGGAATTGGCGTAGAGCCACAATCTGAGTTACCCGGTTCATTCTCTAATCTTCCCTGTGCACCAGCACCACCTACGCCCCCAACTCCGCCAAAAGAACCACCTGAACCACCAGCCCCACCGCCGGCACCAGCGCGGTCAGCATCATTTCCGTTAATACAAATAAAACCGCAATTGATGCTGCAACCCCCACTGGCGTTACCACCACCATAACCTACATTTCCCTGGCCGGGCCCGTTGCCCGCGTTTCCGCCGCCACCACCGCTGGCTTCATTACCACCACCTGGTCCGCCGCTACTGTTACCTGCGCCACCACCACTACCGCCCGGGGCACCTGCTCCATCTGCATTGATGGTGCCATTGATAGTTATATTATTTGCATTCACCGTAAATGGACAGTTATTGCTATATGTTATGGTAAGCGTTACCCCGGCAGCCACCGTAAAATCGCCGCTAACATTATATGTTCCGGCGCTGAGGGTTGTGTTGCTGGTGATATTATAATTACCTGATATGGCGGTTGGGCCGCATTGCGCATTTCCGTTCAAAAAACCAATTGTCAAAACAGAAACCAGCAGTGTAATTCTTTTAATCATGTGGGATATATGTTTTTCTTTCAAGTCAATAATGGGGCACTCTTACAACCTGCGTTTTAAGCGGTTGGTAAATATATTCAGAACCGTGGAATTAGGAAATTTTCAGTTTTAAATAGGTCAAAATTTGGCTTTTGAAGTAACCCGGGTGTTACAACTAACAACCGTTTGCCATTGAAGGCTTTGCAAGGTAATTGCCATTTAATGAAAAACCGGCTGTTCAATCGCTTGAAACAGCCGGTTTTTCATTTCTCCTAACCGGGCCTTACGGGACCAGGCATTTAGTAAGCTTACGGGCTTACATTTCTTTAAAACACATATTTTTTAAACTCCAAATCCGGTTTTTGTTCTCTTCTTTCAGGACTTACGGGCTCTGATATTTTGTAAGCTTACAGGCTTACCGCTTTTCCGGATCTTTTTTCCAATTTTGTTCGGGCTTACGGGCCCTTGCCTTAATTATAAATTACACAACAAAAATACTGGCCAAACGGGTCACCTGAAATGAGTCCCGTCATTGTCGGATATGACAATTGTCAATGGTGGTTAAA
>Ga0316217_10003298_pt1 | contig 18557 bp, 4 predicted proteins | sample 1anoAmetaG_FD_203633 | JGI IMG/M metagenome (GOLD analysis project Ga0316217, IMG submission 203633) | Freshwater microbial communities from Trout Bog Lake, Wisconsin, USA - 1anoA | ecosystem: Environmental > Aquatic > Freshwater > Lake > Hypolimnion/Profundal zone | place: USA: Wisconsin...
GAACCAGGCTACTTCCGGGGTTTATTCTTATCAGACCTATGGCCAAAGCCCAAGCGCTTCCGGTCCCGACGTGCCCTGGATTATCCAACATTGGCTCGTCCACTCCAACCCATGAGATAATTCAGGCAATATTGTCCTCTCCCTTACCTATAAACATATCCAATGAATAAACACCTAGCCTTGCGATTTGCCCTGCGTGCAACCTTTGCCGCCCTGGGAGTTGCCATTCAATTGACGGCGGTGGCCGCTCCTGACCAGCCGGCGGGCGGTCTCACGGCACCGGTTTTTTCGCCGAGCCAGGGAAATCAAGTGCGCGGGGCCAGCCACGATCCCGCCCGTATGGACTGGTTCCGGCAGGCGAAATTTGGGATGTTCATCCACTGGGGGCTTTATGCGGTTCCCGCCGGCGAATGGAATGGGCGCACCAATTTCGCGGAGTGGATTCAACTGGAGGCGAACCTGCCGACGGATGAATACGCCAAATTCATCCCCCAGTTCGACCCCGAGAAATTCGACGCCCAGGCGTGGGTGCGGGTGGCGAAGGAGGCGGGCATGAAATATATTGTTTTCACCGCGAAGCATCACGATGGTTTTTGCCTGTGGCCCACCCAGTTGTCTGACTGGAGCATCTGCCGCACTCCGTGGTGGCAGCGCACCCATCGCGATCCGGTGAAGGAACTGGCGGACGCTTGTCACGAAGCCGGATTGGTTTTCTGTCTTTATTATTCCCTGCCGGACTGGAACTACCCTGACTTTCCGGCCAAATATTCACAGACGAACATGAAAGGCAATCCCAACGCCTTTCACGGGAGCCCCAAGCCGGACGCGGACATCACCAAATACGCAGCCTATATGAAAGGCCAGTTGCGGGAGCTGCTCACGCACTATGGTCCCATCGGCATCATTTGGTTCGATGGTGGCGGCTCCTTCAAGGGGGTGGATCGCTCCCAACTGCTCGACGCCAAAGGAATCGTGGATCTCATTCATGGGCTTCAGCCCGCCTGTCTCGTGAACAACCGCCTCGATGCCAAGCTGGGTGACTTCGGCAACCCGGAACAGAAAATTCCCGCCACCAAACAAGCCACCGCCTTTGAAGTCAACATGACGCTGAACAACCATTGGGGGTTCAATAAATTCGACCAGCATTGGAAGCCGGCCAGTGACGTGATTGGAAAACTCGCGGATATTGCCAGCAAGGGGGGCAGTTTTCTGCTCGATGTGGGTCCGACCGCCGGGGGGGAATTTCCACCGGACGCGGTGCGCATTCTTAACGAAGTGGGAAAATGGATGGCAGTGAACGGCGAGGCGATTTACGGCTCGACGGCCAGCCCGTTCGATCAAGCTCCGGCGTGGGGCCGGGTGGCGGCGAAGCCGGGTAAACTCTATTTGCACGTTTTCGACTGGCCGACTGATGGCAAGCTGACGCTCAAATGTGCCGTCAAGCCCGCGAAGAGCTGGCTGTTGGCGGACAAAACGGAATGCGCGGTAAAGCAGGGGCTGGGTGAATTCACCATTTCTGTTCCCGCCCATTCGCCCGACAAAGATGACAGTGTCATCGTGGTGGAACTCGCCGGCTTCGTCGCCCCACTTCACGAGGCAGCGCACAGCGCAAGGGTGATAGAGAATTAGCTTTTACAGGTAACCGGTGTAAATTTTAGCTGCTTGGTTGGAAAGCCTGTGACCTTCTTCAAAACGAGTAAACGGATCGCTGCTCGCAACGCCAGCGCGTTGGAATTTGTGAAACCGCATGGCATTCCCGTGGACGAGCTCAACCCGCTCATGGCCGGGCGTCCCGAATATTACAGCGGGAATGTGTATTTCAATGAGCAGAGAGTCAGCGCGCAGGCCGATCAAGTCGCCTCTCAGAGCGAGAAACTATCAAGCGCTGACAAGGGAACGGCGACTCCCGCCGCGCCACACTGAAAATCAAAATGCAGGCTTCCATGTGGCTCCGAATCTTGCTGGCTGCGGGCTGGTGTCTCACGCTTGCCGATCGTAAGGAGAGCTGGGGGCGGCTATTTCGGTCTCGTCGTCTCAGCTTAAATATCACCGGGCTGGCATGGGCATGGGTTTCCGTTTCGGCCAGCCACGCGTTGACCAATAATGTGGCGCTTACGCCGCCGATGGGGTGGAACGATTGGAACAGTTACGGTTGCGGCATCACCGAATCCATCGTCACGAACAATGCCAATATCATCGTCGCCAAAGGCTTGAAGGCTGCCGGTTATCAATACGTTGACATTGACGACTGCTGGCAGGCATCACGTGACACCAATGGCCTGCAAGTGGCGGACCCCGGCAAATTCCCCAGCGGCATTCCCCGGCTGGCCAATCAGGTGCATTCCCTCGGCCTCAAATTCGGCCTGTATTCCGATGAAGGCACCAACACCTGCGGGGGCAACCCGGGCAGTTATGGTTATGAATATGTGGACGCGAATACTTATGCGGCCTGGGGCGTGGATTATTTAAAATATGACAATTGCTACGTCCCTTCCGGTGCCAACGCCCAGGCGGACTACGGTCGCATGAGCGACGGACTCATAAAAAGTGGGCGGCCAACAGTGTTTTGCATTTGCGGCGGAAATTCCAAGAATGCCAAGGCTTATGAATCCTGGTCCCCGGTATTGGGCAATTACTGGCGGACGACCGGCGACATCAGCGATTCCTACGCCACCGTGATTTCGCATATTGATCCGAACAGCGCGACGGCGTTCGCGGCCGGGCCGGGACGTTGGAACGATCCGGACATGCTGGAAGTTGGAAAAGGCGGCCTGACCACGAACCAGGACCGGGCGCATTTTACAATGTGGTGCATCATGGCGGCGCCGCTGATCATGGGAAATAATTTGACCAGCATATCCGCCGCCGCGCTGGCCACCCTCACCAATTCCGAGGCGATTGCCGTGGATCAAGACCCGCTGGGGGAACAGGGCGTCAAAGTTGTCAATAATGCCAGCGCTGCGGGCACCAACGAGGTCTGGAGCAAGACCTTGGGGTATGATTTTTCCACCAAGGCGGTGGTGCTGTTCAACCGGCTTGGCGCGGCCGCCAACATTACCTGCAATTGGACGAATCTTGGTTTGCTGGCTGGCACAGCCACCGTGCGCGATTTGTGGGCACACAGCAATTTGGGAATGTTCACCAACAGTTTTACGGCCAGGGTGGCCGCCAACACCGCCATGCTGTTGAAAGTTGTGGGCACCCCGCCGGTGTTGCCGGGGCTGGGCACAAATTTCCTTGGCGATCTGCAGGCGATTTATGCTTATACGGGTTTCGGAACCATCACGAAGGACAGAAGCATCGGCGGAAACCCCCTCACCCTCGGGGGCGTGACTTTCAGCAAGGGCATTGGTGTCAACTCCTTTTCCGGTGTCGAATATGATTTGGGCGGAGTTTGTTCCCGTTTTCAAGCAACCATTGGCGTGGATGACGAAGTGATCGGCCAGGGTGCCGGCTCGGTGAATTTCCAGGTCTTTGCCGACGGGACGGAAATCTATGACAGCGGTTTCATGTACACCAACACTCCTGCGCTCGCGGTCAATCTGGATGTGTCCGGGGTGCGCCGGCTGGTGCTGGGCGTGGGAGATGCCGATGACAACATCAACTATGATCATGGGGATTGGGCCGATGCGCGGGTCACGGTCACGAACACCACGCCGCAGGCGCCGTATGCGCCGACGGGATTGACGGCCAATCCCGGAAATGCCATCGCCTTGACGTGGAATGCCACCGTGAGCGCCACGAATTACAACCTCAAGCGCTCGACAATTGACGGCGGTCCTTACACCACCATTGCTACTGTGCCCATTGCCACTTTCACCGACAGCAACATCGTCAGCGGCACAACTTATTATTACGTCGTTTCGGCCGTAAGCAGCCTCGGCGAGAGCGCCCATTCGTCGCAAATCGGCATCGTTCCCTGTTCCCCGCCATCGGTGGTTGCCAACGTAAGGGCGACCGCCAGCGGTTCACAGATTGTGGTCTCGTGGAATGCTTCCCCGGGCGCAACTGGCTATAGTGTATTACGTTCAACCAGCAGCACCCCTTACAGTCCCATAGCCGCCAACCTGACCACGACGAATTTCACGGACAGCGCCGTGATAATTGGCATGACTTATTATTACGTCGTGACGGCGTCGAATGCCTGCAATCAAAGCGGCGATTCAGCTTTTGTCGCCGCCACCGTCGCCCAGGCGTCCACCGTCACCAAATTGAATACCGCGACCATGAGCAATGGCGCCGCTGATTGGAGCGCGGCTCCGGGGGCTTATGCCATTGGTGAGTTTACCGGCGCCACAGTGTCCGCGGCCAACTTGGCGGCCATGACGCTTGGCGGCAATGTTTCCATGGGTGAACTGCAAGTTGCCGGCGGTCTGAATGGGCCGTTGACCATCACCGACACCCATACCCTGACGTTGAACACCAATACCACCAGCCTCAACCTGGCCGCCACCTCTTCCGGCCAAAGCTTAACCATGGCTTGCCCCGTCGTGATGGCGGGCGCCATTACCCTCGGCAGTGATTCCCTGCTGACGGTCGCGAGCGCGGTGACGACCTCTAGCTCCAGTTCGAGTGCGGTGGATATTGGTTGTGCTGGCGCGTCTCATGGCAGCCTCACTCTAATTGCCGGCGGATCACTGACCCTCACGGCCGGCCGGATGATCGTGGGCAGCGATGCCAATGGCGATTATACGCAATCGGGTGGTGCTTTTTCCCAAGGCAGCACGGGTCCAGTGTATATCGCCAACAATGCTCCCAGTGGCGGCACGACCGTGAGCATTAGCGGCGGAACGTTTGCCTCCGCCGGGGACATCCACCTCTGTGTGCGCGACAACGCCGCGTTTACCATCAGTGGCGGCACGGTGACCGCCCCGCATTTTTACTTTGGCACCTTGGGGGCTTCCGGGGCGGCGGGAACGGGCACTTTGAACCTCAATGGCGGGACGCTGGTCGTTGGTGCCGTGGCGTTGAACAATAGCGCCAATACCGCCAATTTGTATTTCAACGGCGGCACTTTGCAGGCGAGTGCCGCTTCCATAGCCTTCCTGACCGGTCTGAACGTCACCCAAATCAAATCCGGTGGTGCCTATATAAATGACGGTAGCTACGCGATTACGATGGGTCAGGCGCTGGCGCCCTACAGCGGTTCGACGGGTGGTTTGACCAAATGCGGCACGGGCACATTGACGCTCTCCGGAGCCAACACTTACGCTGGGTCCACCACGGTCAGCAACGGCACGCTGGCCTTGACCGGCAGCGGCTCCATTTCTAACAGTTCGACTATCGCCGTTGCGTTTGGAGCCACGCTGGACGCGAGCCAGCGGAGCGACGGCACGCTGGCGCTCGGAGCCGGGCAAAGCTTGACCGGCCAGGGCGTCGTGAAGGGGAACATCATGGTCGGCAGCGGCGCGATGCTCGCGCCGGGAAATTCAATCGGCGCCTTGATCTGCAGCAACAATCTGACCTTGGGCGGCGGCAGTACGACGTTCATGGAACTTAGCAAATCGCCGGTGACCAATGACGTGGCGCAGGTGGCGGGCACGCTGGTTTACGGCGGCACGCTCCGTCTTACCAACGTCAGCAGCGGCTCGTTTGCCGCCGGCGACAGTTTCAAACTATTCAGCGCCGTCAGCTTTTCGGGCGCGTTCACGAACCTGGTTCCGGCGATTCCGGCGGTGGATCTGGCTTGGGACACCAGTGGCCTGACCAACGGCACGCTCCGGGTTGTTTCGGCCCCAACACCCCAGCCGTTTCTTGGTGTGAATGTGAATGGCCGGGTCCTGGTTTTCAGCGGTTCAAACGGTGTGCCCGGCTGGCCAGGTTGTCTGTTGGCGGGCACGAATCTTCTGGAGCCGTTTTCCAATTGGACAATCGCGGCGACCAACTTGTTTGACGGCAATGGGAATTGCAACTTTACGAATTCAGCCGATCCCAATTGGCCCCAGTCATTTTATCTGATAAAGCTGGAGTAAAGATGGGGAAAAAAACGTTCCGGCTGGCGGCGACCGTTGGATGGTAAATCAAAAAAGAGAAGAATGACTGCTTCCAGTTGTTCAATAACGGCCAAATGGGTTTTGGATTGCCGAGTGGAATGCAAGCTCTGTGGCGGCGAGGTTGCCGAACCGGCGCGGCGCAGACTGGCAGGTGAAAACAGGGTGCGAATACTGGTGATTCCGCCAAAATGCGTCATCCAGGAAAATCGCCCAGATTCAAAATCGTCCTTTTGGACGATAGGCAACAGGTGGCTTATGTGCGAAAGTAGCCGCATGAACCAACCGCTCCCGGCCCGTGGAAGATGTTCGCGCTGCTGTTGGGCGCCCGTTTCCATGATTTCCGCTGCCCTGGCGGCCACTGCCGCCGGTGGCTGGGCGGCGTGAAAAGCCCACCGCAACCAAACCCGCCACCGAAAACGAACCGCGCCCGGAAAGATCTTACAACTATCCTAAATCCGAAACCGCAAAACATAATCGCATGCAGACCAAAGCCTTTTTCCCACCCCTTCCCACCCCGGCCCTCCTTGCCGCTGCGCCGCTGGCGCGCCTCGCGCTGGTTGGTCTCTGCCTCAGCCTCGCCACCGGGGCCGAGGCGGTGCAAACCCTGTATTATAATGTGGGAGGCTCCATGACCTGGAGCACCTCTACCGGGGATTGGGCGACCAGCTCCAGTGGGTCCGGCACTACGGACTGGGCGTCTGGGGATAGCGCAGTTTTTGATGGCACGGCGGCCACGGCGAGCCTTTCCGGCACGGTTAATGTCAATGCCATTACTTTTAATATCACTGGTTGCACCATTGGCAGCGGCACTCTGACGCTGGACGGCAGCCCGTCAATGTTCACTATTGGCGGCGCAAACAACAGCAGCGACACGATCAGTTCGGTCATTGCTGGCACGGGCGGTTTGATCATTGCCGGCCCCGGCGGGAGTTCCTACGGTTCGGTGACGCTCAGCGGCGTCAACACCTTCAGCGGCGGACTGACTCTCTCGGGGAACGCCCGGGTGGTCTCTACTGCCAGCACCGCCCTTGGCGCCAGTGCTGGTCTGGTGACAGTGGGGATCGGCTCCGGAATCTACTTGAGTACGTTTACCGGCGGGAACAACTTTGATATTAATGGAACTGGCTGGCTGGGCGATGGCGGTACGGTCTTGGGAGCCCTTCGCCTGAATAACAACGTGACGGTCTCGGGAAATGTGACTCTTGCAGGAAGTGCGCGCATCTGGGCCAACGCCTCGAGTCAGGTCGGCACCGTCTCTGGCGTCATCAGCGACGGCGGCAGCGGGTATGCGTTGGATACTGGTGGAAATGCCACGACTGCAACCCTGATCCTCTCGGGCGCGAATACCTACGGCGGCGCCACGACGATCAGCAAAGGTGTGTTAGAATTGAATAACGCGCTGGCATTGCAGAACAGCACGCTGACGATGAGCGGGGCTGGAGCCTTCTTGTTCGACAGCGCGGTTTCTGGAAAAGCCTTCACCTTGGGCGGACTGGCGGCCAGCGCGAGTGGTACGGGTTACGACATCGGTCTGACCAACACCTCGTCTCACACCGCCATATTCCTCACCGTCGGCAACAACAATGCGAACACAACCTACGCCGGTATTTTAAGTGCTGCGGGTTCGCTCACCAAGGTTGGCACCGGCACGCTGATGCTTGCTGCGGCAAACATGTACAGCGGCAACACCACGATTAATGCGGGCACGCTGGCCTTGGGAGCCGCGGGCTCCATCAACAATTCTCCCCTGCTGTCCATGGCTGCGGGTGCAACCTTCGACGTTTCGGCCAACAGCGCATTCAGCTTGAGCAGCAGCACCACCTTGAGTGCCAGCGGCACTGGCACCACCGTTGGAACTTCGGCGGCCGCCATCAACGGCGCTGCCGGCGGGAGCGTCAGTTTGGGATCAAGCTCCATTATTTTGACCTACGACGGCTCGGATCCGGCGCTCTATATTTCGCAGGGCACGCTGTCCCTTAATGGGAATCCCTTTACGGTCAACACGGCCGCCCCGTTGGCCGTCGGCACTTACACCCTTGTCCAGCAAGCCTCTGGCAATATCACCACCAACGGGACGTTTACCGTCGGCGGCACGGCCATCGGTCAGGGGTATGCGGGTGCCATTTCCGTCAGCGGTGGGAACGTGATTTTGACGGTCAGCGATGTGGTGGCCACGCAGATCAGCGTGGAGACGGCGGCGGACGGCAGCGGGACGGTGGCGCCGCCGCAGAGCCTGGCGGCGGGCAGCAGCCTGACCGTGTATGCCATTGCCCGCGCGGCCAATGGCGCGTTTGTGGCGAATGTTGCGGCGACTTGGGCACTCGCGAATGTGACGGGTGGCGTGGCTACCGGCGACTTGGTTCCCGCGGGGAACGGCACGAGTGCGACCTTCACCGGCCATGTCGGCGGCACCGCAGTCATCGGCGCGACGGCGAACGGCTGGACCCCCACGAGTTCCGGCACGCTGACGGTGCAGGCGGGAACGGCCACCCAGGTGCGTGTGGAAACGGCGGCGGATGGGAGCGGGACGGTGGTGCCGGCGCAAACCGTAACTCTGGGCAATGTGCTGGTCGTGTATGCCATCACCCGTGATGCTTGGACCAATTTCGTGGCCAATGCGGCGGCGAACTCTTGGACGACGGTAAATGACACCGGCGGGGTGCAGAACAGCAACCTGTCCCCCGGCAGCGGGCCAAGTTCGACGTTCACCGCCGGTGCGAGCGGCTCCGGGCAAATCAACGCGAACATTAGTGGCTTGACCTCGGTGGCTTCCGGACTCATTACGGTTGCTCCGAGCTTGGTGGTCTGGTCGGCTGCTCCCGCCAATTACCAATGGGACACCACCAGTGCCAACTGGACGGCTGGAGGAGGTGTTTTTGAATCGGGCGATCCCGTTCAATTCACGGACAGTGGTTCAGCTTCGTCCCCGATCACTCTGGTGGGCGCACTCACCCCGGCATCGGTCACGGTGAATGTGACTAATAATAATTATATTTTCTGCGGGAGCGGTCATCTTGCCGGCACCAACAGTCTGGTGCTGAACGGTTCGGGGACGCTGACCATCTCCAACAGCAGTGCCAACACCTACAGTGGAGGCACCTTCGTCAACGGCGGCACGCTGGTTATGGCCACCACCAGCGGCTCCCAACTGGGCAAAGGTTCCATTACGGTGGCCAGCGGGGCCGCGCTGGTCATGGCCACCGGGGTGGCCACTTGGTCCAACAATATCAGCGGCACCGGGCGATGGCAGGTCGGGACGGGTACGGGCTCCCAAAGCACCGAGTTGGATGGCAACTATAGTGCCTTCAACGGTACGCTCGAAGTGGCCACCGGCGGGGCCAAGATAGTCTTGAGTACGCCCGCCAATTATCCTGCCGCCAGCGCCACTCTGCAACTGGACGCCAATGAGGCCGTCTACCTCGCCGGCGGCGGCACCTTCGCCAGCGCCATCCAGATGTATGGCGGCGTGACCGGCGAACCCCTCGGCCAACTTCGTTTGGGTGGCGCCGCTGGCAGCCAGCTCAGCGGTGCCCTGACTTTGTTGGGAAACACCACCATCGGAGTGAACAGCGGACAAACAATCACCATCAGCGGCGGCATTGGCGGAAATTTTGGCTTTACCAAACTCTCGGCTGGTTCATTGATCTTGTCAGGCAATAACACCTATACCGGCAACACCGTCATCAGTGCCGGCACGCTCGCCTTGGGGGCGGCCGGCTCCATCAACAATTCGGCCTCCCTTTCCCTCGCCGCCGGGGCGACGTTTGACGTGTCGGCCATCAGTACTTATAATTTGAGCAGCAATACCAGCTTGAGCGCCAGCGGCTCCGGCACGGCCGCCACCATCAAAGGCGCTGGCGGTGGCGTCGTCAATCTGGGGGCCAGCCCTGTTACGCTGACCTATGACGGAGCGGATCCGGCGCTCACCATTTCGCAAGGCACGCTGTCGCTCGAGGGAAATCCCTTCACGGTTAACACGGCTAACGCGGCTCCATTGGCCACGGGCATCTACGCCTTGATCCAGCAAGCCAGTGGAAATATCACCGTCTCGGGCACGAATGCCATCACCGGCACCGCCATCGGACCGGGGGGGCTGGGCATTATTTCCGTCAGTGGCGGGAACCTGCTGCTGACGGTGGTGGAAGCGGGTACGACGATCAGCGTGGAGACCGCGGCGGACGGGAGCGGGACGGTGGTGTCGGCACAGAGCCTGGCCGCCGGCAGCAGCCTGACGGTGTACGCCATTGCGCGCACGGCCAGCGGCGCCTTCATAGCAAACGTCCCGGCGGCGTGGTCCCTGGCAACCCTGACGGGGGGGGTGGTCAGTGGCAATCTGGTTCCTGCGGCCAATGGCCTGAGTGCGACCTTCACCGGCCAACTCCTAGGCACCGCATCTATTCGCGCCGCCTGGGCCGGATTGACTACGACGACACCGGCCGCCCCCATGGTGAGCACCGCCCTGGTGACGGCAGCAGGGAGTTTTGCCCTGTCCGGTACCGGGTCGCCCAACCTGGCCTATAATATTCTGGCCAGCACCAATCTCGCGGCCCCCATCAGCAATTGGTGGCTGGTCGGTTCGGCCAATGCGACCACCGGAGGAACGATCAATTTCATGGATTTAAATGCCACGAACCCTCAGCAATTTTATCGTCTGGTCGCACCGCCAGCCACGGATTCCGGCCTGCTTACCGTGGTGCCGGGTCCAGCCACCCAGGTCAGCGTGGAGACGGCTCCGGATGGCAGCGGCACGGTGGTGCCGGTGCAGACCTTCGCTTCCGGTTATGCGCTCACCGTCTATGCGGTGACTCGCGACGCCAGCGGAAACTTCGTGGCAAACGCGGCGGCGACTTCCTGGACGATGGTCAACACCTCCGGCGGGGTGCAAAGCAGCAATCTGTCCCCGTCCAGCGGACCAAGTTCGACGTTCACGGCCGGTGCCAGCGGCAGCGGGGCCATCAGCGCGAACATCAGCGGTTTGACCTCGGTGGTGTCCGGGTTGATTTATGTGGTTTCCGAAAGTTCGCTGGTGTGGTCAGCCACGCCGGCGAATGATCAATGGGACGCCACCAGCACCAATTGGACGGGTGGCACCGGGGTTTTCGGCGATGGCGACCCGGTGCTGTTCACGGACAGCGGTTCGGCTTCGTCTCCGATCGTTTTGGTGGGCGCGCTTAGTCCGGCGTCCGTCACCGTGAACGCGGTGACCAATAACTACCTGTTTGGCGGGAGCGGCTATCTCAAGGGCACGAGCAGCTTGGTTAAGAACGGTTCCAGCACCTTGACGATTGCCAATACCCCGCCCAACACCTATACCGGCGGAACCTTTGTCAACGGAGGGGTGCTGGAGATCACCACGGCCAATGGCGTCAATACCAGCCCGATCACGGTTGCCAGCGGGGCCACGCTGGCGATGGACTATAGCGGCATCACCACCTGGTCCAACAATGTCAGCGGCGCCGGCCTCTGGCAGGTGGCGACCGGAACGGGCTCCCAAGGCACCACCCTGGCCGGCAACTACAGTGGTTTCACCGGCACGCTGGAAGTCACCAACGGCGGAGCCAAGATAGCTTTCGCCTCGTCGGCGAACTTTCTTCCCGCCAGTGCCACCTTGCAATTGGATGCCAACGAGACGGCCTACATTAATGTCAGCGGCACCTTCCCCAGTGCGATCAATCTGTATGGCGGCACGACCGGGGAGGGCCTGGGTCAACTGCGTTTGTACAACGCCGTCACCGCCAGCGGCCCCGTCACGTTGCTGGCCGACACCACCATCGGAGTGGACAGCGGAAGAGCGGTTACCATCAGCGGCAGCATCGGCGGCAGTTTCGGGTTCACCAAGCTCTCGGGTGGCACGTTGACCTTGTCTGGGAACAACACCTACACCGGCAATACGACCGTTAGCGCCGGCACGCTGAACGTCAACGGCACGCTCGGCAACGGCGCCAGCACCGTGACGGTGGCCGGCGTGTTGGCAGGCAACGGCACCATCTTGAGTCCGGTCCAGGTGTTGAGCGGCGGCACGCTGGCGCCCGGGGCCGTCACCAGCTACAGCTCCCTGACGATCAGCAATAGTCTGACGCTGGCGGGTCAAACCATCATGGAACTAAACAACGCCGGCGCCGTCCTGACCAATGATGCCATCGTGGCCTCGGGCAACATCGCCTTCGGCGGCACGCTGGTGCTGTCTAATCTGACGGGTGTCTTGTATATGGGCGACAGTTTCACGCTGTTTCAGGGGGCTTCCTACTCCGGCTCGTTTGCGCATATCAGTCCGGCGACCCCCGGCTCCGGCCTGGTCTGGGACACCAGCCAACTGGCCGTGAGCGGAGTCATCATGGTGATGTCGTCGAGCGCCACCACCTCCACCTACTCCTACGCGGGCTACACCATCACCGCCCGGAGCCAGTTTTATCAGTATGATTCCATGGTCAACCGCCCCTATCCACTCTATAATTACAGCGTCAATATTGATCAAATCGGCAATTCCTACATGGCGGTTACCGGCGGCGACTACACGGGCTCGGGTGAAAATGGCGACCACGAATTTGGCTGGACCTCTCCGGCCGGTCGGGCGAGCACGTGGAGTGATATTGAAGGTGGGGGGACATCTTCGTCCAGCTCCGTGCCTTTGTTTCTGCAAAGCAATACCTTCGGGGCCAACACGATGGATCCGGAACTCATCTACAACCCGGCCGATGGCACCTGGTATATGTACGTGCAGAAGCAACGTTCGGGGGGGGACCAAATCATGGCGCTGACCAGCACCGATCGCAAAAACTGGACCGCTCATACGTCCCGTTCGGTTGTCATTAACATTCCCTCCAGCGTCGTATTCCAGCATGAGGAAGTCATTTATGTGCCCTGGTCCAGCACGCCGTTTTGGCTCTACGCCTACCTGGAGGTGAGTGGAGTTCAAAAAGGATATAAGTTGTTTAAATCAAATGACCCATTGACCTTTGATTATAACGCGCAAAAAGACTCCGGTGGAGAGCGGAATACCGGCGGCCAGCGCGGCTATTTGCAGGAGGCCGCCAGCGGGCCGTTGTTTGTTCGCATCACCGAAGAAGGGGTGGGGCCGAACGGCGCCAATGTGCCCATCATCCAGTTTTCCAATGACGGCACCTCCTGGACCTATGGCGGTTGGGTGGTGCTCGCCGGATCAACCAACACGGGCAATTATGGCAATTGTTTTTTCCCGGGAATTTCCACCATCAACGGCAATGGGGCAGTGCAATATCTGGGCCATAACCGGTGGCGGGCGATCTACGCAGCCACGACTGCCGTCTCCGACACGGCGCCGAATATCTTGAATTCGGAGATAGGCTGTGGCGTCGTCATCCTTGATTTAAACTAAACAGATTGCACCATTCACTTATCAAATAATCCCAAATCCGTTATGAAAAACAACCAAATACAAATCAACAATAATCGAGAAATTCCTCTGCCCCGGCGGAACCTGTTGGTAATTGCGGTCGGCGTGTGGTTTGGCCTTTTTGCCGCCGGCTTGTCTGCCCGCGCGACGGCCTACGTGAGCGCCAGCAGTGGTAATTGGTCCACGACCTCAACGTGGACTCCAACCGGGACGCCTGGAGCAGGCGATTCGGTCGAGATTACCAGCGGTTTAAATGTCACCAACAACATTAATCCTTTAACCGTAGGATCAGTCCAAATAGACACGGGTGGAAGGCTTGCAATCGCCTCCAATATGACGGCGGGTTGGGTGACCAACAGTGGTACGATCACCCTTCCAACAGGATCTGTGGTTCGCTCGCTGACTCTTGGTGGGGGCTTTGCAAACAATGGAGTTATCAACGGCAACACCGGTGCAGAATCACATTTTATCTTTGCTGCGAATGGATCCTGGGTTGGGTCAGGAGATTTATCATTGGCGAGGCTGGGGATCATTGTCAATACCGGTGTGACCCTGGATATTTCAGGTCTGACCACGCCTCTAAAGTTTGCAGCGCATACGCTGACCAGCACGATTGTGGGGACGCTGATCAGTGGAACGCAGGTGATTAACGGCAACAGTAGTGCCCTCGTCAAGTTTGTTGTGAGTCCGGGTGGCACATTAGTTTCGGCCAATCCGAATGGAATCATCAATGGCAGTGCCGGCATGTTCAATTTTTCCGCCGGGACTGTCACCTTGGATCCTGCCGCTAATTATATTTTCAATGGCACCAATCCCCAAGTCACGGCCGGTCTGTCGGCCACCGTTAACAATCTGACGTTCAGCAATGCCATGGGCGTAACCTTGAGTGCGGCCACCACGATCAACGGCACGCTGGAGATTGACAGCGGTGTGCTGACCACGACCAGCAGTACCACGCCGACGGCCAACGCCGTGATCGCCGCCTCCGGTTCCTATGTGAGCGGACCGCTGGCGTTGGTTTATAACGGTGCGGAGGCGCAAACTTTTCCGATTGGCAAGGGCGGCAATGCGCGTTCGGTAACGGTGAATTATACTTCGCTCGACAATCCCAGCACAGTTACGGTGGAACAATTTGAATCGGCCATGGGCGGCACTTTGCCCGCTAATACCACACAATTCGCAAGCCGTTATTGGACCATTAACCAAACCGGCGGCAGCACTCTGACCTATAATTTGACACTGGACGGAACGGGCTTCCCGCCGTCGGCGACCGCCTTGGTACTGCAACAAGGCAGTCCGGATACCAGTTACGGCGCCGCTTACACTTCACCAAGCTACACGGCCACCGGACTTTCTTCGTTTGGCAATTTCACATTGGGCGCCTATGTTCCACCTGGGGCGGATCAACTGGCGTTCACAACCAGCCCGCAAACGCTCACGGCGGGTGTGACTTCTGGCGCCATTACGGTGCAATTGCAGGACTCGGGCGGTAATCCCAAAACCTACGCTACCAATCTGCTGGTCACCTTGAGTAGCTCTTCGGGAACGGGACTGTTCCGTGATGCCGGTGACAGCACGACCATCAGCAGTGTCACCATCGTCGCCGGAAACAACAGCGTGACCTTCAAATATAGAGACACCGCGGCGCCAGCCACGCCGACCCTTACAGCGTCAACCACGGGCGGCGTTAACCTGACCACCCAGCAGGAAACTGTCAATGCCGGAGCGGTCAGCCAACTGGTCTTTATCGGCCAGCCCGGCGGCACCAATACGGGGGCCACCCTCGCGCCGGTGGTGGTGCAGTTGGAGGACCAGTATGGCAATCTCGTGCTCCAAAGCGGGACGGTCATTACACTCACATTGACCAATGGCGGTTCGTGCATCCTGACCGGCACGAATCCGCAAAATACCGCCGGCACCGGTCAGGCTGTCTTCAACGATTTGGCCGTGACCGGTTTCGGCACGGGTATGAGTTTGAGGGCAACTAGCCCCGGATTGACGCCAGCCGTCAGCAGCAGTTTTAACATTACGTCCCTTGTCATCGTAAAGGCGTTAAACAGCACGGCGCTGAATGCGGGCAGCAGTTGGACGGGCGGGGTGGAACCGGGGACCAATGACACGGCGCAGATAGACACGACCAGTGTCAGCACTTCGATCCATACTGTGGATGTGGGGGACAATGTAAGTTGGTATGGCATCAATTGTGTCGGTTGGAGCGCGAACGCTGGTTATACTGTGACGGACACGGTTGGCGGACATTTCATCACGCTGGGCGCAGGGGGGGTGGTCGGAACAAATGTGACCCACTCGATAACCTTCAACAACGGGTTTGTGCTGGACAGCAACCAGACTTGGACCTGGGGCGCGAGCGCGGTGAACAACGGCACTTTGAATGCGGTCGGTGGCATTGTTAACGGCGGTTATAACTTCACTTTGAATTCCATTCAGCCGATCGCGGTGTCGGGAATCATCAGCGGTGTGGGCAGCTTGACTGTGACCGGCTCGGGCGCGGCCACGATGAGTTCCGCGAACACTTATTCGGGCAACACGGTGATCAGCGGTGGCACGCTGGCATTGGGAGCTTCCGGTTCCATCAGCAACAGTCCGCTCGTTGCCGTCAATAATGGCGGGACGTTCGATGTGTCCGGCCTGGCCCTCCCGTTCGCAGCCACCAATCAACTGTTGCTTGGCAGCGATACGCTGGGCAGTGGCCGGCTCAACCTTGGCAATACCCTGGTCACCAACTTCAATTATATCAGCCTCAGCAACGCCGTGTTGCAGATGACCGTGGTGAACCCTGCTGTCGCCAACATTACGGTCACCAATCTGAACCTCGGCGATGGCGGAGCCGCCAGTGCCATTAACATCACCGCTTTGCCACTAACGGTGCCGTCGCAATTGCCCTTGATCAAATATGCCAACGCCACCGGGACCTTTAACCTCACCACGGGCACACTGCCGGTCGGGGCGAGCGGTTATGTCTCCAATAACGTCGCCAATCATTCCGTGGATCTGGTGATCACGGGACTTCCCGCTGGCGTTTGGAACGGTGGCAGCGCCTCCGACAACAACTGGAGCGATGCTGCGAACTGGCGCGGCGCAAGTCTCGGCGGCTCTGACTCCTTGAGCTTTATTGGTTTCGCCCGCCTCAATAATACCAACGACACTGCCAATGAAACAGCCTATTCCATCAACTTCCTGGCCGGCGCAGGTGCATTTGCGCTTAATGGCAATTCGGTTACGTTGGCCGGCAATGTCCTCAATAGTTCCGCCAGTTTGGAAACGATTGATCTGGGGCTGAAATTCGGCATCAGCCTTGCCCTGAATGGCGGCAGCGCGGGACTGATCATTGGCGGCGGTCTTACCAACACCCTTGGATCCTCCGGCTACACCACGCTGACCCTGGCCGGCATCGGAATTATAACCAATTTTCTGAACAGCACGACAAGTCCCGGAGGAACCAACTCCGTCGCCATCGCCAGCGGCACGGCCAATTGGACCCTGGTGGATAATTCCTCCGCCACGGCGACGACCGTGCCGTGGGAGTTCAATATTGCTGCCGGCACCTTCACCTTCGGCAATGCGGGCAGCGCGCCCAATTTGACCAGCACAACCGCCAACAGTGCGCCCTTGGATAATTATGTGGGCAACCTTGTCGGAGGGTCGGCTGCTTTCAACATGGTGAATGGGACCTTTACCACGGTTGGCCGCTTTGACACCGCCGCCGTCAATTCCTCGACGGGCCTCGTCAGCCAGGTGGGCGGGACGTTGAACATTGGCAGCCAATTCCAGGGGGCTAATGGCGAAGCTTCAAACGAGGTTTCAATCGTTAATCTTAGCGGCGGGACCATGAACATCGGTGGCGGCACCGGCTCATTTTTCGTCAGCAGCCGCGAGGCGGGCACACTGACATTAAGTAATTCCGCCGTGCTGACGTGCGGCGCACTGGATGTTGCGCGGAACGCCTTCGGCAATACCATCGGGAGCGTGGGCGTGGTCAATTTGAATGGCGGCACCCTCATTGCCAGCCGGGTTGGCACCGGCACTTCCAATCCGCAGGCCGGGCCACCTACCAGTGGCATCAATCCCTCCGCGACGTTTAATTTCAATGGTGGCACGTTGAAAGCCAGCGCCAATTCCGGAACGTTCTTTCAAGGCGCCGCCAGCATCCCAATCACGGCCATCGTGACGACCGGCGGCGCGGTTGTGAATGACGGAGGATTCGCCATTAGCGTCCTCGAACCGTTGCAACACGACAGCAATCTGGGAGCCGCTGCGGACGGAGGCTTGATCAAAAATGGTTCTGGCACCTTGACCTTGACGGCCGTCGGCACTTACACGGGCAACACGGTGGTGAACAGCGGCACGTTGGCTTTGACTGGCAGCGGTGCCATCGCCAACTCGGCCGCCATCGAGATTGCCAATGGAGCTACTTTGGATGTCAGTGCCGTCGCGCCCTTTGATATTGCCGCCAGTCAGACTCTCGCCGGAAACGGTTCGGTCAACGGCTCCATGCAGGTGGATGGAACCCTTTCACCCGGACTTTCCGGCATTGGCACGCTGACCTTCACGAATGATTTGACAGTCAACGGCAATCTGATTTTTGGGTTGAACAAGTTTTTGGCGCAGTCCAACAGCCTTGTGGTGGTCAGCGGCTTGTTGACCAACACCGGCGCCGGCACGCTCACAGTGAACAATCTTGGCCCGGCCCTGGTGGCGGGCGACAAATTCACATTGTTCAGCCAGCCACTGACCAACGGCAATGCTCTGACCCTGGTTCCGCCCGTCGGGGTCACCTTTACGAACAATCTGGCCGTGGATGGGAGCATTCAAGTGTTGTCAGTTTCAATTGCGGCGAATCCGACGAACCTCACCGCCACCGTTTCCGGTAATCTGCTGGCCATGTCGTGGCCGCAGGATCATCTGGGCTGGATTGCTCAATCCAACAGCGTCAGCCTGGCGAACACAAATTACTGGTTTGACATCCCCAATTCACAAAACGGAACGAATCTCAATATCACGATGAATCCAGGACGAACGAATGTATTCTATCGTTTGCGTCATCCCTGACCTGCTGAGACATGATTCTTTATGAAGGCTTCATGTCTTCCACTTTTTTTTATTTTCGCCGCGGCCTTGGCTCATTTGTCGTTGCGCGCTGAACCGATTGAGTCACTGGCAGCGAATTTCCA
>Ga0316217_10003301_pt1 | contig 18533 bp, 16 predicted proteins | sample 1anoAmetaG_FD_203633 | JGI IMG/M metagenome (GOLD analysis project Ga0316217, IMG submission 203633) | Freshwater microbial communities from Trout Bog Lake, Wisconsin, USA - 1anoA | ecosystem: Environmental > Aquatic > Freshwater > Lake > Hypolimnion/Profundal zone | place: USA: Wisconsin...
AACAAATGACCGGCGCGTATAAGTTTTAAAAAGCCTGTTAGTTTTTGCATGTGTGTTGATTGGGAAGCTTTTTGCCGTTGTGATTTACTTATAAAATTAAAATTTGCCGGGGTGTTGGTTTGGTTTCGTTGCCTTTTCGATAATACTTTCGGTAAGCACCTGATATACTTTTAACAGACGGGTATCATCGCCTAGCAACAGCATGTGCTTTTCAATGGTCTGCATATCGCCCCTTGCGGCAGGGCCGGTTTGAATTTCGGAAGGCGAATGTGTTTCAAGGCTCTGAATGAAATTAAATATCAGCGGTTTCAGTATGTCAAACTGAAGACCCTGGGCAATTAAAAGCTGCTCAGAGATGCCGAACAGATGATTGGTGAAATTGTTGGCAAATACCGCTGCCACATGTATCCATTGCCGTTGTTGCTCATCTACCCGGTGTACATTTTTCGAGATGGAGCTTGCCAGCTCTTCAAGCTTAAGGGTTGTTTGCTTGTTGCTTCCTTCAACCAGTACCGGTACGGTTTTAAAATCTACTTTGCTGGTTTTGGTCATTGTTTGCAGCGGATAGAAGATACCGAAGTTAGCCGAAGTATTTTGCAGCAGGTCTTTTGACTTAGTGCCGCTGGTGTGTGCTACAATTTTATTGTTTGCCTTGAATGAATTGCCAATTTCAAGTATGGCATCATCTTTAACTGCTACTATGTAAATGTCTGCATCAGCAAGCTGATGCAGGTATGACGAAAAGCCCGCCCCTACGGTTCTGGCAAGTTCTGCACCGGCATCATTGCTGCGGTTGTATATCTGTACTATCTCATGCCCTGATTTTTTTAAGACCAGTGCAAGTTGTGTAGCTACATTACCGGCCCCCAGTATCGTTATTTTCATAACCTAAAAATAATGTTTAAAAGGACTATTTACGGTTATCCAGTATACGGCGGAACATGCTGAATAATGCGCCCAAAAAGGTGATGATGCCGCCCAGCCAAACCAGGTTGATATAAGGAAACACGATGGCCTTCATAATAATAAAGTCAACCGGCTTTTCAACCTCGCGTATAGTCAAAGTTACTTTCTTCGAAACCGGGTCTATTTTGTCAACGTTGGCAATAAGCCCAAGGTCGCTTATCTCGCTGGGTATTGAACTTACAGAGTTGTTGTTAGCCATGTCTATAACAAACACCGGTTCGGTGCTGTAAACCTTTCTATCGGCATTGTGTTGCTCCAGCTTTATTCCAACTACCAGTTTTTGGTTGGCATCGTAATTAAGCGGCAAAGTGGGCTTAGGGTCAAGCGACTCTACAATCAAGTATCCTGTTTTGGTTTTAATAGAATCTTTTATTGCCAACTCTTCACTGTATACAGTATCCTTCAGATTGGTGTTGTTCGGTACCGATGAGACATGCGTAAATACATCCTTGGTCCAGTAGTGTTTTGTATCGGGGTTTGCAATTAAGCCCATTCTCGGGTTTATCTGTGCATTAGGTTTCAGGGTAAACTGCTCAACTACCTGATGCGTTACCGAATCGCGGCGAATATAATTTACCAGGTAAAAGTGGTTAGGCTTATGTTCTTCGCTACCGATATAACTCACCTCATAATTGCCCATAATCAGGGTGCTGTCGCGCAACAACAGTATATTCTCTAGCTTCTCGTCAGGCTTAAAATCCTTGCCATAGTTTACACCCTGGCGGTTTATTGAGATAACTTCTTTCTTATCCTGCGATATTAAAACCCCGATTAAAAATACACCAAACCCAAAGTGGGTAATAGTGCCTCCCAGTAACCTCCAGTTACCCTTTACTACAAAAAAGAAGTAAGCAAGGTTTCCAAGCACTGCATAAAAGCCTGCTACTAAAAACATGTAGTAAGAAGAGATGAAAGGGAACTTGTAAAACGCACCTGCGCTAAACGAGGTTAGGTCTAAAACATGCTGTTGGGTAAAATCAACGCCTACGGCGGCTGCTACAATTGAGGCGATAATAACTGCTGCCACAAACGAATAAACAGCCCAGGCTGCTCCTTTAGGGGCTTTGCCGGTTTTGTATGCCAGAAACTGAACAAGCCCCGTAAGTAAGCCGGCTAATATACCCAGCCATATCTGTATGGCATTGTAATGTGCTACGACGTTTTCGGGTGGTGCAATTTTCTGATTATCCTTTAACCAGTGCAGCAGATCATGAAAAATTAAATTCCATACAGGAATAGAAGTTGTAAAAGTCATTTGCACTACCGAGAGCAATAACACGAGCGAGCCAATGAACATCCAGAATTCGCGGCTGCCCAGATCTTCTTCTTTAGCGGTTGAAGGGATCTGGCCTTTAATGACACGAATAATTAAAAGCGTAAAGCCGGTTACCAGGAAGAATGCGAGGTAAGCCAGCAACTGAGGTTCAAGCCCCTCATCGGTAAATGAGTGCACCGACGTATCTCCTAAACGGCCGCTGCGGGTAAGGTAAGTGGAATATAATACCAGGCCAAAGGCTAATATAAAAAATACATAAGTGCTAATAAGCGATTGCCTGGTATACCGGTAAACCAACAACATATGCAAACCTGCCACCACCATTAACCAGGGCACAAAGCTCATGTTCTCAACCGGGTCCCAGGCCCAAAAGCCACCGAAACTTAACGATTCATAAGCCCAGGCACCACCCATTAAAATACCGGTACCTAATACCGCCACTGAAAATAATATCCATGGAAAAGCGGGTTTAACCCAATCGTTCCAATCTTTCCTTAACAAGCTTGTAATAACAAATGCAAACGGAATGGTAACAGATGCGAAACCACAGAACAGCACCGGGGGGTGTATGGTCATCCAGTAATTCTGTAAAAGTGGATTCAGGCCGTTGCCATCTTTAATGTAGGTGAGGTAATCGGGCTTCTGGAATATTGGTGCATTGGCCATTTCGTTGCGCAAAAGCATAAAAGGGGTGCTGCCCATATGATAATGCCCTATGTAAATGCCTATGACCATCGAGCCGAGGAAAACCTGTGTTAAGGCTACTATACCCATTACCGGGTTCTCATACTTTTTCAATACCCATATACCAACGCAACCTTGCACCACCAGCCAAAACTGCCAAAGCAGAAAGCTGCCTTCCTGGCCTTCCCAAAAACTGGAGATGATATATTTAAGCGGTAACTCGGTTGATGAATGGCGCCAAGCATAATGATACTCGAACATGTGATTCAGTATCATTACAAACAGCAAAACAAAAATGCCAATAACAGAAGCACCATGGGTAATAAAGGCAGCGCGGGCTAACCTTCTCCACGAACTTTCTTTTTCCGGGTCTTTCGAAAACTCAGCAGTAAAATACGATATAAACGAGAGTAGTGCTGCGCAAAAACTAAGAACTATAAAAAACTGCCCTAAATGCCCTAACCAAAGTTTCTCTCCCTGAAAGCCGTTGGCGCCAAACCGTTCACTAAAAAATTGAAGCATGTGTTTATTTTATTCCACGGAGGGTTTTTGACATTTTCTACGAGCCTGATTTTATGCTTACCGTAGTTTCTTTTAAAGTTATTTCGTCGTTCACATATTTAGAGGGGCATTTCATCGATATTTCAGAAGCAGCAAAAACATCACCTGCAACCCTCCCTTTTACCACCAATTGCTCACTTCTTTCAAAATCCTGTGGTTTCGAACCCTTATAAACCACCTTTTGTTCATTACCTTCCTTATCTAACATGGTAAACGAGAAAAAGTTGGGGTCTTTTTGTGGGTCGTAGTTCAGCGGCTTATCTTTGGCCAGGTAGCCCACAACGTTTACCGATTTATTAGTTTTTTCGCGGGCTTGCGCAAAGTTGGCGTAGGTAGTGTAGTCGCCCGTCATGGCCAGTATTACCCCTACGGTAACAGCCAGCAAAAGCAATACGATAATGTGTACCTTTTTCATCTTAAATGTAATTCGGTGCGAAGTTAACGCAAAACAGGCTAATGGCGGCGCATATTGACAAAAATTCGTTTTTCGTTAAAATTAAACCTACCTTTCTACCATTGCTCACAAAAACTAATTGTATGAAAATCCTAAAGAACATATTAATTGCCCTGCTAGTGATAATTGTAGGAGGAGGCATAGTTGTCTATTTTCTACCCAAAGAGTTTACTGTTTCGAATAGTATTGAAATTAACAAACCTGCCGAACTTGTTTATGCACAGTTGTATGACTACAACAAATGGGGCAACTGGGATCCCTGGATGGAAATGGACCCTAATGCCAGGATTACCATTGAAGGCACACCCGGTACACCAGGCCATAAAATGAGTTGGGATGGTAAAAAAAGCGGGGTGGGCAGTATTACGGTTGTTTCGGCTGGTGCAAACCAGTTTGTATACAGCCGGCTTGATTTCGTTAAACCCTTCAAATCTACTTTTACCGACATGATGAAACTTGAATCGATGGATGGTAGAACAAAAGTTACCTGGATAAATAAGGGAGGTCTGCCCTTTCCTTTTGGCAGGTTGATGGGATTGTCTATTGACAAAATGCTTGGCGGCGATCAGCGCAAAGGGCTTGAGAAGCTAAAAACCTTTACTGAATCAATACCTACACCGGCGCCTGCAGTTGCTGATACTACTTCGGCAGCCAAAATGATGTAAATTGTAATTTATTTTATAAGGCCCTTTAATACCGAAAAGTGTTAAGGGGCCTTATCATTTTATACCTTTTACCATGCGGTTTTTGCCACTCAGGTCTTTCCGTAATTCTATATTTTGATAACCCGCCTGTTGCATTATGTCAACCACTTCAACTCCTTTGCCGGCATGGATTTCAAAAAGGAGTATCCCACTTTTTTTAAGTGCTGCGAAAGCTTTACGGGCTATTACCTTGTAGAATATTAGTTCATCTTCCGTTGGTGCAAACAGCGCTAAGTGGGGTTCAAAATTAAGCACGTGAGGTGCCATATCTGTTTTCTCACTTTGGGCTATATACGGCGGGTTGCTGACTATTAAATCATAACTACCGTCAGGTAGTGATTCATTCAGGATATCCAGTTTAAAGAACTTTACCCTGGTTTTAAGCAGCGTGTTATTATCTTTTGCTACCCCCAGGGCTTCTTCGCTTACATCGCAGCCCTGGATGTTGGAGGTGGGTAATGACTTTGCCAATGAGATGGGTATACAGCCCGTTCCCGTGCCTATATCAAGCATATGCAGGTTTTCGGCTGTAAGTATTTTAGCCAGGGCAATGCTCCATTCAACAAGCTCTTCGGTTTCAGGCCGCGGAATTAATACGTGCTTGTTTACCTTAAAAACAAGGCCAAAAAAATCAGCCTCACCCAACACATATTGCACAGGCTCGTGCTGAAGCAGGCGCTTTAAAATATCCTGCAGGTTTTGTTGCTGGGGTTGGGTTATCAGGCGGTACCTCTCAAACGACAGTTTGGTTGAGCTTAAATCCAGTTCTTTTTCAAATACCAGTTTGGTAATTGATTTGGCCTCTCTATCTCCGTAAACAGGCGATAAGGCTTGCCAATACTCTTTTTGAATTTCACTGATAGTCACTAAATCAAAAATAAAACATACTGGCAGCCTGTGCAGTAATAAGTTTTAAATATTTTCGTACAAGGCAAGGGTGCCCAAAGTTTAGAACGGAGGCAAGGATAAAAATACAGAGGAACACAAAATGTATTCACTGGTTTTACTAAATGCATTTACCGGCTGTTAACTGCGTGTATCGGTGCGGAAATGGTTTTGAAGTTTTTAGACAAAGTAACAACTGCTGTGGAAATTCAGGAGATATATATGCAACGCTGTATTGACCTTGCCAGTAAAGGAGCCGGCCACGTTGCGCCTAATCCTATGGTGGGCAGTGTGATTGTTCACCATGACAAAATTATTGGTGAAGGATACCACCAGCAGTTTGGCAAAGCACACGCAGAGGTAAATGCGGTTAACTCTGTTCCCGCTGAACTGCGGCATCTTTTGGCTGAATCGACCCTGTATGTAAGCCTGGAGCCCTGTTCTCATCATGGCAAAACTCCGCCCTGCGCAGATTTGATAGTGCGTAGTGAAATACCCCGGGTAGTAATTGCAAGTAAGGACCCCAATCCTTATGTGGCGGGCAAAGGCATTCAAAAATTGCTCGATGCCGGCGTTGAGGTAATTACCGGCGTTTTGGAAAAGGAGGCGGATTATCTGAACCGGCGCTTTATGACCTTTTATTTAAAACACCGGCCCTACATTATTTTAAAGTGGGCAGAATCTGCCGACGGTTTTATGGCACCCAATGAGCCTAAGCAGGTATGGCTAACGAACAACTACTCTAAAAAGCTGGTGCATCAATGGCGAAGCGAGGAGCAAGCCATAATGGTTGGAAAACGCACTGTTGAAATAGACGACCCTGAACTAACTGTCCGGCTGATTGAAGGAAGGAATCCGGCAAGGATAGTTATCGATAGAACTTTGTCCCTGCCATTATCGCATAAGATATTTCTACCAGGTGCGCCGGTATATGTTTACAATGAACTGAAAGAACATAAGGATGGCGATATTCATTTTGAGCCAATAAATTTTTCGATTCCTGTTCTTCCTCAAGTATTAAAAAGCCTGGTGATGCATCATATCCAATCTGTTATTGTGGAAGGTGGCCCGGCTACACTGCAACATTTTATAAATGAGAATTTGTGGGATGAGGCGCGAGTGTTTACCGCACCGGTTAAACTAAATTCGGGTAAACCATCTCCGAAATTACCGGGGCAAATAGCGAAAGAAGAAGGGATAGGAGGTGATGGACTAAAGTTATTCATTAACCCGTCAATCTGACTTTAATTAGTTGTAACAGTGCAACATTACGGCATAATAAATGTGCGTTTTGTTTTCTTATCACAAACTTTACCTTAATTCGCATATATGGTGTTTTTGATTCTGTCGTTTATTTGCTCGGCAATACTCATTTTGCTTTTTAAGGTTTTTGAAAGAAGTGGTGTGCCCATATTTCAGGCCATTGTTTTTAATTATTGCACGGCTGCTATGTGCGGCTTTATTTTTCTGCCCGAACATCGCACGGTAACCAGCGGGCAGTTTCTTACGCAGCCATGGTTTCCTCTTTCGGTTTTGTTGGGTGCTATGTTTATTGCGGTATTTAATTTAACCAGCTTAACCACTGTTAACTTTGGGGTATCCACAGCGTCTGTAGCCTCTAAACTTGGCTTGGTGTTTCCGGTGTTGTTTGCATTTTGTTTATATGGAGAAAGTTTTAATGCAGTTAAGCTGGCAGGTATATTGCTTGCCTTTGTGGCGGTGATTCTCTCCAGTGTTAAAGAAAAACCTGCGGGCCATTCGGTAGCCAATACCACACTTAAATTTTTGCCCTATGCGGTTTTTTTCAGCAATGGCGCCTGCGATAGTGTTACCCAATATGCCAATAAGCACTATTTAATGCATGATGGCATAGCCGAATTTGCCATGTTCATTTTTGTTGCCGCCGCAACCGTCGGTTTGGTTTTAATGATTTACATGCTTATAACCCGCAAATCGAAACTGAACCGAAAGAGTATTATTGGCGGTATAGCGTTAGGAGTCCCCAACTATCTGTCATTCCTGTTTTTGCTAAAAGCACTGGCTACTTTAAACTGGGGCAGCTCGGTTATTTTCCCGATCAGTAATTTAGGAACCGTGGCTGTTGCAACCGTGGTAAGTTTTATAGTTTTTAAAGAGAAGATCTCAAAAGTGAATTTAACCGGCCTGGCATTCGCAGCTGCAGCCATTATTTTAATTGTATTATCAAGCTAATCAGTAATTAGAGATATGACAGCAAAACGACGTATCCCCGAGTCAGAATTAATCATCAATCCTGACGGAACTATATATCACCTGCAGCTTCGTCCCGAAGAGGTGGCTGATACTATTATTACCGTGGGGGATCCAGGCCGTGTTGAGCAGGTAAGCCGCCATTTCGATAATATCCAGCATAAGGTACAGCACAGGGAATTTCTGACACACACAGGCTATTTAAACAACAAACGGCTTACGGTTATTTCAACAGGCATCGGTACTGATAATATTGATATTGTGATGAACGAACTGGATGCGCTGGTAAATATTGACTTTAATTCACGTACCGTTAAAGATGAGCTGACTTCATTAAGGGTATTGCGGATGGGAACCTCCGGCACTGTAAGCGGAGAGGTGCCTATGGATTCTATCGTAATATCAGAAGTAGCAATAGGTATGGATGGCTTGATGAACTTTTACGAGTTGCAGAACTCCATTTGGGAAACTGTTTACCTGGAAGCCTTTATCAGCCATATTAAACCATACTTTAAAGAGGTAAAGCCGTATATAGCAAGTGCTGATGTTGCATTACTAGAGAAATTTGAAAAACATTATCACAAAGGTACCACTATAACTGCCTGTGGCTTTTACGGACCGCAGGGTCGTAGCCTGCGCACTAAAAACGAATTCAAAAGCTTTACCGAGGTTATCAGCCAGTTTCGCCACAAGCACTTCCGCATCTCCAACCTCGAGATGGAAACAGCCGGCATATACGGGTTTGGGAAAATGCTGGGCCATCAATGTCTTTCCATCAACGCCATACTTGCCGACCGCGCCAGCCAGGCTTTCAGTATAGATCCGCAGAAAGTAATTGATAAAATGATTGAAGAATCTCTTGAAGTTATCACTACTTTTTGATGTAATTAGTATTTCTCTGTATTTGCTCCGTGTATCCGTACGAAGTTTTTGGTATTTACCTTCTGAAATCAAGCGCGCATGCCACCCTTGCACCAAACTGATGTATCAGGTTATTGTCCCCGAAGCCGGCCACGAAATCGACCCTGATAATTTTAAAAATATTGGCAAGGCCCACATTAACCTGGTAGTATTCCTTTCTAACCGGTGTGTAAAGGAAATGGAATCCTGCCACTTCGTCCAGTTTAAGCGTTCTAATGCCAGGTATTTTATTAAGTAAAAATCCACCAAAATGGTGCTCAATGTGGGCTTCGGCAAAATACTGGTCGGTAGTGTTTCGGTAATATTGAATCAGGTAAAAGCCCAGCAGATCTGTTCCACCTAAATTCAAAAAGTTTCCGCTAAAGCTTTTGTAGTCGGGATAGTCAATTGCTTTAGCTAAAGGGAATCCACCGCCACCAAACTTGTAAAATGTAGTTCCCAATATTTTCAAAGGAATGTTGCCTTTTAATTCCGCCTCCAGCATAATAAAGTTCTGATCGCTTACGCCTTTTATCGGTATGGCTTCTTTGTAGGTGATATTCAATGTAGGATATTTCGATCCTGTTCTGAAACGCAAATCAGGCCGGGTAATATACTGCTGTCCGAAAACCACGTTAAAATGAATATCAATGCACACGCTGTTATGCCTGCTTATATTCGAGTCAGCTACAGCGGGTATTTCAACTCCATTAGGTGTATAAGCCGTTTTAACGCTTTTGAAAAAAGAAAAGGTGTTGGTATTATCAAGTGGAGAACGCTGATAGTAAGCCAAGCCAATGGTTCCCTGCAGGCCGTTTACCAACTCGCGCGAATAGGCTGCCCTTACATAGTATTCTTCATAAAGCTTCATAAAATTATTCTTAAACACCAGGCTTTGAAAGGTATTGCCAAACTCGGTTTGTGGCTCAGATGCATCCATCTGACTTACATATCTTCCTCCCGTCAGAAATATATATTCATTATGTATTTCGCTGCTGTTATAGGTGAGCGTAGCCTTGCCGTTGACTTGTTTGTTGGAGAATCCGTACCTGAGAACCGGATCGAAAGAGATCCGTCGTTGTGTGGCGAATTGCTTTTTGATGGCAAAATGAAGCTGAAGATTAGCTCCTTCAACAGTATTAAAATTTACAATGCTGAGCAGTGAAGGGAAATCTACTTCAATTTTCTTGTACTGCTTTTTATAAACGTAGCCTAGTATGATTGAGCTAGCACCGGTAGCATTATTTTTTTTGTCGGTAGAATCCATGAACGCTTTCGAATCTCTGATAACCTGGATGCTGTCTTTTACCTCGTAATCCTGAGCTTCAAGTGCGGTAAGTGGTATGGGCCTTAAACTATCCCAATATGTACTATCTCTCTTATTGGCTCCATCTTCTATCTTAACCACCTCAGCCGTAAAAATCTTCTTTTCAGTTTTTTTCTCCGCTTTTTCCGCTTCCTTCTTTTTTTGCTTTTCGGTTTTCTTTATCAGCTTATTTTTTGTGGTATCGGCCTTTGCCGTTACCGCTATATTGGCAAAGCCCTCGTTAACTACGTAGTTTTTAAATATACCCAGGTAGTAGCCATCGCCTTTTACACCTAGAAAACTTGCTTTGGCATCGTACCGCTGTTGTGAGGGTAGCCAGATATCGCTTTTAACGGGAATGAAATACTGGGTTACTTTCAATGTATCGATATACTGAATGCCATTGGCTTTAGTGAGGTAAAGCTCCAGCGAATGAATGTTCCAGTTATCTTCAATAATGCTGATTACGCCGGTAAAGCATGGGTCTGATTTTCGTTTAGGAGTTACCAGTATTTTGTTCACCAGTTTATCGCCTTCCTGAAATGCGCCCAGCATTTTATAGTTGTAGTAGAAAAAAGCATTCTCTGAAAGCGGGGATATAAAAGGGCGCTGTGCAATAAACGGTATGGTAATGTTCCGCTCGTAAAAATTAAAATAAAAATCCTGCGCGGCATTAAACGTAAATCCATTCGATTTGCCGCTTACTTTTGACGACAGGATAACCTCGTGAAACTTATTCGGTTTCTTGTAATAAAGCTTTGACTGGGATTCACTTAAATACAGAATACCCGAGTTGTTGGGGCCGGTTAATATGCCGGTGCGGTTAATTTTACGGCCCAGTATTTTATCAGGCGCTTCAAGTATGCGCTGCATGCCTTTTACATAGGCATCGCACTGGTATGTTTCTACTACATTTAAAAAATACTTCCTTCGTTCAATAGCTTTTTTGATTACCTCAATGGCGGGGTCCTGATTGCCGTTTACTACCACATCTTTTATCAGGTATTCGGCTTCCTCCAGCTTTACATCGATCTCCATGTCCTTTTGCAGGTTAATGGTTTGGATCTGCTGCTTATAGCCCAGGTGCTGAAAAATAATTTCGTACGTGCCTGAGGCGAGGTCAAGGTGGTATTGCCCATCGGCATTGGCCGAGGTGCCGTTGCTGGTGCCCTTTACGTAAATGTTGCTGTAGCCCAGTTTCTCGCCCTTGGTATCATACACGGTGCCATGTATGGTAAACCCAAAACCATTCAGCGTAATCGCAAAAAGTAAAATAATCAGAGGGATTGGCAACCGCATGTAATATGAAAATAGAAAAAAGGAATTGATATCATATTATCTCTTTACCGGGGCTGCGCCGGCGAATAATCATTTTCACTGCTTTGAGGTGAGGGAGAAAAGTAATCAGGGATGATTTTATGCAGCAGGTCATAGTTACCGGGGGAGACATTTACTGACCTGGCTGGAAATATAAATTAAGTAGCCCGCTTTTGCCGGCATAAGGCTTTAGTTTGTTGTAAGGAATGATAAAGTCGATAATGCTTAAAACATAAGAGCTTCCCCTGAAATAAATATCAAGGCCGTTATCGTTCATAGTAAAATCCAGGTCGGCCAGTTGCGCTTCCCATTCCTGGGGGTCAGTATCAAAGCCTTTCAGCCTGGCCATTAGGCCCTTCATTACCAAAGTATCTACTGCGGGTATTTTTTGTTTTTCAAACAGGTCATCGAACTTAATCATTGCTCCGGTTTTAAGATTAAAGTTAAGTGTGGTAAATTCGGTATGCGGCCTTCCCACCAGATTTCCGTTCTCGTCGTGCTCCATTGGCTCGCTCGAACTTATGCAACAGCTTACAAAGTTGTGTTTACCGAAAAGGGTGCGGTAATTTGAGAAGTTGCTTACTTCTGTTATTCCTGAATCGCAAAGCTCTGCCGAATCCTCATGCTCCCACTGGCTGAATGCATATACAACTTCTGAGATCTGATGATTTATTTTACGGTTAACAGCTGTATCTCTTCCATTTATTTCCGCCCACTGTAATGCTAAATAGCAGGTTTTGCTGAGGTGAACTGTATCGTATTTATGAATGACAGGGACAGTATCGGTTGCCTGCGCTGTAAGGCCGAGGCGGATTAAAACGCAAGAGACAATCAGGGCTATCTTCATACTGCAAATCTAAATTATACTTCCTGAAACGTTATGTTGCTTATTATGTCTGCTAACCGTAATACAAAAAAAGGGACGCTTCACAGAAGCGCCCCTTTTTTAAAAAATTATAAGCATGTGTACTACCGGATGATATTTCCGTAAGTGAATTTCTGTCTCCTTTTAGGGTGGAATCTTTTACGTACCGGTTTGTCATCGTCGCTGTTGCCAGCTACTGTAGTTTCTGTGTTATGAGATTTATTTGTAAGCGTTTCTTTGGCCGGCGCAGTTTTTTCAGGAGTATTTACATCAATGGGAGGGAAGAAGTATGTTTGGGTATCTTCAGCCCTTTGCGCAACCGGTTCAAGCGGAGTTGGCACATCGGTATTTTCGTTATTGATAACCGGTGTTGGGGTTAATGATGCGACAGGTTCGTTAACAACAGGCACAACCTGCTGAGCAGCCAGTATAGTTGACTGTGCCGGAGTTGTTGCCGCTATATGTCTTAACTGCACCTTGGTTAAAGCAATACCAGTTGGCGATATGATATTTTTTACCGGCTCAGTCTGGGCGGTAACAGGAGTTTTGGTATTTGTGGTGGCCATTGTGGTTTTGGCAACAGTATTATTTACATGGTCATTATTATGCGAAGAATTGATCAGGTAACCGGTTAAGGCTGAAGATCCAATTACCAGCGCTGCTGCAATAATTCCAAGCATTGCGCGTTTAGGTATAAGCGAACTTGCTACCGGTGCGGCACCGGCCGCTACTGCCCCCGGCATCGCATCCAACTCAGCTGATATTCTGTTCCATGCTCCAAAAGGAGGTGCAACCTGATGTTCATTCATCATCTGCTCTATACTACGGTCGAAATTTTTTGTGTTTTGCTCCATAACTCACTCTTTTCTTTCCTGTTTATAATTAATTCTCTGGTGTGTTTTACGTTTAGTTGCCTGTAGAAGTTCTCTGATCTCTGTCCAAGCCTTCTGTTATCATTTTTTGCAGTAAATATCTTGCCCGTGCCAATTGCGATTTTGAAGTTCCTTCAGAGATGTTCATCATTTCGCCAATTTCCTTGTGGCTGTAGCCTTCAATTACATACAGGTTAAAAACTGTTCTGTAACCATCGCTCAGGCTTTGTATCATTTTCAAGATGTCGGCATGTTTTAATGTTTCAAGGGCATTATCTTCATAAGCCTCATAGTAATTTACTTCTGAATCGTGCAGGGCATACAGGTTAACATGCTTTCTGTAATGCTCTATGGCAGTATTTACAAATATTCTGCGCACCCATCCTTCAAAAGCCCCTTCGCTTCTGAATTTTTCAATGTTCTTGAACACCTTTACAAAACCTTCCTGTAAAAGATCCTGCGCCGAGTTGTATTCATTGGCATACCTGAGGCAAACAGAGAACATTTTACCGGCAAACTGATTATACAGCGCCTGCTGAAATTTCCTGTCACCGGCCATGCAGCCCTGTATGATCTGCGCTTCGGTGTAATTTTGGTTTGGGGTCATAATTTGCTTTTCAGGTTAACCAAATTTACTAAAAATAATCTGTCCTCTTATCTATTGACGGTAATACTTTGCAAATGGTTGGCAAAGAGCTCAAAACTTTTTTTCCGGTGGCTGTAAAGGTTCTTTTCCTCTAAGGTCATTTCAGCATAAGTTTTATCGGCCCCCAGCGGTTTAAAAATAGGATCGTATCCAAAACCCTGGTTGCCTTTGCGTTCTTCCAGTATAATGCCCTCTGTAATACCTTCAAATTGAACGTAATTACCACCGGCATAGTATGTAATAACGGTTTTAAAGCGGGCGCTGCGATCGGCCTCGCCTTTCATCTTCTGCAAAACCATATCGGTATTGTCATTGTAACTCGCCTTTGGGCCTGCGTACCTGGCTGAATAAACCCCGGGTTCGCCATCTAAAACATTTATTTCCAGTCCAGTATCTTCGCTAAAACAGGCAATTCCGAATTTGTTGGCCAGGTATTCGGCCTTTTGCAGGCTGTTGCCCTCAATGGTATTGCGCGTTTCGGGTAATTCTTCAGTAAAGCCTATGTCTTTTAAGCCAAGAATCTCAAATCCAGCGGGTGCAATTGCAAGGATTTCTTTCAGCTTATGCTGGTTGCTTGTGGCGAAGATTAGTTTCATGGTTATGGTTTGCTGGACGGTTAATAAATTTCATCAAATCCTGACTTTAAGAGGTGGCGGATGCTGACAAGTTTTGAAAAACGAAACATCAGTTTTTAGGGCAAATTATTACTACGTGGAAGGTATGAATCTTAATACCAAATGCTAAATTCAAATCCCCAACATCTTCTTCAGCACACCCCACAACACTTTCTTGGCATCCCCATTTTTCATCAACGTTTCTAAGCTGTCGGTATTCACAATTTTCATTCCGTTTAATTCATAAACAAAGTGCTTTTTAAGCTTGGCAATATTGCGGCTTATGCTTACATCGCCAAAAACCAGGATTACCGCTGGTTTGTAATCATTTTGCAAATTTCCCAGCGATATATCCGGTGTAAAACGGGTATTGATATATATCGTTTCCTCCGGTTTAAACTGGCAGGCTTGGGTAAGTTTATCCAGCATTTCTTTCATGGCTTGCGGCAGTGTTTCGGTGGGTTGGTCAAACAGCACAACTGTTTTCTGTATGGCCTTGTGAGTAACCGTAGTATTGACACTATCATTTAAATGGAACACCTTTTGCTTGTTAAACAGCAGATTTGGCGATAAAAGTTCAAGCATTTGCGCGTTTTGTTGAATGTTCAAAAATAAAATTCTGAACTAAAGTGAAAATGAAAAGTTATTCTAATTTTGTTCTTTAACAGGCACACAAAACTAACCATTATGGGCTACAAAATAACTGTCGAAAGAACAAAGGAGTCGAAGATTGGCGAGATTGACTTCAACCACCTGCCCTTTGGTAAGCATTTTTCAGATCACATGTTTGTGGCCGATTACTATGATGGCGACTGGCATGACTGTCGGATTGTTCCTTTCGGAGAATTTACCATGCATCCGGCGCTGTCTTCATTACATTACGGACAGGCTATTTTCGAAGGTTTAAAAGCAGAGAAAGATGCCGATGGTAATCCAATCATTTTCAGGCCTCTGAAAAACGTAAACAGGTTCAATATCTCGGCTGATAGAATGGCTATGCCTGAGCTTCCGCAAGAACTTTTTATGAATGCGGTTGATAAACTGGTGTCGTTAGATAAAGACTGGATTCCTACAACCAAAGATTCGTCTTTGTATATCAGGCCGTATATGTTCGCCACCGAAAAATTTGTTGGTATTAAACCGGCTGAGAATTTCAGGTTTGTGATTTTTACAGGGCCGGTAGGTGCATATTATAACCACCCGGTAAGGGTGTTTATACACGATAAATATGTAAGGGCTTTTCCGGGTGGTGTTGGTTATGCTAAATGTGCCGGTAACTACGGTGCAGTGATGATGCCAACCCGCGAAGTGCAGAAAATGGGCTACGACCAGATACTTTGGTTAGATGGTATCCATCACCGTTATCTGCAAGAGATTGGCACCATGAACGTTTTTGCTATTATTGACGGGGTTATTATTACCCCTGCTTTAGACCAGGGAACTATTCTGGATGGGGTTACCCGCGATAGTATGGTGCGCCTGGCCGAAAACGAAGGCTATACAATACAGGAGCGCGATATCTCAATCGACGAAGTGATACATGCTTACCACGAAGGCAAGCTCGAAGATATGTTTGGTACCGGCACCGCTGCTGTTATTTCACATATTGGCGAGTTTCACTACAAGGGCGAAACTTATGAATTGCCTCCGTTGGAAGGCCGCGAAATATCTAATAAACTGAAATCAAGGTTTACTTCTATCAAGTCGGGTAAGGCTGAAGATGTATTCAACTGGTTGCATACGGTGCCGGTTTCGGTTTACGCTAACCAATAGAAAAACGGGCTTTCTGCTTCGTTAAGGCTATAAAACAAGAAGCCCTCCACCTGGGTGGAGGGCTTCTTTGTTTAACCCTTAATAACTAAACATACTACTTAGACTGACGTTTTGCCAAAAGGTTGCATGGGGTGTTGAAAAAAATGATTGCTTGCTGAACTTACTTGTTTTAATATTGTTCACATTTCATTTTTAATATAAAACCACAATCACTATGTCATTATCAGTAGGAACCAAGGCGCCTGATTTTAAATTGTTTAATTCCGATAAAAAGGAAGTATCTCTCAGCGATTTTAAAGGTAAGAACCTGATCATTCAATTCTTCCCTGCTGCTTTTACCGGTGTTTGTACTGCTCAGATGTGCAGCAGCCGCGATTCGTTGTCGCTTTATAATGGTTTAAATGCTTCGGTTGTAGGTGTTTCGGTTGATACTCCGTTTTCGTTAGCCGAGTTTAAGAAGCAAAATGGCATCAATTTCGACCTGCTTTCTGACTTCAACAAAGATTTGATTAAGGCTTATGATATGGTTTTTGAAAATTTTGCGTTGGGTATGAAAGGCGTGGCCAAAAGAGGCGCGGTTTTAGTTGATAAAGACGGGGTGGTTCAATACGCTGAGGAAACAGCTAATCCCGGCGAACAGGTAAACTTTGAAGCCCTGAAAGCTGCTTTGGAAAAACTGAATTAAGCATTTATAATAGTATCTGCCCTTGCATGGCTACCCTCCGGCCCACAGCAATGACGGTTACCCAGGTTTTCTGAATTTTTCACAACTGGCCTGTAGTCTTTTTTAATTATTCTTCGTCTATAACTTTAGGCAGGCCGTTGTTTTTAGTCATTTGATTTTGGTATATTGGTTTGCTGCGCATTATTTGAGCTGGATGTTTAGGCTGAAGTATGTAGGTTGTCGTATATTCTGGAAGAGGAAAGTGAAAGATTGATAGCAAATTAAAGTGCAAGAACATGGCATACAAGAACTACAAGTTTAAAACACTCCGGGTGTTTGCCTCGGACGAATGGCTTGCCAATCGTACCCGCGAATACCGCTCGGTTTTTGACCGTAGCGAAACTACTTATATATCGGCCGAGATAGCTTTTTATAATAAGCTGTTTGATGAACAGGATTGGGAAACCACCATTAACCTGAAAGCTTTTTCGCATATAGACGGGAAGAAGAAAGAACTGTGCAGCCAGGATGAAAAAAGAAAGATACGCCTGGACGAAAACGTGGTTTATATCAATAAAGGCTGGGGGATGGCCACGCCCGGGGCTTTCTGGACACAGGGAGAATACAGCTGGGAAGCTTACATTGACGGCGAGCTGATAGGCACCAAGCGTTTTTATCTGGAAGACGTGGGCAAGGTAGCGGCCGATAACAACCCGTTTTTTGATATCGAATCTATCAGGTTTTATACTGGCGATTACAACGCAGTAAATAACGAGAATAAGGTTTACCTGAAAAAGATAAGCCGCAACGAAACCCAGTATTTATACACTGAGTTTAAGCTGAAGAATAAACTGGCAACCGAATGGAACTGCGAGGTTTTCTTTAACTGGTATAATGCATCGGGTTTATTAAAGGCGCGGATTGAAAGATTTAGAAAAGTAGAGGCCGCTAAAATGAACGAGGTTTTCTCGTTTAATGAGGGCTGGGGGAATGATATTCCCGGAACCTGGAAAGACAGCAAATACCGCCTGGAAATAGTTTTTATGGATACTGTTATTGCCGTTTTACATCTTGAAACGGCTGATGAAGATGAAGAAGGCGAAGTAGAGATAAGCTATGCAACCGGTAATGTTGCTGGCCCAAGCGCCGCACAACCTGTAGCTGCTGATGAGTCGCTGGAGGCAAATGTGAAGAAGCTGGATAGTCTGGTTGGTTTAGAGGAATTAAAGAAAGAAGTTAAGAACCACATTGACTATCTGAACTTTCTGAAATTAAGGCAGGAGAGAGGCTTTAAAGACTCAGAGCGGATTAACCTGCATTCGGTGTTTACCGGCAACCCCGGCACCGGTAAAACCACTGTGGTTAAGTTATTGGGGCAGATTTATAAAAGTATGGGACTGCTGAGTAAGGGCCATGTAAAAGAAGTAGACCGTGCCCAACTGATAGGAGAGTACATTGGTCAAACTGCCCCCAAGGTTAAGAAGGCCATTGAAGAGGCCAAAGGGGGCATTCTGTTTATTGACGAGGCCTATTCGCTGGCCCGCGAAGCCGATGACAGCAAAGATTTTGGGAAAGAGGCCATTGAGGTGCTGATTAAGGAAATGAGTGACGGTACCAAAGATATGGCGGTAATGGTTGCGGGTTATCCCCACGAGATGGAGATATTTCTGAAATCGAATCCGGGTCTGCGTTCGCGCTTTGCCAACTACTTTCATTTTGAAGATTACCTGCCTGATGAACTGCATGCAATTGCCGTTAGTTATGCCATACAGAAGAATGTAAAACTTACCGAAGCTGCCAATGCATATCTGGGCGAG
>Ga0316217_10003302_pt1 | contig 18530 bp, 14 predicted proteins | sample 1anoAmetaG_FD_203633 | JGI IMG/M metagenome (GOLD analysis project Ga0316217, IMG submission 203633) | Freshwater microbial communities from Trout Bog Lake, Wisconsin, USA - 1anoA | ecosystem: Environmental > Aquatic > Freshwater > Lake > Hypolimnion/Profundal zone | place: USA: Wisconsin...
CGCTCCAGTTCGGAGTAGGAGATGGAACATTCCGTGCCAATGATGGCGGGCCGATCCGGATAGCGGCTGGCTGCCTCCCGGAAGCGCTGAACAATGGCGCTAGTCTGCATTCGGTGGACTCGCTCGGTACGTAGTTGTGGTGCTCGATTCCGAGTCAGTGTAGCATGCGGCGCGGGCGGCACATCAAGCGGTGCTCACGCAGCGCTCAGGAAAAACCTGCCGTGACGATGCCTTCGTTCTTCTCGCTGGGGCACCCAGCATGGGTTGTGCCGCCAGCCTGCGATTTTGCGCTAGTTGGCCGCTGCTTTGGCGGTTTTTCCGACCACAAAGCTGTCGCCGGGCACGAATGCACCCTTTTCGTCGAGGCGGTACATGGTGGCCTTCAGTTCGCCGCCCTCGCTCACGAACTTGACGTAGTGAAAGATGGGGAAGATGTTGTCCTGGTAAAGGTCCGCTGGGGTTCGCGCAATGCGATACGGTTTGGCTCCGCCGCCGCCGCTGACCAGATAGATGACGCCGTTGCGCTCGAAGCGCTCGTAGCTGTGGATGTGTCCGGCGATGACGACGATGCTCGCCTTGAGATGCGGGGCCGCGGCCTCCAGTTGATGGGCCAGCGCGTCCTCGTTGGGACGCACGTCGTGGGAGGGGTCGTCCACGATCGGGTCCGCCATGGGCGGATGGTGCAGGGAGACGAAGACGTAGCGGGTCCGCTTGGGCAAAGCTTTCAGCTGCCTGGAGACCCATTGGGACTGCCGGCTGCCGGGGGTGAGATCGAGGTTGCTGTCCACGGTGAGGAGGTAGGCTTGGCCGAAGCGCACCGAGTACCAGCGCCGTCCCTTGAGTTCGGGAAAGTTATTCCACCAGTTCTCGAGGCAGCTCTCCGGGCAGTTCTTCGCGGGGCCGTAGAGTTCGTGGTTGCCCATGGCGGGAAAGACCTTGAGCCCCTCGGCGCGCCAGGCCGCCGTCTCCTGGCGATACACCGCGTAGTCGTTGGCAACTCCGCCGTGAAAGGGTACGTCGCCGCTAAGCAGCAGCACGCCGGGCTTCTCCTCGGCAATCTTTGCCACCAGCGCCCGCCGCGCCTCCGGGTTGGTATCGATGGAGTCGGCCGGATCGGTAAAGCGCATGTCGCCGTAGGCGATCAGGGTCCAGCCGTGCCTGGGAGCCGCGAGGGTGAAGGTCGGCCCCGCCTGGCTGAGCAGACCGGCGGTGGACGCGGCATCGGCTGCCCGGGCGGGCAGCGCGGACCAGGTTAGCGCCAGCGCCAGTATCCATGCGATCCCGGGCAGCTTCCCTGGGTTTCCGAAGCCTGTGCTCCCGAATCCTGGGTTTCCCAACTTCATTCTGGGTCCACCTCGCCCTTGCGGTTGGCGTGCACGTTTGAAATCGATTCGACCGCGTGCAGCGGAGTCTCCGGGCGCAGCGCACGCTGCATCAACACGCTGTCCACCCAGCGTCCGAACTTGAACCCGACCGCCGTCAACGTCCCCACCGGCCGGAAGCCGAGCCGCCGGTGCAGCCCGATGGAGGCCGCGTTGCCGCTGTCCCCGATCACGGCAATCATCTGCCGCCAATCGCCCTGCCGGCAGCAGGCGATCACGTTCTCCAGCAGCGCCCGTCCCAGGCCCTGCCCCAGGTGTCCGGCGTCTACGTAGATCGAGTCTTCCACGGTATAGCGGTAGGCTCCCCGCGGCCGGTAGGCGGCGGCGTAGGCGAACCCGACCAGCTTCCCGTCTACTTCGGCGGCCAGGTAAGGCAATCCGAGACTCACTACCTCCGAGCGGCGGCGCGCCATCTCTTCTAGCGGTGGCGGTTCCAGCTCAAAGGTGGTGCAGCTATGCAGCACATATTGTCCGTAGATGCGCGTGATCTCGCCGAGATCGTCTTCGGTGGCTGCCCGAATTCCACGTTCCCCCATCCGTCTCTCGCGCCTCCGCGGTGGTTATCTTAGCGCACATCCTGCTTCGGCGGTGTGGGGGAGCAACAGCGAGAGCAACCGCAACGGCCCCACCCAAGCCAAAAGAGGGCTTGAATGGGGCACCCGAACGTTCATTTGCCGGAGTGGTAGGAGCCGAGCACACGCAGTTCGACGATGCAGGGCTGGAGTTCGGCGAGAGCCTTGACCATGCGCGGATCGGAGGCCGCGGCGGCGACCTCAAAGAAAAAGCGGTAGTGCCAGGGAGTTCCGACCAGGGGGCGGCTGACCAGGCTCATCAGGTCGATGGAGTTCAGGGCAAAGGGCTCCAGCGCATGGAAGAGCGCGCCGGCCTGGTTGGCCACGGTGAGGACAAGGGTGGTGGCGTCGGCGTCTGGGATGGCTTCGGTGACGCAATGCGTGGGTTGCAGCAGGGCGAATCGGGTGAAGTTGTTGGGATCGTCCTCGACGGCGGAGACCAGGATCTGGGCGCCGTACTCGCTGGCGGCGTACTCGCTGGCGATGGCGGCCACGGAGGGATCGCCCAGCTCCATGATCTGGCGGACGCTGCCGGCGGTGTCTTCGGCAACGGCCTTGCTGATGAACGGATGGGCGGCGAAGAAACGCTCGCACTGGGCCAGGGCGACGGGATGCGACTGAATGCGGCGAATCCCGTCCAGCGAGGAGCCGGGGCATCCGATGACACAGTGGCTGATGCGCAGGACCACCTCGCCGATCATGGTATGCGCAGACTGGTAGAGCAGGTCGTAGCAGCGCAGGACGGGGCCGGCGAGCGTGTTCTCCAGCGGAGCCAGGATAAGGTCGGCGCGGCCCTCGGCGATCGAGTCAAACAGCGACTCAAAGGTGGGACAGGCGATGGTTTGGACGCCTTCGCCGAGCAGCTTGCGGGCGGCAATCTGGCTGAAGGCGGCGGACTCTCCCTGAAAGGCAACGCGGGCGGTAGGGGCTATGTTGTGCATGAGGACTCCGCTCCCTTGTAACGGAAGAGAGCGGAAGCTGTCAATGTGTGGCGGGGCGCTGGGTCAACGGGCTGAGGAGCGGGTGCGGGAGCCGGCCAGGATATCTTCGACCGCTTTGCGCAGGCCGTCCACGCCGAATGGCTTCTGGAAAAAGGCCACCGAGCCGGAGTGCAACTCATCGCGCGTGGGAGCGATATCGGAATAGCCGGACATGAAGATGACGGGCAGCTTGGGACGGAGGGCGCGCAGGGAGTTGACCAGCTCGCGGCCACTCATGCGCGGCATGACGATGTCGGTCACCACCAGATCAATCAGTAGCAACTGGCGTTTGGCCATCTCCAGGGCCTGGGCTCCGTCGCTCGCCTGCAGCACAAAGCAGCCCATGGAGCTCAGGGTATTGTGCAGACAGCGGCGCAGGATGTCCTCATCCTCGACCAAAAGAATGTTGGCGCGAATCGGCTTGGGAATTCCGTCCACCGGGAATCCAGTACTGGCCAGCTCGGGTTCGCGAGGCACGGCAGGCAGGTAGATGGTGAAAGCGCATCCCTTGCCGGGGGCGCTCTCCACCAGGATGTGGCCGCCGCTCTGTTCGACGACCCCGTAGACGGTCGCCAGGCCGAGGCCGGTTCCCTTGCCCTGTCCCTTGGTGGTGAAGAAGGGCTCGAAGATGTGCGCCTGGGTGGCGGCGCTCATGCCGATGCCGGTATCGGCCACCGAGAGCTGGACGTATTGGCCGGGCTTGATTTTGCCGTTGCCGTTGGCGATTTCCTCGGCCAGTTCGATGGTAGAGCTTTGAATGGTGAGCCGTCCGCCGTGGGGCATGGCGTCACTGGCGTTGACCACGAGATTCATCAGGACTTGCTGCAGTTGTCCGGGGTCGGCCTCGATACAGGCCTCGCCCGCCCCTGGATGGGTGACGAACTCGATGTCTTCGCGGATCAACCGGCGCAACATCTGCTGGGAGGAGTGCAGTAGTTCGTCGATGGAGAGCCGCATGGTCTGCAGCACCTGCTTGCGGCTGAAGGCGAGCAGCTGGCGGGTAAGCACGGCGGCCCGGGTTCCGGCTTCTTCAATGGCGTGCGCCTTGCCGCCCATGGGCGTATCCACGCCAAACTCTTCCTTCAGAAGCGAGGCGTAGCTGTTGATGATCATCAGCAGGTTGTTGAAGTCGTGCGCCACGCCGCCGGCCAGCGAGCCCAGGGCTTCCATCTTTTGAGCCTGGCGCATGCGCTCTTCGAGCTGCTTCTTCGCGGTCCAGTCCTCCATGATAGCCATGGCGCCGGTGGGCTGGCCTTGATCGTCGTGCAGCAGAGAGATGCTGTTGCGGAACCAGACCGAGGAGCCGTCCTTGTGCGGATAGCGCCGCTCGATGACGTAGCCGGAAATCTCTCCTGCGACCAGGCGGGAGAAATCATCCTGTCCCTGGGCATCGGCAACCACTCCGAATCCGATGGCGGACAACTCCTCGGCGCTGTAGCCGGAGAGCTGGCATAAGGCGGGGTTCGCCTCCAGCAGTCTGCCTTCAAGATCGACCATGGCAATGCCAACGGCAGCGTTGGCGAAGGCGTCCCGGAAGGCGACGGTGTTCAGCGGCGACGACGGCAAAACAGACATAAAACAGGCTTCTCACTTGGTAACTGCTGGCAGCGCGAATTTGACGATCCAGTTACCATGATACGGAGATGGACATGAATAGCGAGTAAATTACTTCACCCGGAGACACCATAGCAATCGGCTGGACCATTACGGAAGTAATCCCCGAATGGAGTCGCCACGGCGCGGAGTCAGGTTGCGAATGTTTCAGGGATGGGCTGCGCGGATGAGATCGCCACCGGCCTGCCGTGTGGGCAGGCCGGCGGCAATACGGGCTTTAGTAACGAGCCGGACGGGCTTCGTAGTCGGTGATGGCCTGCTGTTTCTGCAAGGTGATGTCGATCTGGTCGAGGCCGTTAAGCAGGCAGTGCTGGCGGAAGGCGTCGAGCGGGAACTTGGCGCTGAAGCCGCTGTGATCGCTGACAATGAGGTTCTCAACGTCGACGTTGAGATGGTAGTTGCGCTGGTGGGCCGCCTTGGCGAGCAGCTCGGCCATGGCGGCCTCGGGCAGCTCGACCGTGAGCAGTCCGTTATTGGAGGCGTTGGTGTGGAAGATGTCGGCAAACGACGGGGCGATGACCACCAGGATTCCAAAGTTGGTAAGCGCCCAGGCGGCGTGCTCGCGCGAGGAGCCGCAGCCGAAGTTTTTCCCGGCCAGCAGAATGCTGCCGTGGTTGTACGGCTCCTGGTTCAGGATGAAGTCAGGCAACGGATTGCCCGCGGCATCGTAGCGCCAGTCGTTGAACAGGAACGGGCCGTATCCGGTGCGCTCAATGCGCTTGAGGAACTGCTTGGGAATGATCTGATCGGTATCGACATTGGCCCGGTCGAGTGGAATGACCTGGCCGTGATGAGTGCGCATCGGCTGCATTCGACTACTCCTTGTAATCCCAGTTACGCACGTCGGTAAAGTGTCCGGCAACGGCAGCGGCGGCGGCCATGGCGGGACTGACGAGGTGGGTGCGGCCACCGCGTCCCTGGCGGCCTTCAAAGTTACGATTGCTGGTGGAGGCGCAGCGCTCACCGGGCTGCAGGACGTCCGGATTCATGGCCAGACACATGGAGCAGCCGGGCTCGCGCCACTCGGCTCCTGCCTCGCGGAAGATACGGTCCAGGCCCTCGCTTTCGGCCAGTTTCTTGACTGCTGCCGAGCCGGGGACGACCATCATCTGCACCTTGGGGCTGACGTGGTGTCCCTTGATGACCTTGGCCGCTTCGCGCAGGTCTTCCAGGCGCCCGTTGGTACAGGAGCCGACGAAGACGCGATCGACGGCGAGCGAGTTCAACGGCGCGCCGGGGGCGATGCCCATGTATTCCAGGGCGCGGGAGATGGACAGCTTTTCGATCTCGTCCTTGCCGTCCTCCGGACGCGGCGCGCTGCCGGTGACGGGCGCCGACATTCCCGGCGAAGTTCCCCAGGTAACCCAGGGCAGCAGGGCGGAAGCATCGAAATCGAGGACGCGGTCGAAGTGCGCGCCGGGATCGCTGGGCAGGGTGCGCCAGTAGGCGACGGCGCGCTCCCAGTGCTCGCCCTGAGGCGCGTGGCGGCGGCCCTTGAGATAGGCGTACGTGGTTTCATCGGGGGCGATCATGCCGGCGCGGGCGCCGCTCTCGATGGCCATGTTGCACAGCGTCATGCGGCCCTCCATGGAGAGGGCGCGGATGGCGGGGCCAGCGTACTCGATGGCGTAGCCGGTGCCGCCGTCGGTGCCGATCTTGTTAATGATGCCAAGCGCCAGGTCCTTGGCGGTAACGCCCGCGGGCAGCGCGCCGGTAACATTGATCAGCATCGATTTAGGACGCTTCTGCTGCAGGGTCTGGGTGGCGAGCACGTGCTCGACCTCGCTGGTGCCGATGCCGAAGGCGAGGGCTCCGAAGGCGCCGTGGGTGCTGGTGTGGCTGTCTCCGCACACGATGGTTTTGCCGGGATGGGTGACGCCCTGCTCGGGGCCGATGACGTGCACGATGCCGCTCTCGGGCGAATCGATGTCGGCCAGGTGAATGCCGAACTCGCGGCAGTTCTGGCGCAGAGTGTTGATCTGCTGAGCGGCGATGGGATCGAGAATGTTGAAGCGCTCGGCGGCCGTGGTGGGCACGTTGTGATCGATAGTGCCAAAGGTGAGATCGGGACGGCGCACCTTGCGGCCGGCCAGGCGCAGGCCTTCGAAGGCCTGGGGCGAGGTCACCTCATGCACCATGTGCAGATCGATATAAAGCAGAGCCGGCTGCGGCTCTTCGTGCCAGACAACGTGGGAGTCCCACAGCTTGGCGAACAGGCTGCGGGGTGCTTCGGAAGAGGATGGCTTAGTCAACGGAAAAACCTCAGACGGCAAAGTATGCCATGCGCGAATTAAACGCTTCGGCGGGGCGGCCGGCGAAGCGCGGAAGAAACTCCTGGGTGCTGCGTCCTGGATCATTCCAAGGCAACAGAGCGGCGGCCCTCGATCCGGAGTGCCGGACCCGCTGGATGGCCGCCGCGGATTCTGCTAGGCCGTCACCAGATTCGGCGAATCGTTCGGCGAGTCGCTCACCGGACCGCGATGGGTAGCCACCATCGAGATCAGATCCTGATCGTAAACCTTTTTCTTGCGATCAGCCAAGTGGGTGAACTTGCCGTAGAGCACTTCGATCTCCTCGGCCGATACGTTGAGGCCGAGCTCGTTGAAGCGATGCATGAGTGCGTGGCGTCCCGAGTGCTTGCCCAGGACAATGCGGTCGCCGGGCATGCCCACCGATTCCGGGGTCATGATCTCATAGCAGATGGGGTTGCTGAGCACACCATGCTGGTGAATACCCGCCTCATGGGCGAAGGCATTGCGTCCGACGATGGCCTTGTTGGGCTGCACGTTGAAGCCGAGCGTCTGGGAGAGCAGCTGGCTGCTGGCGTACAGCTTGGAGCGGTCCACGCCGCACTTGTAGGGAAAAACGTCGGAGCGGACGAAGAGGCTCATGACGACCTCTTCCATGGCGGCGTTGCCGGCGCGCTCTCCGATGCCGTTGATGGTGCACTCCACCTGGCGGGCTCCGGCGGCGACGGCGGCCAGCGAGTTGGCGACGGCCATGCCGAGATCGTTGTGACAGTGGCAGGAGAGAACAATGTTCTCGCCCTTCACGGTATGGCGGATCTTGCGGATGAGGTTGCCGTACTCGACGGGCATGGTGTAGCCGACGGTGTCCGGAATATTGAGCGTGGTGGCGCCGGAATCGACGGCCACCTGCAGGATCTCGCAGAGGAAGTCGGGATCGGACCGGGTGGCGTCCTCGGGCGAGAATTCCACGTCATCGCACAGCGAACGGGCGTGGGAAACCCAGTCGCGGACATGGCTGAGCGCATCCTCGCGCGACATCTTGAGCTTGTACTTGAGATGGATGTCGCTGGTGGCCAGGAAGGTGTGGATGCGCGGGCGGGCCGCGGACTTCAAGGCCTGATGGGCAACGTCGATATCCTTGCGCATACAGCGGCAAAGACCGGCGACGCGGGTACCGCGAATTTCGCTGGCGACACGCTGCACGGCTTCGAAATCACCTTGCGAGGCGATGGGAAAGCCGGCTTCGATAATGTCCACGCCAAGGCGCTCCAGCTGGCGGGCCAACACCAGCTTCTCCTCGGTGTTCATGCTACAGCCGGGCGACTGTTCACCGTCGCGCAGGGTCGTGTCAAAAATCAGAACTTGTTCGGATGGGGCGGCTACGTCGATATCCATCTCTCTACATTCGATTGTTCCTGGACATTAGTCAAACTACTTTTCTTGTAGCGTGCATAAGAAAATATGATTTAATAAGAAACGCTAATTTCACTAGTACGGATGGCTAATTATGGATTTGTATCAACTTGAGGCATTTGTTGCGGTGGCGCAGGAGCGCAGCTTTTCCCGGGCGGCGCTGCGGCTGCATCGCACCCAGTCGGCGGTGAGCCAGACCATCGGCAAACTCGAGGATACACTGGGCGAGAAGGTTTTTGAACGCTCCTCGCGCGATGGCACGCTGACGGCCGCGGGAAAAGTTTTGCTGGAGTACGCCGAGGAGCTGCTGAACCTGCGCGACCGGGCCACGGACGCCATCACGGAGCTGCGCAGTCTGCACGAAGGCAAGCTGACGGTGGCGGCCAACGAGTTCACCTCGCTGTGCCTGCTGCCGGCGCTGCACCTCTACCACCGGATGCACCCCTCGATCAAAATTCAGGTGCAGCGGACGCTGGCCGGCGACGTGCCAAGGCTGATCCTTACGCATCAGGTGGAGCTGGGTGTGCTGTCGTTCAAGCCGGAGGACGAGCAGTTGAACTCGACGGTTTTTTACCGCGACGAGCTGGTGTTTGTGGTGTATCCGGGACACTCGCTGGCGGCGGCGAAAAACGTGAGCATTCACGACCTGGGAGCGGAGTCGTTTGTGGCCCACAACGTGACCTCGCCGCTGCGCCTGAAGGTGATTGAGGCATTCAAGAAGACGCGCACGACTCTGCACATGGACGTGGAGCTGCCCACGCTGTCGAGCGTCAAGGAGTTTGTGCGCATGGGCAACGGAGTGGCGCTGATGCCGCGCATGAGCGTGGAGGGCGAACTGCAGCGCGGCGAACTGGTGGCGGTTTCGGTGGACGAACTGCGGCTGGAGCGGACGCTGCGGCTGGTGACCCGCAAGGGCGCGACCCTGTCGCATGCGGGCGTGGCGTTTATGAACGTCTGCCGGAACATGGCGGCCGATCCGAAACATCGCGCGGTGTTCGAGCCGGAGGGCCCAGAGACGGCACGGCGCAGGGCGAAGAGCAGTGCGCAGCGCTGAGTTTCGATTGGCCACGCGGTAAATACGGTTTGGAAGACCCTGGAGACGATCCGGGGTTCTTTTTTGCGCTGGAAGGGCGGCGGGGATGGACCAGCCACGCGGCTGTGCCGGGCTAAAGCGAGCGCCTTACTCAGGCAGGGCTGGTGCAGAGCGGCTTATCGGAATCATGAGATTTCGCCGCTCTGAATTTAATCGGAGCACCCAGCAGCGGGTTGATTCTGATACACTCTGTTCCGGCACGGCAGTGACCCCACAACAAATTAGGAGCAGAGAATATGGCGACAGCCGTAGTAAAAGAAGCGACAGCTGCAGGGCAGGAAATCGATGTATTGACTTCAAAAGCTTTGAAGGCGCTTGAAGTAATGAAGACCTTCAACCAGGCGCAGGTCGACAAGATCATCAAAGCGATGGCAGAAGCTGGCGTGGCCAACGAGCGCTACCTGGCCGAGTTCGCCGTCGAAGAGACCGGCATCGGCAAAGTGGAAGACAAGGTCATCAAGAATCACTTCGGCACTCAGGTCGTGTATGACTACATGAAGGATGCGAAGTCGGTCGGCATTATCGATGAAACCGACGGCATCATCTCGATCGCCGAGCCGTTCGGAGTTGTGGCGGCCGTGACGCCGACCACCAACCCGACTTCGACCACGATGTTCAAGTCGCTGATTGCGCTCAAGGGCCGCAACGTCATCATCCTGGCCTTCCACCCCCGCGCGCAGAAGTGTAGCGCGGCGGCCGCCAAGATCATGCTCGATGCCGCTGTGGCTGCAGGCGCCCCGGCTGACTGCATCCAGTGGGTCACCCAGCCTTCCGTCGAAGCCACCAACGCCCTGATGACGCACCCGGATGTTTCGATCATCGTGGCCACCGGCGGCGGCGCCATGGTGAAGGCAGCCTACAGCTCCGGCCACCCCGCACTGGGTGTAGGACCGGGCGGCGTGCCGATCTTCATCGAGAAGACGGCCAACCTGGACATGGCGACCTCTGACGTCATTGCCTCGAAGACCTTCGACAACGGAACCATCTGCTCCTCCGACCAGTCGGTGATCTTTGACGACAAGGCTACCTGCGACAAGGCCCTCAAGATCTTCCAGGAAAAGGGCGCCTATCTTTGCACCGAAGAAGAAAAGGCCAAGCTGGAACAGGTGATGTTCGACAAGGAGCGCGGCGTTCCTTCGATGGCCATTGTGGGCAAGAGCCCGCAGGTGATCGGCGCACTGGCCGGGCTGAAGATTCCGGAGAACATCAAGATGCTGCTGGTTCCTTTGACCGCGACCAGCGGCGAAGACTGGATGAGCCACGAAAAGCTGTCGCCGGTGCTGGGCTGGTATCTTGCGAAAGACACCAAGTCCGCCATTGAAGCGGCTGCCAATCAACTGGAGTTCGGCGGCGCCGGCCACTCGGCGGGCATCTTCACGGAAGACGAGAAGATTGCCGAGCAGTTTGCGATGACGGTGCACGCCAACCGCGTGATGTGGAACCAGCCTTCGGTCCACGGCACCATCGGCGCGCTGTACAACTCCCTGGTTCCGTCGCTCACTTTGGGCTGCGGCGCTCGCGGCGGCAACATCACCAGCGAAAACGTCGGCTACAAGAACCTGCTCAACATCAAGAGACTGGCCCGCAGAAAGGCATAAGCGGCTCCGGTTTGCGGCGCAAGCCGCGTGGTGGTCACGCGTGAGAAGAAGCGGTGTTCCGGAAAACGGAACGCCGCTTTTTTGTTGCTTGGGAAAAAGACAGGAACGAAAGCAAGGGCAAAGACAAAGGCAAAAGCCCCGCCCAACCAAAAGAAGGTTGAACGGGGCACCCTGATGGGTTCCTCAGGGTTGATCGGTTAGTGGCCGGCGGAGGCGAGAGCTACGTGGGCGGTGGGCGCGAGGCTGAATGCGTACCAGGCGATGGCACCCATGACGGCCAGGGCGAGGCCGGCGGCGGCGCTCAGGTAGGTGAGGCGGGCTTTGCCGCCATCGCTCTCGACGATCTTCCAGAGAATTCCTCCCGAGCAGGCGCCGTTGGCGACGTGATAGACGGTTCCCAGGACGCCGGCGAGCAGAAGCACGAGGGTGATGGTGCCCATCAGCGGAGAGCTGAAGGGATGGAAGCCGGAGGCGGTGTAGGCAAAGGCGGCGCCGTCGGGCGCTCCGGAGGATGCGAGCGCGCTCCAGTGGCCGGGCTGGGTCAGTCCGCGGCCGCGCATGCTGGCCACGTGCGCCAGCAAAAAGGCGACCATGGCCACACCACTCCAGCGCTGCAGGAAGAAGCGCAGCTTGCCGCCGCGGTTGCAGCTCTTGACGTCGTAGCGCAGGCCTTCCTTGGTGAGCAGGAAGACTCCGCTGGCGGCCTGCAGCAGCATAGGCAAAAAGACCAGCAGGAAGACCGCGCCGGGCAGATAGGCCAGCGAGCGGTGCAGCAGGCTCACGGCTCCCTCATATTTGTCCGGGTTGACCCCGGTGAGGCCGATGAGGAAGTGCACGCCCAGGAATACGGCAAGCCACAAGCCGATGGCTGCATGAAATTTGCGGGGCGGACGCAGGACGCCGCAGGCGCATCCGGGCTTGGGCTCATGCTGCGTCTGCAATAAGGGATGATTGTAGGCCGTGGGCGAGCCGCCCGGCGCTGTGGGAACGGCCTCGGCGGGATTGGTTGCGTTGGACTCCATGGGAAACCTCCGTTGCTGACAGCAGGACCCTCGGAAGCTCACCCGTCGGCCGCTTGCCCATTAAGAGTGGGGCCAAATCGCTGGGCAAACAAGACAAAGTTTTTTATAGGAGCTATTTGCGAACGCGCGGGGGACAAAAGAAAACCCGCATATGGCTTCGCAAGCCGGGTCCGCGTCTACGTATACCACTCCAGTCAAGGGTCTATCTCCCGGTGACAGGACTCGCACAGCGCCGTTGCGGTGGCGAAGCCCGGCGGCAGGAGATTCAACCTGTCGGAGTGGTGCGGCTGGTGACAGGAGAGGCATGTGATATCGGGCGCATCTTTGCCGAGATCCGTGTTAGGCCCCGTGATGGGATGTCCTTCTACCGGGTGATTGGCGGTCAGAGCCTGATTCAAACCCAGGGACGGCATCCCCTGGAATTGGTCCAGGGGCAGCGTTATGCCCCAGGGAACGGTGGCTGTCCGCTTTTGCGGATCGATCTTAAGCCGGGAGCGCACGTGACATCCCATGCACAGCTCTTGTGGTGGAGCGAGAAGCTGCTTCGGCCAGTCGCTGGCGTGCGGGGAGTGGCAGACGATGCAGTTGCCTTGCGCATACGGCGCGTGCAGCACCTTATCGTTGACCTTCTCATGACAGGTGAAGCAGAGTTCGTTGGGCGGTAATACGAGGCTGACGAGGGTCCTCTTTTTTTTGCTGATCACGGTATGACAGGCAGAGCAGCCCTGGGCGGCAATCACGGTATGCACGAACTTTCCTTTGGCTTTGTCCTGGTGGCACTGGATGCATACGGTGGAATCGGGGTTTGTGCCCAGGGGCACAGGATGTTCCGCGGCTCTCGCGCCAAGGTGCAGCAGGATGAAACACAAACTCGACGCAACCAGGTACCGCGTCGAGGACTGAACCCTTCTGCCGGATAACAACTCTTCGATTGGGCCTCGCATAGAGCTCTCTTCAACGCTAGAGCGGCCCAGCCTGACGGTTGCCAATTTCCCCGGAAAAGCGCAGCTCTGCAAAGGCTGTGCTTCGGTTCGAGTGGGCACCGGCATCCTGACTGTATCGCTCCACCAGCCCGTAGGATGCGGCGGCACCTACCTGGGATACCAGTCGAGGATTCGGACTTCGATGCCGCTTCCGGCGAGGCGCTGCTTGAAGATGCCGAGGTCGGAGCCGCGGTAGTGGTAAGGGATGACGACCTTGGGGTGGAAGGCGCGAACGGCATCGGCGGCTTCCTGCGGCGGCATGGTGTAGGGGAGATTCATGCAGACAAAGGCAAGGTCGATGTTTTTGAGGGCGCGCATCTCGGGGGTGTTTTCGGTGTCGGCGGAGAAGTAGATGCGCTTGCCACCGTAGGTGAGGACGTAGCCGTTGTCGCGTCCCTTGGGGTGATAGAACTGGCCGGGAGCGGGTCCGCGCTTGAGGTTGTAGGCCAGGACGGCTTCGATGGTCCACTGGCTCCAGTGCTGGGTTTCTCCGTTGGCGATGGGATGGGCGGAGGGAAACTGCTCAACCACTGATGGCGGCGCGATGACCAGGGTGTCTGGCTGGCTGAGCGCGGCGATGGCGTCGGGATCGAAGTGGTCGGGATGAATGTGGGTAATCAGGATGAGATCGGCCTTGGGAAGTCCGGTGAAGTTGGCGGGCTTGGCGGGATCGATGTAGATGGTTTTGCCTCCGGCCTGAATGAGGGCGCTGGCGTGGTAGAGAGGCGTGATGCTGACGTCTCCGGCAGAGGTTGGCAGGGTTTGCTTTTGCGCAAAGAGCTCGGTGGCGAGGAGCAGGAGGACGAGAGACTTCATGGCACGGATATGGATGGCAGGGCGGAACGGGAGGATTCCTTAAAGGCAGGAGCTTAGAGGAAGGACCGCTGGGCGGCCGAAGGGACCTTGGCGCGGCGGTGGAGATCTGCGCGGCGCAGGGGTCCCTCACTGTGTTCGGGATGACAACTCAGAAACACAGGCAGGGGCAACGGCAAGGGCATCAACCTCCCGGGCGGGAGAGGACGTGGGTGAAACGCTGTTTGAGGTTGAGGAAGGGCATCTCCAGCCAGCGGTAGCTGACGGCGGCAAAGGCGACGGTGATGGCAAAGGCTACGGCGTTGCGGAACAGGTAGTGCGGCAGGTTGGTGTCCTGATGGCGGATGGTGTAGTCGGTGATCATCAGGCCGACGACGTGGAAGACATAGAGGCTGTATGAGATGCGTCCGAGGTAGACGAGCGGGGCCATGGCCAGCATTCGCCACCTTCCGTCTTGCTCGGTTCCACCCACATCTGCCAAATGAGGCGGATTCGGGGCACCTTCCAAACTACCGCTTCGCAGCCGGGTACGCAGTAGCAGACGCCGCTCCGGCCGCGGGAGTTCGGGAGGCGATTTGTGCAGGGCGGAGAGAAAGAGAGCGACGGCTCCCAGGGCCATGGTGGGATAGCCGAGCATGACGCGCGGAACGGTGAGGGGATCGCCTTTGATCTCGAAGTAGTTGGCGGCGATGGCGAAGCAGGCGATGCCGGCGGCGAAGAGCGCAACGCGGTGCAACCGGGCGATGCGCGGGGCGCGTCCGGCGAGCAGGGCGGCGAGCAGGATGCCGAGGGCAATGGCGTCGAGCTGAACGAAGGTGTTGGCCCACATTTTGGATTCCCAGGTGTGGCGTGCGGCGAGGTACCAGCGGGTGAGGTTGGCGGTGACCAGCATGGCGGCCGAGGCGACGAGCAATCCGCGCTGCGAGAGGCGGCGCATGGTGACCGGCCAGAAGATGTAGAACTGCTCCTCGACGGAGACGCTCCAGAGAGGAAAGATGATGGACGAGGGAAAGCCGACGAAGACGACCCACCAGTTTCCGCTGAGCAGGGTGAAGGCCAGTCCGGCACGCCAGCCGATGTGCTGGTTGGGAATGTACCACTGCATCACCCAGGCAAAGGCGATGAAGCCGAAGTAGAGCGGCCAGATGCGCAGGATGCGGCGGATGTAGAAGGCGCGGAGATCGATGCGGCCGAAGCGCTGACGCTCGCGGATTAACAGCTCGGTGATGAGATAGGAGCTGAGAACGAAGAAGAGATTGACGCCAAAGGCTCCGGTGTTGCCGATGCCGGCCAGCAACGAGGCGAGCAGGGGCGAGGTGCCCATTTTGGTGTAGAAAGACGTCTCGTGCGGCAGCGAGTGGTGGAGAAAGACCAGGAAAAAGGCGAAGAAACGCAGGGCGTCGAGTTCGGGATGATAAAAGCGCTCGGTAAGCGAGCGGGCTGGAAACGAAGACACAGGGCCAATCCAAAAGCGGCGTTACAGATATGGTAGCAGGTGGTGGGGCTTCCAAGCTTCGCAGGTTGAAAGTTGAGGGAAAGATTTGGCCCGCGGGCGGATGTGAGCACAATAGACCAGACTTTGGAACGACAAGAGTAGAGAGTGAGGGCAGTGGGGTTCCACATATGTGGATCTCGCATGAGGAGAAAAACATGCGCCGTGTATGTTCGAATCTCGCAGCGTTTCCGTCAGTTTGAGTTTTGCCGCAAGTCAGCAAGGGAGATTCCAGATGGTTAAGAAAGCCGCATTCGCATTATTTGGTTTGATTTTGGCCGGTACGTTCATGGCGCCGCCGAAGGCAGTGGCCCAGATCCATGTTGGCGTTGCCATCGGAGCGCCGGAAGTTGTCGTTGCGCCGGCTCCTGTCGTGGTGTATGACGAGCCCTACTATGTCGCGCACAATTGGGATTCCGGATTCCACGATGGTTACTACTACGGCGGTGGCACCCGGTACCAGATGGACGCCCACGGAAATAAGCAGTACGACAACAAATACAGGGACGGAAGAGCTGCACGTGGCCACAACGATCATCATGGGGATAAGCACTAGAAATCGCTCATGGTATTGGTAAACGTCCGGCTCCTGTGTGGCACAGGAGCCGGAACTGCGTTTGGACGATGGAAGACACGAGAACAAGAGCAAAGTCAAAGGCCCCGCCCTAGCCAAAGGAAGGCTAGAACGGGGCACCCTGAGGTTGGTTCACAGATCGACATTTGTCGATCTGTGGCTGTTACTTGGTGGCGCCGCCGGAGCCGCCTTTTTCCTCCAGCGCCGCTTGTGCGGCCGCAAGGCGCGCGGTGAGGACGCGGAAGGGCGAGCAGGAGACGTAGTTAAGTCCGGTGCGGTGGCAGAACTTGACCGACTCGGGATCGCCGCCGTGTTCGCCGCAGATGCCGACCTTGAGGTTGGGCCGGGTTTTGCGGCCCTTGAGGGTTGCCATTTCGACGAGCTGGCCCACACCGTCCTGATCGAGCGTGGCAAAGGGATCCTGCTTGAAGATTCCCTGGCCAAGGTACTCGGGGAGGAACTTGTTGATGTCGTCGCGGGAGAAGCCGAAAGTCGTCTGGGTGAGGTCGTTGGTTCCGAAGCTGAAGAACTCGGCCTCCTCGGCGATCTGGTCGGCGACCAGAGCGGCGCGGGGGAGTTCGATCATGGTGCCGACCAGGTATTCGACGCGGTCCTTCTTTTCGGCGAAGACTTCCTCGGCGACGCGGCGGACGATGTCGGCCTGATTCTTCATCTCCTTGAGTGTGGTGGTGAGCGGAATCATGATCTCAGGGATGACGGTGATGTTCTGCTTCTTGAGCTGAAGAGCGGCCTCGATGATGGCGCGCGCCTGCATCTCGGTGATCTCCGGGTAGGTGATGCCGAGACGGCAGCCGCGGTGGCCGAGCATGGGGTTCTGCTCATGCAGGTCCTCGACGCGGGCGAGCATGGTGCGCAGTTCCTTGAGCTTGGGCGAGCGGGGCTTGGTGCACTCCAGTTCCTTGATCTGGACCATGAGATCCTCACGCTTGGGCAGGAACTCGTGGAGCGGCGGATCAAGGGTGCGGATGGTGACCGGGAAACCCTTCATGGCCTTGAAGAGTCCGGCGAAGTCGGCGCGCTGCATGGGGAGCAGTTTCTTGAGGGCGAGGCGGCGTTCCTTTTCGGTGGACGCCATGATCATGGCGCGCATGAAGGGAAGCCGGTCCTCGGCAAAGAACATGTGCTCGGTGCGGCAAAGGCCGATGCCTTCGGCGCCGAAGGCGATGGCGGTTTTGGCGTCGCGGGGAATGTCGGCATTGGCGCGAACCTTGAGCCGGCGGTGAGGATCGGCCCAGGCCATGAACTTGACCAGCGCGGGATCGTCGGGCGAGGCCTCCAGGGTGTTGAGCTTGCCCTTGATGACGCGTCCGCTGGTGCCGTCGAGGGAGATCCAGTCGCCTTCCTTGAAGGTCTGTCCCTTGACGCGCATTTCTTTTTTCTTTTCGTCGACGACGATGTCACCGGCTCCGGCGACGCAGCACTTGCCCATGCCGCGGGTGACGACGGCGGCGTGCGAGGTCATGCCGCCGCGCGAGGTGAGAATGCCGGATGCGACTTCCATGCCGGCGATGTCTTCCGGGGTGGTTTCGCTGCGGACGAGGATGATGGACTTGAACTTGCCCTTGCGGTAGACGGCGACGGCTTCCTCGGCACTGAAGACGAGCTGGCCGACGCAGGCGCCGGGAGATGCGGGCAGGCCCTTGGTGAGGACTTCGACCTTGCTTCCCTTCTCGTCGAGACGCGGGACGAGGAAGTCGTAAAGCTGGTTGGGCTCGACGCGGAAGACGGCTTCGTCCTGGGTGATGAGTCCTTCTTCGACCATGTCAATGGCGACCTTGACGGCGGCCAGGCCGGTGCGCTTGCCGTTGCGGGTCTGCAGCATGTAGAGCTTGGAATCCTGAATGGTGAACTCGAAGTCCTGCATGTCGCGGTAGTGCTGTTCCATGCGCGAGGTGATGTCGCGAAGCTGGTTGTAAACCTCGGGCATGACCTTTTCGAGCTCGGAGATGTGCAGCGGAGTGCGCACGCCGGAAACCACATCTTCGCCCTGGGCGTTGAGCAGGAACTCGCCGTAGAACTCCTTGGAGCCGGTGGCGGGGTTGCGGGTGAAGCCGACGCCGGTGCCGGAGGTGTCTCCCATGTTGCCGAAGACCATGGCCTGGACGTTGACCGCGGTGCCAAGCATGTCGTCGATGTTGTTCATGCGGCGGTAGTGGCGGGCGCGATCGTTTTGCCAAGAGCGGAAGACGGCGTCACGGGCCATCACGAGCTGATCATTCGGATTTTGCGGGAAGTCGATTTTGGCGTGCTTCTTGACGACCTTCTTGTATTCGGCGATGACTTCCTGCAGGGCCTTGGCGTCGAGTTCGGTGTCGAGCTTGGCCTTCTTCTGCTTCTTTTTGCCGTCGAAAACCTCTTCGAAGTGAGACTTCTCGATGTCCAGTACGACGTTGCCGAACATCTGAATGAGGCGGCGATAGGAGTCGTAGGCGAAGCGCGGGTTCTGCGTGCGGGCGGCAAGGGCCTTGACGCTTTCATCGTTGAGGCCGAGGTTGAGGATGGTGTCCATCATGCCGGGCATGGAGAACTTTGCGCCGGAGCGGACGGAGACGAGCAGCGGGTTTTCTCCGGCGCCGAGCTTCTGGCCCTGGAGAGCTTCCAGCTGCGCCAGAGCGGCGTTCATTTCCGCGTCCACGTTTTCGCTGACGTTGCCGCGCATGTACTCGCGACAGGCCTCGGTCTGAATGGTGAATCCCGGGGGAACGGGCAGACCTGCGTTGGTCA
>Ga0316217_10003304_pt1 | contig 18517 bp, 14 predicted proteins | sample 1anoAmetaG_FD_203633 | JGI IMG/M metagenome (GOLD analysis project Ga0316217, IMG submission 203633) | Freshwater microbial communities from Trout Bog Lake, Wisconsin, USA - 1anoA | ecosystem: Environmental > Aquatic > Freshwater > Lake > Hypolimnion/Profundal zone | place: USA: Wisconsin...
ACTATTCCTGATTTGCCAAGATCCGACTCGCGCGATATATCAGATCTACTATGATGCAATTGATCCCTACTTTGCATAAACCTTTGAATATTCTTTACAACTTCTCTACTGGCAGGTTCAAAATGTACTAGGATTACACACTGGCAAACTTTTATATGTTCTTGGATTAAAGTGGACCAATAAGAAGTTCATCAAATAGAATTCCCAAATTTCCAGTGCCCTACTCCTTCTACAACACCGAACAAATCACCTTAGCTATATCCAATTCCTTAATTCCTAAACTGCTAACGCTATTAATCTTTATTTTCTGTAACTTCCCAATCAACACCATCAATCTGTTCATCTCCCTATCACTTTTTAGCTTGAAAAGATTGAAAATGCTCAATAAAAGGTGCAAATCTTCATGGGTGATAATCAGCATGTCTTTCTCAAAAAATGATGGCAAAGTTTATACCACCAATTCCACAGTTTGTTATAGAACTTACTAGGGTTGGGATGCCATCCATTTGTAGATATTTTCATAGAAATTCTTTTTATTCGTGATTGATTTATACTGTTACCTAAAATAGTATGATTCTCGCAATTCTCTGAATTCCTGGCCGTAAATGAATAAAAGAGTGAAGAAGGAATTGATTTATTTTATTTGATATCTGATGTCTGAAACAAGCGAAGTAGGTAGCTAAGGAACTATTACCAAGATACGTAGTATGATCTTCTTGACCTTCAACCAAGAACTTTACTCGCTGGCTTAGATTTCGGACATCAGCTAGCCTGATAAACTCTTCATTTCGCTGTCTTATTTCTCACTCAGCCTACTATTACGGTACATTATACTTATTATATAGCTTGCTTAGACCATTGAGTAAGAAATACAATTCAAATTTTTGCTGCTATTCCGCTTACCTTTAGCTAAAGCATCAGTACTTTCCTTCTTGAGATGAAAGCCTTGCTAAAGTTTAACTATTTTTTAGTATTCTTAATAATTAAAAGCTTGCTTTGCTCATTAAATCTTATAAACTTGGTTCTAGGTATGCGTTGAAAAGTTATCTATTACAGTTTTAATCAAAATCATTTGTTTACATACTAAAATGTTTTCACTAACCCATGTTTTACTTCTTTTTTTGGGCTTCGGCTACCCTCGATACTCTATATTCTCATCTTCAGTGCCTAGGTATTATACCTTATCCGAGCGAAATCTTATTCATCCTAATTTACAAATCTAGACTCTACTCTCTTCGGACTGGTTTCATACAGTGTGTTTACTCTTCGGCTTTGCGAAAGAATGTTCCTGCGGCCTTACTCTACCACCTTTATGTGCTGGTATAGATTTCTTCGGTCCTTCGCCCTTTGACCTTCACGCTTCAGAAATTTGTTCCAAATCTACTCTCTGCTTTACTTCTCGTCTTATTTGTTTTTGTTGGCGTTGACCAACTCTCGAAGATGGATCGCCTATTGCTTGAATCTACTGTAAACACTATGACTAAAACAATCTATACTTCTAATTTATCTTTTGAGCGATGGGAGTACTCTATTGAGCATCAATCCTTCTATTTGCCTTTAGAAACTGGTCGATGTTTTGAAAGATATTATTTTTAATCTTTTTTTTCTAATCAGCTTTAGAATGTTTCAGTCGACTATTGATTCGATCCAAGCACTAATTGGCTTAATAAAAGGAGCTCTCTTACTTGCGGTCAAATGGCGTAGCGTATTTGTGATAGGAGAACGGATATTTCTGAGGAGTAATGCGCTATCTGGTGTTTTGAAAAATGTCCTTGGCAATAAATTTGATGTGGTCGATCATCTCCGGCTCACTCATTCTTGCTACTTGATTGTTTTGCATTTATTTGGAAGCGATTAATTATCAGGAGTTATTAATAAAATTTAACAATTACCCTCGGGCCCTTAGAATATAGTTTATATTCATTTTATTTTGAGAGTCGAAATTGAAAAAGGGCAGCAGCGAATTGGCACCTTAGAGGATGTGTCATGTTTCAACAAGCTTCTAGTAGTGGCCAACTAGATTTTAACACGACGATATTAAGCTGAAAGTTCTGGAGGAATTGCAAACAAATATGAGATAATAGTAAGAAGATAATTTTCCAAAAGAAAATAAGCAAAACAGCACATTCCCGCCATTATTTATATCAAATCTGCGTTAATAATTGATTAGCTTCCAAATGCTTGCCTGCTCTGAAGGCTGGACATAAGTGCTTATTTACCAATTCGTGAAACTTTAGTCTTTTTTCCTAGCAATCTTATTTATCTCATAAAACTTGATTCCTTGATTTTGACTAATTTCGTATTATTTGCCTTATTCGGATGCTTTTAAGACGCTATATCTTAATAGCCTGAAATATTGAGGAACCTTCTTTAAAATTAATTCAGTAGATTATCAGCGATAAGAGTTGTTTGCTCTAAACGGAAGCTGATGTTAATTTTAATCCTCAATTCCACACAAAAAACCCACTCATCGAAATTTACGAATCTATAAAAAATAGAAACAGACTAATTCTCCGATATTTTTCTCATCTTTTGATATTTTTGTTAGACAAGCTAGTCGAAGAATTTGAAGAAGTTGCTAGCTATATTTAGGCAGCCTAAAATAAAAGAATCTCAATTATTATTTGCAATAAAAGTGATGAGCTTCATGCAAAAGTTGCTTCCAATCAGCATACTAACAGTAGGAGCCAGTGCCCTTACCTTCCAGACTACGGTTCTAGAGCCCTACCATCAAGAACTGGATGCCTAGTTTAAGGAGATCTAAGAATTGGAGGGCCAGGATAAAAAGTTTTTTGAGTTTGAAGAGAAGGCACTGGAAGCCGTGACTGAAGTGGACCACAAACTTGATTTATTGGTTAAACTTAAGACTGAGAATCTGATGATTGAGAAGGGTCTCTGATCTGCAACCATTATAATTCCTATTCTTCTCAATCCAGCACAAACTGGTATTAAGATAGATGCAGCCAAAACTTTGCCAAATAATCTTAGCATACTTTTGATAAAGTAATAGATAATTTGATAGGCTAGGAACAATTATCTATTTGTGCGTGGCTATCAACTTTAATCTAATTTGAACCCCTTTTCAAGAGAGATAGAAATATTGTGGTCATAAAATGTCCATTTGGATGTTCTCTTTGATATTAATTATGATTATCCAAGAGTACTTTAAAAACTTTCGCTACTAATCTTGAGAAACCTATTTCTGGAAACTCAAGGGCGCTAAACTAAAATCGATTCGGGTTTTATTCGAAATGTTGATGCAGTAATTAAGTTTAGTAATTAACTCTAAACTATTTTTTATATATCTATGGATCCGTAGTTCTACACTAACATTTTCACTATGAGCCACCATGCTCTAGAGTCAGCAGTCAAAGGCGGCCTCATAATCGCCGCAGCTTCAACCGTCTATTACCTACTTTTCGGAGGCATTCTAGGCATGAGTGGGCTAGCTGGCTCTCTTGTCAAGTTTCCCAACCGTAAATCCCACTTAATCTAGGGCATGCGACCAAACTCAAAGCCATCATCGTACTGGGCATAATCTTTTCTTCAGCTTTGGTCATTTTTATCTACCAGAGGTTTCATCAGCTCAAGACTTTTATGACTCTGCCCTTCGATAACGCAGCCTTTGTCAAATAGACTTCAGTGACACATTTGGTCGTAGCTGGGTTGTTGGTTGGTTTTGGAACTGACCTCGCCAATGGATGCACAAGTGGACATGGACTCTGTGGACTGCCCAGGTTTTCAACTCGATCATTCACTGCAGTCCTGACTTTCCTAGCTACAGGAATACTCACAGCTACATACTCTTTATAAAAGTATATTCCCGAATTGCCCTGGCTCAGGCAACCGGCTGTCGATAAATTGTCAATGCCAGCTGAAGGCTTCCTAGGGCTTTGCTTAGTAGGAACGATTTTACTCATAATCTCTGAAAAAGAAAAATCACTGATCGCAAAAATAATTCTGTTTCTGGTTGGCGTAGTTTTTGGATGTGGACTGATGATGGCAGGAATGACTCAAAGGACAAAAATTTTTGGATTTTTGCAACTCGATCAAAACTGGGACCCCAGTCTTCTCTTCGTTTTGATGACAGGAGTTGTAATTAATGTGTTAACATTCAATCTCATCCTCAAATACGTGTATTTATACCATCTATTCTAGTAAAACCCCAGCCTTCGGATAAAAGCTTGAAAACCCTCAAAGTAAAGTAAACCTAAAGTTGATAATCGGGTCGCTCCTGTTTGGACTAGGGTGGGGAGTCGGGGGTCTTTGCCCTGGTCCCTTCCTCTTGACTATTCCCAACTCATTGAAAGTAGCAGCTTACTGGGGAATTCCGTTTTTCTTGAGCCAAAAACTAAGCAACCTCCTATTTAGCTAAAAACATGAACACCATAAGCAACACCAAAGCTAGTAGGTCAAAAATGGATACCCTGAAGCATAGTCGCCCAAACAAAAGGGCCAATGATCAAATAACCTCTAAGTAATCAAACCAAACGTTTATAAAATATCATAAATCCAAAAATGTTAGGGGAAGTTTTGCTCCTCCTTTGCTTGATATGCAACTCATGGGCATAGCCAACGATGGTTTAATCGTAAATAGTGCTTAATTGAGCCTGGGGATAATCATTAACTACGAGTTGGGCGCAAGAGACAAGTTGAGTAATTACATTTTGCATTTTCACAATCCCATCTGCACCTCTGTTTCTTAATTCAACATCGTAGTCAGTGCTGAGGCCACAGCCGAAGTCAACTCCTTTCAAGAGTCCCTAAAGACTTTGGAAAGGATAATACCGATACACTATATTTTTACAAGTTAGGGAGAACACTTTCATTATAGACTAAAAGTTGGTGAAAAAAGCAAAGCTGAGTTTTACTATATGAGTAATATGAATATTGCGGAGTAAGGCTGCCAAAACATCCAAAAGCTGTTATTGCTGATCCAGCGCAAACAAGCCGGCGGTTTGATCGGACTAATCGGGCAGGAGGACAGCCTGTCTTCAGTGACCTCAGATCTAACCAAAATCAAAAACTAATTTGCCTACACTCGATAAACTCCACAGCATTATGCTATGGTCTAAAATATTCGCATCTTACCAAGGCATATTTTAGAGCTCGCGGAAAGCAACATCCCAGAGATAGTGAAAATGCGGAAGGAGACCAACCCATTTTGCGAAGAAATGTTTTTGAATTTTGTCGTGGCCCACTTCTACCCAGAATTAAGGCCAAGTTTCCAAACATTTAACAGCAGTTTTGGTGTTAAACTGACTAGCAAGGATATTTAGCTAAAAAAGAGCAAATGCCTGCGGTCCTACATAGATGTCTTAGGCTATCTGCCCTTGTTTTACAATAGGAAAGATTTTAGTAAGAATTTATGGGTAAATCCCAATCATTCCAAAATCGTTGAACTCAAAAAACTTCAACTGATCGGCCAACTGTCGAAAGATAAAGAAGGCAGTCGCAGATTGCTAGCTGCAGCTAGCACCTTAAAATAACGTTAGGCATTATAAACAGAGACGCCATTTTCCAGTCAAAAAGGGCTCATATTAGCTGTACTTAGAGTCGTGTTGGGTGTTATTTCAGCTATGACTCTTTACCTGATTATCGAATCCGTGATTCTATCGAAAAGGTGCAAAAATGTTACAACGAAATGATGTTATTTGAATGGTCTTGAAATATTGTTACTTACTATCCATCTTTGTTTTTTTTTGTTTGCTTTGTTTTGTTCTGATTTCTTGTTCACCACTATAAAAGAATTATCAAACTATTCTGGTTTTGAAATATGTAGTTAAAGGCCTACAAATGCTTCTTTAGAACAGACTAGTCAGCTTCTATGAAATTTCATAATAAAATTTGATTTTACAAAATAAGTATTATGGCCTGAGTCTAAATTTCGACATTCGCCTCTTTTTTTATAATAATACTTAATGGAGTGTTCAGCTGATTATTTAGGTAGCTAAAGCGGCCCATAGGATCAAAGAAGCATGCAAGGAAAGGATGAGAAATCCTGCAAAGGCATCATTTACTGCCTGATTTCGCAATCAGGCTTAAGGTATGTTGGAAGCTCATGTTGGACACCATAGAGGAGATTATAGCAACATTGGTATGATTACGTGAGATTCAAAAATGGCATATAAAAAAGGAAAATGCAGTTCGTACCTTTGTTTGAATAGGGGAAAAATAATGTGGAGATTGTGGTCCTTTTTTCAGGATTTTTCTAGTCACGAAGATAACGATAAAAGATGGAACTAAAGTACATTCGAGAGTTATAGTGTGTGAATAAATATCATGCTGGACGCCTTCCAAATGAAAGACAACCCTATAATAAGAAGTATGCCGATTGCTTAAGAAAAATAAAAGTAATATGTCCAAGGTGTAAAAAAGAATACAACAAGCTTTCCTTCTACACACACAGAAGTAGGCAGAAATGCGAAGAAATTGTGAAATCTTAGGGCCCTTCCCCTAACGGATCCGTTATTATTCCCGAAGTTCCAACTCCAACGATCTAAATTGTTCCAGTCCCGTTAATTCAGCCTGCTTAGCCTTAGCCGGCTAATGAAATCGACATGCAGCCGACTGAATGATTTCGATGCTTATGATTTGCTCCCAATACTTTTCCAATGGAATTATCTTAAAAAATTTGGAAGCAAGACTATTTTTCTATTAGCCTATATTTAACAACCTAAAGCGAGCTCTGAATATACTATATCTGCTTCACCTTAGGAAACTGGATGAGTCCAACAATGTCTGTTTGAATAAAGCATATCTTGGATGAATACCTGCGAATAACGATAGATCAATCAAGTATGTTCCTTAAAGTTCCTGTAAGCCTTAGCCAATCATCAAGTGAGAGCCGGAAAAATCTCCAGACGTGTTTTGGGGGTTTTGAGTTGGTTTCGCCAGAAAAGTAGAGTTCTGTGAGCCGGAATGTATTTAAACTTAAACATATTTATCAATGTCAGAAGTATTCAGGCGATAATACCCAAAGTATGAAAAATTCTACCTCTATGTCCTGGTTGCACTTCTCATGACCTCAAGCTTGGCAGCTGAGCCCAAACTACCCAACCACATCATCCCGCTGTACGGCAACGCCAGCTTGGGATATTACTACGCCAACATTTACGTAGGCTTCCCGCCGCAGGAGCAATCAGTCATAGTAGACACAGGCAGCGGCCAGTTGGCCCTTCCCTGCAGCAAATGCCAAAGCTGCGGCAACCAACATATCCACCCTCCTTTCAAACTATCATAAAGCAAAACCAGCAAGACGCTGACTTGCGTAATTTAATGATTATGGTAGATTTCATAGGAAGACGCTTGTCGAAGCACTTGCGGCAGTCGAAGAGATAGTGATCCTTGCCTGTTCTCGATTTCGTACGCAGAGGGCAGTTCCCTGTCTGGAGTCATCATCGAAGATTAAATCCAGTTTGAGGGAGATTCACAAGGGGAATCCATCAAAACCACTTTCGGCTGTACCACTAGAGAAACCAACCTCTTCTACACTCAAGCTGCCAACGGAATTTTTGGACTCGCACCCAACAGGCAATCTAAATTGTTTTAAAAGTTGCATGCTAAACACTCTCCAGCCACAGGAGAAGAACTCCTATTTTCTATGTGTATCGCTAAAAACGGAGGACAACTGATTGTCGGAAAACTTAGGCCCTAGATCCATAGTAGTCCAGACTCAGTGAAAACAGCCTACAGCAAAAGGCAGAATCTGTATAGTCTAGAAGAAGTGGGAGAGATTAGACTAGGAGGGAGAGTCATCAAAACCAAGAATTAGGCTACGGGTACTTTTGGAGTTTTCATCGATTCTGGCTCAACCTTTACATACTTACCCTACAGAAATTATAAAACTCTTTTGGTCGCCCTCGAAAACGCTTGTGCTCTGCACCCCGATCTGTGCCTTATCGCAAAAAATCGAAATAACTGCTTCAAAATCTAAAAGCAAGCAAACTCCACGATCCAGCAAACCATTCTGAAAATATTCCCTCCTTTCGAAGTGTAAATCAACAAATAAGTTGTTCTGTGGAGCCCAGCAGATTACTTCATTCTAAAGAGCCTGATCAGTAAGTAGATATGTCTTGGTATCGAGTCCTTAGATCGTTTTTTATTGGGTGGGAACTGGATGGTTGGTAGGGATATCGTCTTTAATTTAAAGTAAAGCACAGTGGAAATATTTTCCAACTCTCGCTGCTAAATTTAGAAATAAAGCAAACCCTCAGTACTTCAATAGTTAGCTAACGTTTAGCCTCAAAAGACCTAAGTTTAAGTGTAACCCAAGCTAAAAAAATCTGAATCAGCAGCACCTCAAGAATAGATGCCAGTCTATACGGGAGGAACAAGCTCGTAGTAAGTTTCCTATATCACCGCCAGCTTCAGAGATGATAGTACAGTTACTGAAACTTTGATCATTCTGATATCAATAGTAGGACTTGTGATAATTGGGCTGGTACTTTGCAGCAAATTCTTGGGAAAAAAGAAAGGAGTAAGTAAGCTCAAGGAGTAATAGTGTGAGGTAGTCACAATAACCTAGCATAACATGGCTTTAAAGCTCGAGAATCAGAATAACGAGAATGAAGGACAAAAGGAGAATAGGCATAGAGCGATTCCGTTTGATGATATTCCTGATTAGAAGGAAAATCAGTAGTGATTTAGTAGTATTATTTGGAAGGCTTATACAGAAATAGCATTATGAACAGATTTTCGATCATGATTCAGAACTTACTAAAACTAGTATTTGGAGCATATTTTTAGTCTCTAAAGCTAAACACACTTCTATACTAAGTCTATATTGAGCTCATTACTATAAGTATCTTGAAAATCTTTTGCTTCTTTTACTTTTTGCATACGCAGTAATCATAACACAAATTTTGCTTATTTATTCGAAAACCTAATTTCTAGCAGAATCAAATAGGGCAAAAATGAAAAGAGCTAAAGAATAGCCGCCTGTTGCCTTTATAGAATGGTTTCTGAATAGGTAGCAATAAATAATATTATAGAGATCTTTCTTCGAAGCTAATCGAAGCCAACACCAATAAATTCTCTTATCAACCCATCAAGCATGAATGCTCGCAAATCTAGGGTGGCGACCAGTCTACTTACCACTCTTGAGGATGTTGTCCTTCAGCTTTTTCTCATCCTTTTTGATTGTCTCCTCAATCTTTCGAGTAATCTTGCGGATGTACTAATGTATCGAAATATTGCTTATCTCCGATTAGTCTTCCGAGTCATAGTTTCTCTTGAAAAATTTAGAATTAGTCTTCATGCTTGGCTTCAGGATGACAACTTTGCTGTTCACAAAGTACTGGTTGGCGATGTAGTCCATCAGATTTTTTGTGTTTTCAGTCAGAATACCCACGTTTATTTGAGCTATATCGAACTCTCGTTTCATCTCCTCTGCCAAATCGTATCTGTCGAGTGATTTCTTACGGTCTATGCGCAGCTGGAATAGGCTTACTCTGAGTTTCTTTTACTGTAAAGATTACGGATACTTGAACTGATACTTTTTGTTGAGCCAGAGTCTATAAATTGCGATGCGGATGTACTCCTTGGATATCTTTTTACGCTGCAGAGTGTTGTCCACATTTCTGAGCAGCTGCAGAGATTTCTGCTCACTTTGGCTGAGACTGAAATTGGAGATCATCATGAAGGTCACTACTGAAGTATTGAAACAACTCCATACGCAGCAGAAGCAGACCATCACATGACCTAAGTTACTCACTGGGTGTATATCTCCGTAGCCGACAGTTGTTATCGTTATACAAATAAACCAGAAACAGCTTTCATAATAAACAAAGTTGTTGCCGTTAATGGGTACATCACCCTAAAAAACCCTCAAAGAAAAAGCAGATAGAAAGAGCATCATCCCGGTCAGAATGGCAAAGGCTGTGATGGGACGGTCCTTGACGATGCACTTGATAGCGTATAAATCTCCGTATTGCTGAACCTAGTAAATCTTGCCGACCCTCTGCGCGCGAGGCGAGTAGTAGCTGGTCTCCAGGATGATCATGTGAATAATAACGATCATCGAGTCCACGATGGCAGGAATTAAGATGAGATAGTTGACTTTGAAGGGGTAGGTGGCATCCTGCCCCGATGAGATGTTGTAGCTGACATCGAAAGTGATATTCTGCAGCCAAGGGAAGGGGTATAAAGGCAGGCTGACCATAATTTTAAATAACTACCAGTGATAGCTATAACAGAGCTTCTAAATTACCTGCATTCGCTAATACCTGATCTTCTCAGTGACCAGCCTCAGCATAACTGCGTCGTATTATTTGTACCTAGGTAGCAGTGCAAGCTGAAAGCGCAAAACAGGAGCCAATCGGTGTTGACGTTTTCCATGTGGTCTAGCTCGTACTACTTAAGCCAGGGGGTACGTAAACGAAGCAAAGGATTACCTTGATGCCAAGCAACATCAAGCAGACGTTGCTCATGCGTTTGTATCGCTGGTAGTCTTTGGACTTGCCCAGCCCATTCATGTCGTTTTCCGTCTCTTGCGATTTCATCTCGGATGCAGTGAGTCTTTTCGTCACCGACTTGACAGACTCGGTTTCAGTCCTCCTTTTCATGGGAGGGTTGGTGGGGAGGTGCCGTTGCGAAGTTATCCTTTTATCATCGATGCTCATTTTCTAATTCATCGAAATTTAAATATACCCGAATCAAAATTTCCGTCTTGAACATCACTTATGACACTCACCTAAAATCGATTATGGGAGGCTTAAAAGGCTATTAACTTGTGATTGGTGCGAAAATTATGGTTTTTCATACTGAAATTCATCTGGAGATATTATTCAAGTACAAAATTTAACTAATAATTAAATCATAAGACTCAGTATCAAAGTATGGTATGAGTTTATTAACATAGCTTTCAAGTTATTTCGAGTATAGCTTATTTGGAGGATTGTCAGAAGCAGAAAGTGTGAAGCTTTTTAAAATTCTGCTAATGCTCCCCAATTTAATATTCACTTGGCGTTTCCTCTCTATTATTGAATTATTTCGCCCACTACTAACTATAATTTCACTAAAAATTTATTTTAAGCTAAAAATTCGACTGCGACCTAGCCTTTTCTGACTTTGTAAACGGTAGCACTATTTTTTAAGTTTTTGTTGTTTGGCTCAGATCGCTTCTATAAGCCATAATGGAGATCATAATGAAATAGCTTAGTTTTGTGGATGTTACCTAAGAGTTTACGTTCATTCAAAAGCTACTGTGCGTAAAAAGTCAAAATATGTTCAAATCTGTGAGTAGGATAGATCGTTTCAAGTCGAATAGCCTGGAAATCCTACTTAATAACATTTGTTTGATCTTTTGGAAAGAGTAAATAAAATGAGTTCATCAAAAAATTGAATTCTATAACGAAACATGTCTGTAATAAATTATTTTTGAAGAGTGGCTTGAGAACAGCAGACTTTAAACTCCAACAAACAAAACCATCCCTTGATTCGATATTTCTTTACATCCACTAATCTTAGAGAGTCAACATTACCTGCATTCAGAAATATGCATCCTCGACGTATAGATACTAGTCGAAGTAAAAACCATTCACAAACTTAGCTGGATCCCATATTTTATAACGTTCTGATATTCAGTGCGAAGGCTGGAGACTGACCTCTTGATCCCACTGATTTATGGCAGTAAAAAAATAGAAAAATTTCTCTATTTTGTCTTAGAGTAAAGATAATATCAATTTGCTGGCTCAAAGGCACTCGTCTACTTGTTTTCTTTGCCTAAAGTTACAAAATACCATCAAAGACTTAGATCAGATCACTATATTCTAGCTATTTCTAAGAGTCAATACTTTCATTACCTAAGATTATTTTTCAAATTAAAAACATTTTTTTATTTAAGAAAATGAAAATTTTATGGTAATACTGGTAGTTTATGGAGGGCGGTGATCATTGTAGGTCTATGAAGCTTTCGTGGACCTCGTACTTGTCTATTCTTGCTGCAAACTATTTGAATCCTAAAATTTTTTCGCGCTGTTCGACAAAACCTTTATACCAATTCTGTTTCTTTGCGACAAACTGTAAAAACAGTTCTTTTTGCTTGAGCTTTGCAGCCTACTTCTCGTATTTCAAAGAGTTGATTCTTTTATCATCGATTAGCTCATACTTCTTCCTGATCTCCTTTTCTTCCTCTGCCAACTTTCTCTATTCTTCTTCGGGGAGCTTGTTGAAAATTCTGGGCCTCCACTGCAGATCGTGGATGTTCTTTTGCAGAGTATCCTTGGTGACGATTTAGCCGATGAAATTCCAAATCTGATACCCCTTTTCTGTTCCCAAAAGTGCGAACCTGCCTGAATGGTCAACACTGAAGAAATTCATTCCATTTACAGTTAGGTTCTGCTTAGTAAACTCAAAGTTAAACACTCTTTTACCTTTTTCTTTGTTCTATCTGGTAATCATGCCAAATGAAAAACGACCTCGTTCGGCACTATCCTCTGAGATGTTGTAAAGGGCGAAGAATGTTCCGTTGCTGGCTAACACCACCCTGTTTTGTAGATTGTTGGTGAGCTCTCCAATTTTGTTGAGTTAGATTGAACGGTTCTTGGTTGATATCTCAAAGAAAGCTACATTAAACCGCAAGTTAATAGTTTTTATGCTTTAGTCTTTGTAGATAACAGCCAACCTATTGTTATAACCATCCCAGCTTATATTTCCCACATCTTCCTTGAACTATAAACTGCTTATCTCAAGACCCTCTTCTTTTTTCAGCAGATTGCCTATCTGGACACTCGTAGCAAAGTGCCCTTTCTTTATAAATTTCCTCAGCGCAATTGCCACCCATTCACCTCTTTCTGATACAAATATCTATCCATTCTTGGCATGCTCACCCCAAGCTCTCCACTTCTTCTCTACTTTTTGTTCAGAATTGTACAGAAAGATGCGAGTTGCTGGAATGGTTGATGGACTGTAATCTAGTTAATAGCACATAATGATGATCCAGTTCTTGGATTTGAGCCAAGCTGCCTTTTGGACGTGAGCTGCTTTGATGATGTGTTGTTCCTCCTCTGAAGCCCTTGCCTGCTTGATGAGATCTTCGACAGTCGATAAAGTGAAGAAAGTGACATCGTTTTGAGTGAGGACAGCCAGGTTTTGGCCGTCGTCTGAAAATTGGAAATGCTATAGATTCTGGTTCGCATGAGCTCTGTAAGATTTTACTTTGACTTACTCTTCCACAGCCCAAAGTATAAGGTTTTATCTGTTTTTAGTTTGGTTTCCGTTGAAGGTCACAATAAATCTCTCATCCACCGAAAATTTGGCATCAATCGGGTTGAATTGCTTGAGCAACCCTTTGTATTTGAGAGTGCTGCCAAGGTAAATTCTGACTCCATCATTGCAGCAGACAGCCAGGTAGCTGCCAAGAGGAGAGAAGACTGCCTTGTTGATTTGGAAGTTGAAAGACATATACTCAGTAGGAAGTGCAGTTTTTGCACTCTTATCCAGATGGTCAAGCCAGTTTAGGTAGACTAAATTAGCCTACCTCACCAAAAATTGATCTCTGAACTGCTAGTCACGGTTGGATTATACTTTTTGGTCAGTCCTGCTGAAAGAAGGAATTTGAAATTTCGCATCCTTGGACTATCCCTCCTCGATTATACCTCGCAATTCACCAATCGATATGCATTGTAATGTATGGTTCTTATCGAACTTAAGGTTATTGAGCTTGTTGAAGGCTACTTTGGCCTCAGCTGCAGTTTTGTAAGTCAAGAACAGAGTTTGGTTGCCAACGCCGTTCTCCATTCCTGGGACAACTGAGACTAGTCCATTCTTTTCCCCAATACTTTTGGCCTCAAGCAGTTTGTTTCTGAAGAGGTTCATGAATTTTTCTTAATTATCTGTTTTGAGAACAGGTATTCCTGAGACTGGATAGTGTAAATGTTACTGACGAATTGGTTGAGCAACTAATCATCTAGGTCCGGCTTTCTGATTTTCCGGAGGTGCTCGCTCTCCTCCTGCTACACCTTCTTGCAGGCTTCCTGGATGAACACCTTCAGCTACAGGTTCTCTTCGATTTCCTTCGAGAAGTCGATTTCTTTGAACAGATCTATCATAAGTTGAAATTAATAGTTAGATAGCCTCTCGCTTTAATCAAAATACTCACTAAATGTCTAATCTGAACAATCCTGTCAGAAATCAACCCCAAGTGCTCAGATTAGCGACACAATCATCTATCAATAATCGTCAAAGCGAATCTTCGGCTTATCGAAATTTTAAGCAGTATGCGATTATTCGAAGATTCGAGTGAGCTATTTATAAATAATTTAAATATCTCAGATGTCCAACCAGGCAGGAGGACTCATCGGCATTCTGCGCAACCTGCGCAAGAACAAAAAATAGTAACTCCGGATACTGGTGCTGGGACTAGACAACGCCGGCAAAACCACTATCCTCAAATCACTCTCCAACTAGGTACACATTTGCCCAACCAGGATATCTCCACAATCACTCCCACTCAGGGCTTCAACATCAAGAACCTCACCCACGACAAGTTCAAACTCAACGTTTGGGATATCGGAGGCCAGAAGGCGCTACGTGAGTATTGGAGCAACTACTTCACCAACACTGATGCCTTGGTCTACGTTATTGACTCTGCAGACACCAAGCGAGTGAAGGAGGCAGGAGTGTAGCTCTAGAAATTGCTGCATGTATGTTGAGTCAAATTTAGTAAAAATAGCTATCGAACGTCCCAGTGCTTATCTTTGCCAACAAGCAGGACCTTGTGCAGGCACTTCAACCTGATGAAGTAGTTGTAGAATAAGCTAGATTCTGAAGTAGCTGAGGGAAGAGATCTTGGAGGGTCGCAAGTGGACTATTACTGCCTGCTCAGCCAAAACACAGGAGGGTCTCGAAGATGGACTAAGCTGGCTCGTTGATAATGTCAGAAAGTGAATGATCGCATACCTTATCACCAACTTATCCTAAACCATTTAATGGTCAGATTATCTTTAGGCTTGAGTCTTATAAGCTAATTCTGCTGCAATTTCTTATAACATCCCTCTTCTTAGCACTTGAGCAGTCTTCAGTATATTCCTTGCTAAAAACATGATTGTCATGAATTTTTAGGTGAAACTAAGACAGATTAGATATAGACTTATCATGACATATTCTAAAAGTTATCTATTTTAGAACATTTCACTATAAAATACCATATTGCTTCATCACAAGCTTAGCTTGTCCTAAATTCTTGGCTAATCCGCATGAAATCAATCCTTTCGTCTTTTCCCCTCCTTAATCTTCAAAATTAGCTTCCTGTGGGATAAAGTATCTCTCACACATGAGTCACATATCAGGAAGAACTGCCGGTAGAGTTATTGCTGCCTAGAAAAGTTGTAGATAAAGCTAGATCCTCGGTTTTGAAAACTACATTAGTGCATTCTACGCCTACTGTAGGCTTCTATGTTTATAGCTCAAGAAGCAAAACAAGTTCGAAAGATAATCGGGCAATCAAAGAACTATTGATATTTTACAGGTATTAGCTTGAATATATGGCAATTTTATCCTTGGGCAGTTGAGGTTATGTTAATGATTGAATAATGTAAGATCTGCTGAATAGTTTAGATTAAATGGAAAAAAATAATACATGAGTTTTCCTGTTTCGCTTTCCTAAAATTTTATTCTCAGCCCTTTTTTATCTAAAGTTAAGTAGGATGGAGTAGAAATAATCGTTTCCAGTATTTGACGAATATGCACTTTGAAATGCTAACATGATAATTTAATGCTAATCTTTTTAGGCCCTGCCTTAGGCAGTATGCGTGGGTATGGGGGGCGTGGAGTGAGGGGTGTGAGCAAAATTTGTGGAATAATTGGTCTGTCGATTATAATTCCAAATATATAGAATGCTAAAGAAGAATAGCAGCGAAAGAAGGTTCAACACTGCAGCCGCACGCATAATGATGTCCGGCAAACTGCCCTCCGACTTCTTTCTGCCCTCCCGCGAAAAGGACGGCAGAGAAAGCTCGCTTTGGTCCAACCGCCACGAAGACGCTGAAAAACATCAGGGCTCAGACTCCAGCCACAAAAAGGACTCTCTGCTGTTCACCTTCCACCGCTCCAGCAGCTCGGAAAAGCTCGAAATCCGCAAACAAAAGTGTCCGCTCGAGCTGCCGAAGCTGCGGGTGAGTGGGTCCGAAAAGAAGAGTCAGACGAAGCTGCCGGCGCCCGGGAGCGTGGGTCTGAGTAAATAGAACATAAGTTCGAATTGGTTCAAGGACTTCGAGGGGAACACTGAAAAGCTGAGAAAGCTCGCGCGCATCAGCAACAAAATACTGCACGAAAGCAACTTCGTGCGCGAGCAGATCATCGAAGCGCTTCACTGATTATGTCGCAGAGCGATCCCCGAGACGCCTGTTTTAATATTACTCCTCCCACATTTCCAATAATCTTAGTACATTCTTTGTGAAACATATCAAAAATGTTCTGCCTAGGAAATCTACTTATTTCTCTATCTAAATCATTGAATTAGATGTCAAGAAGGGGATAATATATCTTTTGTGCCCCCATAACACTTGCCATCGGGTCTCAAATGATGCTATCTTAAACTTGAATATTGTTTCTCTGCTGTACTTTAAACAGGTCCATTATCTTCAAATGAAATGAGTATTGCTTTACGATGATTTAAGCTCTCTCTAACTATTGTCAATTTGCTTCCTTTTCTACCTTTTACCTAAAATACTTTCATACTTTTTTTAGCAGCCCACCCTTTTATTTAGATTGAAAATTTACTACTAATCAAGCTTTTTTAGATAATTTAGTCTTTAAGTGCAAGAATGGTTGCGAAGAGGCTTTTGCTATGTTTGCTCAAGTGACAACCTCAAAATATGATTCAGGTTTAATAAATTCAGAAATCTGACCTTTTAAGCTTCAAATGAATGAGAAAAGTTCTATTTCCTAAGAGAAGTAACTTTGAAAAATATCATGTAATAATAACCTAGCAAAAACTTTAAGATGTAACTATTAGCAATCTGGCTTTTATCTCTTTATCTTTGCTATATCCAACTCAATGTTTGAGAGTCCTGCTTGAAATTTTTGAATTGATACACACAATAATTCAGTATTTATTCATTCTAGACTGAAGTCGATAGAGTTTTCAGCAAACTTAATGTTTTTCGAACGTTAGACTTGCCATTTTCTACAGTTTTTGAGATAAAGTCCTTACTGTTTTAATTTATTTATGGCATCGAAGATTTGCTTTGTTTCAAGTTATTTTTTTCTGTTGGCAGTAAGTTCGCTTAACGATGCAGATTAGATAGAAAACTATAATATCTAACCCTTTTTTCAGAGTAGCCACAATTGTTTATTTAATATTTTCTAAATGATCGACAAGAGTATTTTGTAGAGAGTAACTTTTGGTTTTGATTGGTTAATTCTGTGTGAGTATACTCTGATTGATGTTTATTTAGAATATTACTCGGTTGGAAACTAGCCTTAATAAACCCTGCATCCTAAACAATTAACTGATCTGATAATCAAAGATAATTTTGGGCCAGTTAAGAACTAATTTTCCCATATATCCTGCTTGTATATCTATTCCAATTGGAATGGTGTGATCTCTTCAGGGCTCTATGATTATCTGGAGGCTGAAGATGAAATAAAGTTAACTATACTATGATCTCAATAAATTCAAAAATGAAGAGGACCTTCCTAAAAAAATTTGTGACGAATCCAAACAACTAGGAAAAGACTTGGTATCATCTATAGTTGTTAAGGATTATGTTTACCCTATTTTGGATTAGTATACTGTGGACAGGTTGAAGAACATGGACTAATCGTTAATTATGAGCTCACTTCAATTCAATTCATCTTTCGTTGGCAAAACCTCTTTGTATATTCATTTTCCACACGATACGTTGCAACTTTAAGCATGCTAACAATCAGTTAAGTTAAGTTACTTCTGTCATTCTATGAGCCATTAACCCTTTCGAACCCCTTCTAAACGTAACATTAGAAGTTCTCTGGACAAATTTCTGAGTCATCTAATCTAATAAAATTAAATGGCTACAAGTAAAATAAATGATATGAATGATATACAGAGTTTATGAAGGTACTAAATGATCTGCATATAGTAGTTTTTAAGTAAGAAGGTTGGGTATAATTTAATAGATACAAGCCAAGCAAATAAAATGCATGGATGGAATCACCTCCAAATATACCTCTTTATTCTAAATCCACTAGATCTATTACTTTTATATCCAGTGCTAAATCTGACTGTAATTTGCTAATAAAAATGGGCATACTGCAAATCAACGGCCTTAGAAACGATAATTGTACCTTTTTTGAAGCCATACTTATATTAATAAAAAATAGAGATGGAGTGCCCAATGTGCTATGACCTCTACGATTCGGAATAAAAAACTCCACGCAACCTCAACTGCGGACACACTATCTGCGAGTAGTGCCTGACGGTGGTCTACGAAAAGAAGAAGTTCCTAGACTGCCCCACCTGTAGATTCAAACACGACCCTCAAATCAAACCCAACATGCTCACCAAAAATTTCATCGTGCTCCAGCTAGCCTGCCA
>Ga0316217_10003305_pt1 | contig 18515 bp, 13 predicted proteins | sample 1anoAmetaG_FD_203633 | JGI IMG/M metagenome (GOLD analysis project Ga0316217, IMG submission 203633) | Freshwater microbial communities from Trout Bog Lake, Wisconsin, USA - 1anoA | ecosystem: Environmental > Aquatic > Freshwater > Lake > Hypolimnion/Profundal zone | place: USA: Wisconsin...
TGCGCTTTTTGTCCAACTCCTTTACCATTGTTATCGCACTTGTCACTGGCACGAAGCTTAGGGACAATACCAAGGAAAAATTGAATCCCTTTGTTTTTGTAGTAGCTGGGCTCATGGACGTAGTGTTTTCATTCTCTTACTATATTTCCCTCAACTTCATTCCCACCTCAATTTACCAAATGTTTAGAGGAGGCACACTCATCATCACATACTTCTTTAGTGTGATAATTATCAAAACCTCACTGATCAGACACAAAGTAATCGGGTGCCTCATAATTGTGGTAGGGTTGATCATAGTTGGACTGGCAAACTACTTCTTAGGCCCCGCTTCAGAAGACAAAAGGCTAGTTGGAGTTGGCTATGCACTTATAATACTGGGAGTTACACTAAATGGGTTGCACTTCGTTTACCAATAATACCTCATGAGAAAATATGGAATAGACCCTCTATGGATGTTGGGTGTTCAGAGCTTCATTTCTCTAGCCATGTGTGGCATCATCATTCCCATCATGGGGTATATCCCCTGTCCTTTCCAGGATAGTGCATGTGTAACAAACAGTGATGGAGAAAAAGTTATTTAGAGCATAGCAGTTTTCTTCGATGAGATCTTTCAAAGCTGGGTAATCTTGTTCGGGATAGGGCTGCTTCTGATAACGATGGTGATATTCAACGGGGTTGGCCTGGTGATAGTGAAGAAGATGAGTTCTTTGGTTCGAGCAGTGGTGGAGGCCAGCCGGACAGTTCTAGTTTGGATGGCGGGAATCGTCATCACTGCTACTTTGGGGAAGGACGACAAGAACTACAAATGGTAGTCACTAGAGTGGAGGCAAGTACTGTCAATTTCTTCGGGCTTCATACTGCTTATTTTTGGCAATTTAATCTACTATTAATTAGCTACTATAAGTTGTTTTATGGCACCCTAGAAAGCCAAATAGTCGAAGAATTAATAGAAGGATTAGCCTTTGGTCTAAAAGCTGTAAGAAATTTGATATCTCATTACAATTTAAATAACAACATAACAACATTTCAAGAACTAATCTTCAAATAAAAACATAAAAGCTTTCATATCACACTACGCTTGAGGCGTAGGTTTTCATTGAGTGCCTGTAGCTGGCTACTCCCATGCACTTTCTTTGGTTCGGATCGTAGTTTCTGTTTTTGCCGCAAGCAAGGCATTGGTTCTGATCGATGTTGAAGTACGTGCTTGAGGGACACTCAATACAGCCTCCGTTTACCTCAAAAGGCTTGTTTTTAGGACAAATCACCATCCGAGGCGATGACTTCGCTTGGGCCTCCACCTGCGCTTTCCAGCTTTAATAGTTTCCTTGCTGAGAAACGATCCAAGGGGCATTAACATCAGAGTAGTAAACAGCTGGAGAGCAGGTTACCAGATTAGCGTCGTAATAAGTGCCTTAGGGACAGCCAGTTACACATTCGCCCTTACTGAGGTAAAAGTATTGGCCTTGGTCACAGTTTATACACCCATCCTTTGCAGCGTAAGGTTTATCGGCTGGGCAGAATTGGAGTGTTCTTTAAGGGTTTTAGTTCTGCCTTGCTTGGTTTATGTCGACTAGTTGTGTAGGGGTGGAGAGGATGACTTTTGGTGTATTGGGACTCGTAAGATAGATAATGGCCAAACACAATTGCTGTGAAGTTACGAACTAAGTCCCAGGCGGGCAGGAATCACAAAGGCCCGTACTTTTGTTGAAGAAAGGTCTAGGTTCCTGACAAGGATTGGATGTAAGAGTTGCCTTCAATTTTAAAGCTGCTTCAGCAGAGATTGAGGGAGAATTAGTTGGAGTTTTTTGAGTTGAGCTATTTGTTGTATTATTTGTGGTGTTAGAAACTGCTGAGGAATTGGGTGTAGCAGAAGTAGGATTTGTAGGGGTAGTAGAGTTTACAGTAGATGCGTTAGTGGCAGGAGTCGAAGTAGGAGTTGTGTTAGATGAAGCCGTAGAAGATGTTGTGTTGGTTGATGGAGAAGTTGCGTTTGGTGTAGTTGTAGAAGTGGAGTTGTTAGAAGTTGTGTTAGCTGAGGAAGATTGAGAGGCATTTGGAGTACTAGGGGTTGTAGTTGTATTTGCAGTTGTGTTAGTTGGTTGAGTGGCTGTTGAATTCGAGGAAGATGCAGGTGCTGCAGTTGAGGAGGGAGGCTGAGTGCTAGTTGTGTTAGGGGCAGTGCTTGTGTTAGGGACTGTGCTTGTTGCGTTAGGGGTCGTGCTTGTGGCTGTGTTAGCTGGAGGATTGGGGGCAGGAGAAGTGCTTGCTGTTACGCTAGTATTAGTTGCCACTGCAAAAGTTCCATTGAGTATTTTGTTGCATATTTCAGTTTTATTGGCAGTACATTTTTCACACTCTCGGGAAAAAACGTTGAAAAGAACTTTGGACTATTTCAAATTTGGGTCATTGGTAAGAGGATCACAAGCGAAGCAAGAACTGTTTTTATCGGTATAGTTAGCATAGGGTAAAGCAGGAGGGCAGCTCTGTGCTCCAGGATTATTCATTCTGAATTGGTTGAGGTTCGAATAAAAGGATGAAGGTGACATCCCTCCAAAGTAATAATTCAGGTTTGACTGTTCAAGGTTGTCAACGTAAAGGGTGGTGCTTTGCAAGTGTAGCGCCTCAGTTTCTATGCAGAAAAGGACGACAAGAGCGATTAGAATTGTACGTTTGAGTGCTTGGTGCATTTTTATGTTTAAGTTGCTTTAAATTATATAAATGTTATTCGAACTTTGCTTGAGAAGATTCGTTAGTTGGGTTTGAAAATATCAAGAATATAGAGATCTGTAGTTCTAAACTGCTGCCTGCATCTTCAAGAGCTCAGTTTTGTCAGACTCCTTTGAAATACGCGAGTTTAGCTGTCTCACCAATTGCTGCATCTTCCTTGAGTAGCTCATGAACCTATCATTTATTTTGTGTTTGTTCAGCAAAGGTTTGCCTTCTTCTTAGTAGTGCTCAATTTACAAGAGAATCTACTTGCTGTCGTCTCTAGGCTTCAGCCCTTGACCTCTGGTGTAAGGTGAATGGATGATTCTTTTCTACTTGATCAATGGGGTTAGCTTTGGAGAAGATACTAGTATGTGTAAGGTGTGGGCATCAAATTTATAGTTATTGCGAGCTGAGCAAGTCGGGCAAACTGCTTTTTTCATGAGGGAAGAAGTATATTAAGCGATGTCGCGCTCGTTGAGTTTAAGTTGGATTAAGGTGACGAAAAGTGCAGGAATTAGGGTTGTACCCATTTCGAAGACATAAAAGTACAGAAAAGCGTACAATATCTCAGCAAAGGGGCCTTACATCTGCATTTCAACAAAGATTTCATAGGTGCCAACTTGGAACATTTGGTACATATAGTCAAAGAATGCATAAAGATAGCTGCTAAAGTAGCCTTCATCAGTATTCGCATACATTAGCATTGAGTAGAAGATAAATCCATTCAAGAACAAGATGAGGGGAACCCAAATAGTGATAATCAATCCTGTTGAAAACCTGATGTTTCTATTGAAGTTATAGCTCTACTGCTAATGCTGTTATTCTTCTTCCAGAGACTAAAATATAGGTAGAAGTTGCAGCCATGCAGCCATGGGTGAGTAAGTCTCACTAAAAAAGACTACAATGTTCATCAAGCCCATAAAGATGAACCATTTCTTATACTTCTATCTTAGAACTTAGGGCATTTTTTCGCTACTTTAAAGATCGGTCTTTTTTATCACGAACAAACGATAAACAAAAGTCATTAAGAGAGCGCTAGCCAAGATTCGACCAATGACCCTAAAGCAAATCATCTTTTTGCTTATGCTTGATTTAGGCTAGTCGTAGAAGTAGCTAAAGTCAGCTTAAACCATAAGATTCAGGTGCTGACTAAAGGTGGCTTAAATTTGATAGTTGTTTATGAAGTTATTGGATCCTAGCTTACAAATAAATTTAAACTGGTTGACATTTAAGAGGAAGTCTCTTGTAAAATTACTCTAAAATTCCTAAAAGTAGCTGAGAGCATCCTCAGAAGTTGCAAACTTAAGGGTCACAAAGGAGCTATTCGAGTACTAGATGTCAACTTTGATGGCTTAGGATTCATTTTAGGGCAGCCTAAAGAGGACTACTCCCTTTTAATGATAGCTCTACGTTACGTTGGCTAGTTCCTTCAGAACTGTACACATAACACTAAAACTTGTAAATTCAGTTGAAGACTAGTCTATGTTGGCTCCGTCTTCATAGAATCCTTAATTGTCCATACCCAAAATATTCAAGTTAAAATACATTCTTAGGTACCTTTCGTGGAGTCGAAGCTCGTCAGTTTGCATCCATACTGAGCTTACACAGACTACAACCAATAGTACAACAAGCATGAATTGAGGCCCATTCAGTACTCCTCCCACGTTCATCAACCCTCTAGCTTATGATTTTTCACTGTTGCTTGAGCTGGGACCTTTGCTCAAGGTCTTGTCACTTGATATCTCATGGGATTAATTAATCATTTTAATTTAGCTAATGATATTTGCCAAAGCCAAGGCTTTGTTCAGCACAAACCTGTGGCATCACACCACTATTCTTGCCTTAAAACGCAATGGAAAAACAGTAATCATAGGAGACGGACAAGTCAGCTATGGCTCAACAATAGTCAAGGATAATGCTGTCAAGGTTAGACCTCTGGTAGATGGAACTTTTTGCGGTTTCGCAGGGTCAGTGGCTGATGCCTTTGCACTTATGGAAGGACTAGAAACAGTTATGGCGAAATATCCTAAGCAAACCTTGAAAAGTTGCATAAACTATGCCAAATAATGGAGAACAGGTAAACAACTACGTCATCTCTAGGCAACTTTAGTCGTGATTGATGAAAACCTCATCGTTGAGTTGGATGGAACTGGGAATGTGATTGAAGTGGAAGACGTAATAGGCGTTGGAAGTGGAGGATTGTTTGCTGAATGCGCAGCAAAGGCGTTGCTGAAGCATACTGAGATGTAGGCAGAAGATATAGCATTGGCAGCGATGAAGATAGCTGCTGAGAAATGCATCTATACTTCAAATAAATTTGTGATGTAGAAAATAGGTTGAGTGATACAATTACTGTCATATTAACCATATTAGTCATATGTTGAATATTTGAGGTTTCTTTAGAAAAAATTTCTAGAGCTCAATCTTATAATGGAACTTAAACTTAGAAAGAATGAATGTTAGTTTGTTTAAACATTCAATAGTTCCTAGTAAATGCTGAGTCAGGAATGCATGGCTTTTGACCGATAGGTTTGGGTCAATCATTGGGACTCCAAAAAAGTAGTAGATTAGATCGACATATTTTAGAATTTAAGAACATAGTTGCATAATTTATTAGATTATAGAAAAATGGGCTGTTGCGCTGTAGACGTTCCAACTATGCCTCATGAAGGGAGGAAAGAGACACTCAATTCTCAAGGCTCACCCCATAAGTAGAGAAAAGACAGTCTCACCCCTACAGATAACCATGTTGAAGACATGTACAATCAACAACTCAATAAAGTTCACTAGCTCTTGAAGGAAGGAAAATGGAAATAGTCCGTTCCTTTGCTAAAAAAATACATCAAAAACAACTTCAGCAAAGACCTCGATATAGATGGGTTGGGAAACTATGAGACAGCCATAGGTTACTATGAATGCTTTGCATACTCTTTCTACGTTGAGGGAGTCAAAAATGGAGTTTTCAAAGGCACAGCTATCGATCTACTCAATCTGGCGCATATGACTTTGCGACTAGACGATGACATATTGTGGGACATCTTGTAGTTCTTCAAAGAAATGAGGGAAGAGAACTAAAATTGCTATCAGCTTGACTTTGGCTATGCTGTCACTATCTCAAACCAAGGATATTACGATGAGGCTTTTGAGTATTACCAAAAAGTCATTGACCTAAAGCCTGATTTTCTGCCAGCCTATTAGAACATCTCTTATATTTTCGAGTATAAAAGAATTTAGACATCTAAATCACTGCTTTGGGCTCAAAAAGCTCTGGATGTTGATCCCAACAGCATTTACGCCCAATTTGTGATCGCCAAGAACTAAAAAGATCCTGATCTAAGGATAGAAAAAGTAAAGGAAGTTACAGATAAGTTTCCAAAATACTCAAGAGCTATCAATTTTATTGGATTCATTTATGGGGAAACTAAAAAGATGCCATAGTAGGCCATAGTATGGCATAAAAAAGCTGTTTAAGCTATTCCTCTGTTTGATATAGGAAACTACAACATTGGAATCAGATATGAGGCTATGAACGACTATAAAAACGCCATTTATTATTATCTAGAAGCAAATCGCTTTGATAAAGACTATAGGTTGCCGATGAACAAATGTGTTCCCCTTTTTAAAAAGCTAAATTATACAGAAGAGCAGATATAGGAAGCAATCAAGGAACATAATACGTTTACTGACTACATTTTTTACAACATCGGCAAAACCTACTATGATTTAAATTAGAATGAAATGTCCTTAAAGTACTACAGCAAGGCAGAGAAGGAGGCCAAAGAGCTCAAATATGAGTTGTAAAGACTCTACAATTCCTGCGCCAATACTTACTTAAAAATGAATAAGCATTCACAAGCAATTTAATACTTTAACAAGGCAATAAGCATTAATCCAAAGCTTGATATGCTTTATTACAATCTGGCGAATGTTTACAAAGAGCTGAAAAATATAGAATAAGCCAAAAAATACCATAAAAAGTGTATTGAAGTAAATCCTAGATATGCCTATCCTTACAACAACTTGGCAAACATCTATGTAGATTAGATGAATTATGAGTAGGCAATCAAATGTTTTAAAAATGCAATAAAAAATAAGTCTAATTATGTCCTGGCTATGGCTAATTTGGGAGTCACCTATCTCAAGATTGAAAACTATAGGGAAGCTTTCAATGCGATTTCAAGAGCTAAGGAGCTTCTAGAAGTAAATAAAAAAGACCTTTCTCAAGGAAACATCACCTTTTTGACCCAGACTCTAGAAAAATTTGATAAAGAAGGCTAAATGTGGAGGCTTAGTGGAGGAATAACGAAATAAACTCGAGAAAAACTCAGGCAACTAATCAAATCATTTGAGTCAAACTTTAGCAAATTGTATAAAGATGAAGGAAGAGAAAAAGTGAACAAGTAGAAGGTGATGAAGAAAGAAATTCTTTAGATTGTGCAGCTAGTAGCCGCAGAAAAGTTTGAAATGAACTCTATTGAGACTATTTACGAGCTAGTCAAGAAAATCTTTGACGATAATGAGGAGTATTTCCACATCGTGCCTCAACTCTTCATACAGTACTTCTACAAAAACGTCTTTGTCAAAAAAAGACCTATTTTGGATATAGAGAAATAACTCTTTACTATTACGAAGAAGCTATCTAGCAAAACTGGAGAGATCGCTAAATCTAACAAGAAAGAGTGTAAAAACAACCTAAAAGACTTTAAGCTAACTCACTTCAATCCGCCCAAATAATTTAAAGTCAATTTATTCAAGAATGCGAGCTATTTTAATGACTATGCTGAAATTTACAGCTAGATTCTCATGGTCAATGATCAAGCCAGAGACTGCTACAAAGAATTCAAAGAAATGGTTGATAAAGTAAGAGTAGAATCAAGGGGGGTTCCTTACGGAGTGGGATTAAAGATTCCAAAAGCCGAAGAATAACAGTTTAAGGTAATTTTAAGGATCTTCTAAAAGATGTTCAAAACGTAGCTGACTCCATAAAGAGTGAACTAAATCATTAGCAACATAGAAAAGGGCTTAGAAAAGGCGAATAAAGATAAGCAACTAACATTAGCAGATGTTGTTCACGTCATTATGGAAAAATGGACCTAAGAAATCACTAGTATTGTCGCTAAGAGGAAAGCTGACAAAAAAGTAACCAAATTTGAAATAAGCGATCTTCTGAGAGCTAAAATCATGTTCAATAACACTGACAACCTCAAAAAAGCTCTAACTTTGCTGGATTCCGCATGCTTCAAAAATGGTTACAAAATAATCTAGCTAGACAACAGACTGGACAAATAGCAGACGCAGGACATAGTCTTAAAAATCCAGATCAAGGAGACTGTGTGCGAACTTCAGTTGGCAATGGAGCAAGATGAGGCACAATACCACTTCATTCACTCCATCTATGAGATTGAGAGGTCTCCTTTGGGCTGCATTTTTGGAAGCTACATCTTCATGTCAAAGGGATTCAACTATCCTTTTGTCCAAAATTGCAAAGATATCGCAGAACATCTCAAATCTACTGAGAAATAGGAAGAAAAGAAAATCTTGGAAGCAGCATAGTACATTGTTAAAAACTTAAACATCTGAGAAGTAAAAGACGTGATTTTGATTCATCTGACTTAAATATAGAATTAAAGATAATGAACATTATTATAAATTTCCTTTTTGTTATTTGGCTTTAAAATATTTGAATTGTGCTCATTGATTAATAATAAATATTTAGGATGCACTTATAACAATGCTATGAACTTTCCAAAGAATTTGATTTAATAAATTTATTTTGAATAATTTCATTTCGAATGTTAAGATCAAAGCCAAAAGAAAGTTTTAGCTCGACATAAATGACAACTTAGGATATCTACAAGTGTTTTCTCAAAAAAATGTAAAACTGCGAACAAGAAATATTGACTGAATTTGAGTGCTAGAAGATTTGAAGGCCTCAAGTCAATTGCTCCTATTAGGAAAAGGCAAAAGTTCTGAAATATAAATGCATAGATAAATAAGGATTGCTGAAAGTTGAAGTCCCAAATGGGCAACTAATAAAATGTATGATAATCCAGCTTTTTTGTTCAAAAGATTATTGAATCTAAGTAATCATCATATCATTCTTGTTCATCTTACTCTAAAAATAAACGTTAAGAGGGGTTTTCCACTATTACACTACTCACCTGCTATTGCAAAGATGCTCCCAATTGTCCTTGAACACCATTTTTGCTATTTTTGACCATACAAACTATGGAGAAAATGCACAAAAGACTAAAAACTACAGTAATTGCTATGCCTATATTGAAAATATAGTCTTTAGCTTTGAAGCCTAAGATTAAAGGATCATAGAGTTCGTGGTATTTGTCTTCTGTGAGATTTCCACTTCTGCTGATTGAAAAAATCGGAAGAAGGACGTTTTCTTCATAAGTGTAGAGGAAATCTGGTTGGTGATAATAGTTATTTTGAAGGTAAATAACGCTTTGGAAAGAAACTCCTGTATAGGGCTTAATAAAAACAAAAGTACTTAAACAATGATAAAGGTATCGTCCCAGTGGCTGATCTCCTTGTATGGCGTAGTTTGTCCTTCTCCGTAAATATCAATTTTTTAAAGCCACTAAGTGCAGTTCATGAAATGGTTTTTTGTTATGTAAAGGGGAAGTCCGTAGATTGAAGAAACATTAAACACGTTTTAGAGAGTCTGGTAATACTTGTCATTGTGAGGAGCTATTTCGCCAATGTAAGGACTCAAATAGGATTGGTAAAGAGTCATTCCATATCTCTAAATGGGGTAGGACTAGTTGTGGAAGGAGTTGCTGCCATAGCGTTGGACCTGTGGGATCAAAAGCGAAAGATTATCTGATACAAACTAATTAGGAGCGAAAATCTTGGCAGTAGTCCCATAGAAATAGTCATCTTACGCCCACGGCGATTTCCAGGCTGATTGCGTCTAGTTGCCATTGAACCATGTTTGGTTGTTTACGAGATAACGATATCCGTTTATTTCGTAATTCTGGTACACATTTCGGAAATCGTCTTTACCAGTCAAAAAGACCAGAGTTTGAACGGCCTATTCTTCAGTTACGTTCAATTAGTTCAGTGCAATTACGGAAGGTGCAGAAGGGTCACCTCCGAAGGGTGGAGGCGAATTCTTGATTTCGGCTAAAAACTCATCTTCATAGCCAAAAAGAATCTCTCTAACTGTGCGAGATGTAGTGAATCCTCGTAGAGATATCTTGATGGTAAACCAACGAATGTAGTTAATAAAGTATGGTTCAAATACCTTTTAGCCAAAGTGACGCAAAATCGAAGAAGCACTGAACCACTCATTGAAGTTTAGCTTTGAAGCCAAATCTTTAACAGAGTAAACTGGGTAATGCACTCTTTCGGCTTAGGTAAGTTTACTTTTGAAGTAAGCAAACTAAAAAGCTGATGTACTAAGACCCCAGTCACTTAATGTTAGGGTGCTGGGGAACTGATTGGCGATTTCTTCAGGAGGGGAGATAGTAATTGAAGAATTGTACCACTGCTTAGCAGCTAATTCAAATCTTGAGCAGTAAGGCTTAGGAGTAAGATCACAGTTATACTTCTTATCAAGAGAAACTTTGATGTTATGGATCATGCTACCTACATTATCTTTGCCATTGATTTCGCAGTGGTACTCAAGAGATAATAGGCTCAAACCATGCTTTCTGAAAGCTAGCCAAGAAGAACTAAACTTACTTTCGCAGCTCTATAGTATCATCTTTGCAAACTCTTCTGTATGAATGTTTGTGTAGTTATTACAGAGGTCTTTGACCAGAGTTGAGTCTGCAGACATTTAAAAGGTGGCTGAGAAAAATAAATGGCATTCTCTTGACTGCAATTACTTTTGCAAAAGTTTAGTTAGTAAAAATGGTTAGAGTTGATCCATTGTGTGCGAAAATTGGTCATAGAGTCCTTGAGAGAAGAGATTAGCTGTTCCCAATAGGTCAGTTGTTTGATTTTGCTTGACAAAGTACTTAGACATATACTTCAGCCATTCCCAAGCAACGTCAGCTTGGTTTATAGTGGTAAGTCTCAGTCTCTTTCTAATGGGTTCCAAATCTTAAAAGTTTCTTGTTTGATCATATAAAGTTCCCCTCTACCAGATGTAGTCTAAGTTTCCTATATGAAGAAGACAATTCTCAGCTTTGTTCCACTTATCGGAAGGAGCCACTGTAAAGTTGTAGTTAAACCAACCCAGTATCTGCTCTCTATCAAAAGAGGACTCGTCATTTACAGGACCAAGATACCTATTTTTGTAAAATGCGTAGATTTAAGGATAGTAGCCTTTGCAAGTGTCATTATTGTCGCAAATGGTGTCATTGGGTCGGATTGTGGAGACTGGAGGAGGTAGGGCGGTGACCCAGCCTTAGGCGAATTGGGCTACAGCTAGATATCTCCCTGTACATTCAGAAATATCAATGCCAACACAATAATAGTTTTCAAGCAAGAGCTTCTTGATGTTTTCGACAAAGCTAAAGAAGCTTTTCATAAGTTAATAAACCTGTGAATCAGATAAAACGAAATAGTTCTTAAGCAAGGTAGCTGTGGGCGAAAAGTTGTAGACATTTCCAGCCTAACTCCAGCTTTACTCTGCTGCTTAGACCCAAGTTCCTAGGTTGTCTGGATTGCTAAGACCATAAATTGGGTCACTCCATATGAATTCAAAGTTTTAAGCCTCAACTCCAGCAGGTATCAAAAACGAATTTATGGTTGTGTTAAGATCAGTGAGGTACTGAGTGTTGATGCCTGTGCCTATTAGGGTTGGGAGAATGCTTGCTTCCAAGTTGGAGAAAAGCAAACCTAGGCCTTGCTGCAATATGAGTGTAGGTCTTGCTGATTTCAAGGTAGCCCAATAGCCCAAATTTCCCAGGTTCAAGATTGGAACCTTTTAATCCAAGTTCTTGCTCTCAGGCCATTCGGCGAATCTCACCCAATCTCTCACTTTTACCTTGTTTCCATCATCATAATAGGTGATATCCAGGAAATCTTCAAGCTCTTGGATTTTGTAGTTGGAAATTTCCTGAAATTGCGGCTTGGCGTGGTGAATAAGAAACTAATCTTCATTTAAGAGCCTAAAGAAAGTGAAGTTTCTGGTAATGATGGTATTAGTATCTCCAGGGAAATGGGCCCAGAGTCCTTCATTATCTTTCTGCAGAATCACTTTATCAATTGACTGCTGCACAATCGTGTCTTGTATGAAAGGAGGAAGTGCAAACATGCAGATCATGCCAATAAGCATGCAAGTGAAGCTGCAGCCCAACATGGTTTTATATCTTCGTTTTCCTGTTTTCCCTTTTGAAAGGTTTGCATCCCCCTCAGTTAAAATTGACTATGATACTACTGATCTGTTTCTTGATGTGTCGGTTATAATTGAAGAACCAATATGATTTTTGTTTACCTGCGTTAGACGAGGTTTTGGTGGTTACTCTTACAGTTTCTTCTCTTCCAAAACCTCAAGTGCGCCATGAGGATCAAAAGATTCTTCCGTAATGGGCTAGACCTAAGATTGGGGCTGAGCAGAAGGGAGTGAGACTGGAGGTTGCTCAACTGAATCTTTCAAGGAATCATTCAGCAAGAGTGGCTGCTCAATGTTTTCTTGCGACATATATCTTTTTTAATCAATAATCTCTAATTGGAAAGAATAATAACGTAAAAATCCCTTACTGTGATTTAGACTATATAGTGAATAATATCATTTTTTTTATTCATCTTTCTTTGCATTAGGTCCCCCTGTTCCGAAGCCCATCTGCATTTTACCCATTCCTTGCATTTGTTGCAAAATCATTTGCCTTTGTTGCGGGGGTAGGCTATTGAGCAATTCTGGAGTTATCACGCCCACTCCTGGGGGAAGATTTCCCATTCCAGGAGGGAGCATCCCTATACCTTGAGGCATGCCTTGCATTCCTTGTGGCAATCCTTGCATTCCTTGTGGCAATCCTTGCATTCCTTGAGGCAGACCTCCCATCATACCTTGAGGAAACATCATTTGAGGCATTCCTTGCCCTCCTTGGCTCATCTGCTGCAACATTTCTGCAGGTATTATCATTCCTCCTCCATTTCCTGGCATTCCCATCATAACTCCAGGAGGAAAGCCTTGCTGAGGAGCCGTTTTTGGCTTCTACCCTTCTTTTTGTGGGTTTGCAGCAGAGGCAACAATACCTCCTACTATTGGTGGGAAAGCAGCTTGGCCTGAATTCGTAAGAAAAGAAGGTAATCCAGCTGTGTTTCCCGGATGCTTTTGAGCCTGTGTTGTATCGTTGTTTGGAGCTGAGGAAGGAGGCAATTCTCCCTTTTCCTATTTCTTGTTCGGTTCGGGCTTTTTAACCTCAGGAAGCTTGGGATTATTTTGAGAATTAGCATTTTTATCTGTAGCTGCTTTTTGGTCTGAGAGATTTTGCTGCGCATTTTGTTGGCCAGAGGTCACAAACCCAATAGGGAGACCATTAGCTCCTAATCCTGAAAGTTGACCTAAGTTCAAGCCTTGGATTTGGTTATTTCCTTGATTGGGATTTTGTTGGCTATTACCCCCTATAACTCCGAGTTGCTGGCCTTGCCCTCCAATCATCATTCCTTGAGGGAGCATCATCCCTTGCATCCCCTGCATGCCTTGTAGGCCTTGTAGTCCTTGCATTCCTTGTAATCCTTGAAGCGCTTGCAAACCTTGCATCCCCTGCATGCCTTGTAAGCCCTGTAGCCCTTGTAATCCTTGCATTCCTTGGAATGGTTGCATCCCTTGCATTCCTTGCATCCCAGGCATCATCATACCCATTGGTATTCCTCCAGCCATCATAGCTTGTATATTTTGTTGTTGTTGCTGTTGCTGTTGTTGATTTTGAGCTTGATTACCGGAATTTGAAGAGGTGCTGGATGCTTGTTGACCATTTTGCTGACTGTTACCCTGCATCTGTTGAGGCATCATAGACATCACCATTATAGTTTGCCCATTTGGGCCTTGTATGGCCATAGGCATCATTCCTTGCATTCCCTGCATCCCTGGCATTCCTTGACCCTGCATCCCCATAACTCCTTGAGGCATTCCCCCAGGCATCATCTGAAACATAGGAGAGCCCATTCCTCCCATCATAGGCATCTGCATGCCCATACCTTGGCCTAACTGCATAGGCATCATCATTTGGACTCCTGGTTTAGCAGCCTGGTTCGAACCTTTATAAAACTCAAAGTACCTGAAGCCTATTATTTCCCATCTTTAGCGTTTTCTTTTTTATTGCCTTGCTGCTGAGCATTTGGGTTCATCATTGCAAACGGCATTCCTGAGAAACCTCCAGGCATCATTCCTGGCATACTAAACATCCCTTGGGGCATTCCACCTGCTATTGATATCCCTTGAGGCATCCCACTCATTCCTGCCATGCCTGCCATACCTGCCATACCTTGCATACCTGGCATTCCTTGGATTCCCATCTGGATGGCATTCATTTGAGGTCCGGGTTTTTGTCCATTTGCGCCAACAATCGGAACTCCGTCTTTTCTGAATAGTTTACTTCTTACTTTTGGGCATTTTGCATCATAGGGAACATTCCCATCATGGGACCTTGTCCTCCTGGAGGAATCATTTGGAAGGGCATAGACATCATGGGATTCACCATCCCAACTCCCGGAACCATTCCTCCCATTGTAGAAGGTTTCTTTTGTACTTCTTTCTCTTTGATCTTTTTAGTCATTGCGTTTCTTTTTGACTCATTATTCTAGCTTTCTGGCTCCTGAACTTTTGCTTTTCCTCTAGTGGGATATTTGTTCTCCTTGGGGCTAAGATTGCCTGGCTTTTTATTAGCATAAAGCTTTTTAAGCATGTTGGTTGGTTTTTTGTTTTTTTTATCCCCTGAATCTAAATTTAGAGCATCTTTACATCCTTCATTTGAAGCTTCTTAATTCTCCGACTATTATTCCTATTATAAGTCTTAATCATGGTACTCTTCATCATCCGCCCTGCGAATCGGCTTTTTTTGTATTCCTCCAGCTGACAAATGCTGGTCATTAGGATTGGGCAACAGCCCTGAACTGCCGAAATGGCCAGGTTTAGTGAAACCTTCAGTGCTTTTGCACTTTTTAGCGTAAGTATAGTACTACAAATAAAACTATTTAAGCTACTTGGCTGAATGGAATTTGCCGAAGCCTACTGGCTATTCGAATTCTTCACTAACTATGATGTTGAGCATTTAGGTGAACTCCTTGCGAATGAAAATCCTTACTCTTCTCAGGTTGATGTTTATTCTGAAGATCAAGCTAGCTTTAGGGTTCAAGTGATTGCAGAGTAGCTCAAGTTTAGCACTATTCTCAATTTTGAGATCTTAAATCTACTTTATAGCATCTGTCAAGCAGTTTGAAAGTGCTGTCTTTTTTATGTTGAATGCTTATTCAGGTGCATCTTACTCGTTAATATTATCTGGGACTTTGAAGTAGAGTTAGCAAAAGTGTGGAAATTTGAAAGATAAGAATACCACATTGAGGAACCTTTTGTTTTTCTTGAGCATATATTGCTCAAATTTGGTGATTTCTTCATTGAGGTTGTGTTTGTCGTTTTTGTTGACTCTGTAGGAGGCTGGGAGCTTGTCCATAAACTACGGACCGAATAGGTCAAAGTATTGTTTTAAGGCCTACTAGGTGTCAATGTTGATGAGCTTGTTTTCTTAGATGATGAAGAGGTCTTTTGAGATTAAGACCTATCGAATAACTGTTTTTTTCCCTTCCGTTAAATAATACAGCAATATTATAATTTTGGAGTTTTTATCGACTGTTGTGTGGTAGTTCACCCTAAGATTTTTGAACTCTATCACATCATTCTTGGTATATTTCCTACGACTCAAGCCACTCACTCCTCCCTTGAATATTTTGTATTTTTAGCAGTTTGAAGAATGGCTCTTCTCCCCGAACATCACCTCCACCACTAGCTTCCAGTCTTTGCCTGCTGAGGCCTCTTCAAAAAGTTTGATTTCGCTCTAGCTGATTTTTACGTTGATGGTGGGCAGGAGCGACCTTTCGACGGTCATGTGTATTTTGTTGGTGAGATCCATTTCGAATGTACCTTCGAGTTGCGTTGCGAGTCTAAGCTCTTCGGGCAAGCGCTATTGAGGGTGGAAGATTTCCTTGCTGCCTTCCGCGTGGCTATATTGTACCTAAGATTCTAGTACTGCATCCTATGGTTCTATCTTTTTTAAATTATGGGTATCGTGATTTTTTGTTTCACCATCTTCGTTGTTAGAGCTCGTGTAGGAATGTTCCTCAAAGGCTAGTTCTATGGTCTATTCTACCTTCCGCCAAGAAAAAATTTATAGGTTTTCAACTTTTACTTCCATATAAAAACATTATACTTTTAGCAAGAAAAAGAGTTTAAAGCCTCATCTTTATGCTACCAGCAAACCATTTGCCTCCGCACACCCTCTCCTTCCGTTATCCAACATTGCCCCTTTATTTTGATTTTGTGTATTATTCCATTGTCAAAATGGCGCCGGGGAAAAAACACTCTAGATTGTGACATAAAGGAGAATTGTCTGCGAAACAGGGATTAGTTGAGAATTAGTTTAATATTTGTGATATTTTATTACGGCATGTTTCAAATCCACATTTTTTCCTATAGCGAACTAACACTACCATTAAGCTATACTGTTGCTATCTTCAATGATTCCAGCTTCTTTTGGTAATCGGATAAACTTGCAGAAGCCCTATGTTTTGGTGGACCATAGCCAAAACTTTCATTTTTATAAAAACACTAAGTAGTCGATAAAAAGACGAGTTTTCATGAAACTTGCAACTATTTAGGTTTATTTTTTATATATCATAAACCTTAAAAACAGGTTTTGCGCCTGAGCTATGTTATAATACTGTGCTATTAATCAAAAACAAATAAGTCAACAACTCCTCACCCAAATCTCCATTTTCCCTTAGCAAAGCCATCGTTGGGCTGAGACTTGCAGGATTCGTTCAAGGCAACTTCACTTTAAGCAATATTTCGATTGCTATTGCTTTTGGATTTAGAGATTTGTTTCTAACCTGTATAATATTTTTCCAAAAAATAAAAAATGAAAAGAAATTACTTCACTATTCCATCCCACCCCAGAGTTACGAAACTACTTTATCACTCGAAAACAGCTTCATTTCATAAAATTAGTGGCTGTGGTCTCAGCCTGGGTGCTAACGGAAAGTCATTTTTTTTCCACCCAAGTGCTTTCTCCGAAAAATTCACACCTTTCTTGACTATTTTAAGCTTTTTTGGTTCTTAGAGAATTTCCTCCTTTCTTACCTACATATAATATAAACTATAACTTTTAAAATATCAACGAAAAATGCAACCTACGCACCAATCACCTCAAAATGAGTTATATAGGCATATCAAATAAAAGCTTCAACATTTTTCAAGAAAAAAAATAAAAAACTTCTGAGTTAATAATCTCTTTTAAATGACCAATGATCACCAATACAAACTAATTGGGCCTAGAAACAAAGGTTTGTATTCAAGGAGGCTAAGGATTTAGTAGTCTAGGGTTATAGTTTACCCTCAATAGAAAACCTTAATAAGTTGTTTTTGACTGTGGATTTTGCTTAACTAAGTAAAAAAACTTGCATAATATATTTTATCTTGGACTGCACCTCTGTTCTAAAATTGTATATTTTAAATCCTTGGATATTGCTAAAGTGCCCTTTCTCGAAGTGACCCATCGCCAAACCATAGTTTTGCAAAGTTATGAATGAAAACAAGCCTATTAAATGCTTAAAAGGATAGGAAATTTCATTTTGGTCAAGAATACCGAAAAACATCGTTAGAAATACAATAACTTTTACCTTTATGACCGAATCAGTCAAAAGGTTAGGTTCAGGTAAGGATTGAGCAGTCAGGAGACAAAAGCTAATTATTTATCACTATTTTTAATTTCAAAGAAACTTATTAACTCTGACTTCAGTTATATATACAAAACAATATTAGCTTATACTGAGATCATCATCTCCAAGAATTCTGTTTGCTTCATCTAACTAAAACAACAGATGCTTCAAAGCTCAGAATTGACTGCAATAGGGCCACTGCCACTCATCTTCAACTCTACATCCATAGAGTTTTAGCACGTTAAGATGAACTCTGAGCTATCAATACGTATTTTCTGCATCAAGTTGACTTTTGCTCATCCGAAATTTTTGGCAGACATCTTTAAGTAACTTATCGAAACCTCCTAAATTTACATCTCATCACTTTCCATATGGTTTAGGCTAATGATGTCGAAAATTAACAGATTGAGCTTATTGCATTTGTTCACTTAAGCAGAGAGAAGTGCAGATATCAGAGGATTTCCATTTATAGTCTGAATTTTTTGTCTTCTAGTTCCGAACTATCATTTTTAATTTTTTCAATCTAATTTCGATGAGCTAAACTTTAGGAATGTTTCAAGAGTAATCTCTTAAATTTGGATTTGTGAAGTTTTTGAGTTCGTTGAGTATTGAAATCCATAACTTTTTGAAAATAAATTTGATTTTGGGTCTTATTCAATTCTATAGCTTATTAGTACTTCAATCTTATCATTCTAAAATTAGCCCATTAATGTCCAACTTATCCAATTATGATGAACTCTAGATGTTTCCTTCATGATAGCAAAAGAATCTAAACACAAACATCATTTGACAATCACGAATAGTTCATTTCTTTCAAAAATGGGCACACAAAAACTCATATTTATCGAACATCATATTTAACCATCATAGGGTTTTACAAAGCTCAAATGTCTCTTCTCACAGCTTAACTCAAGCGGCTCCAAGCTAAGCAAGGGATTAAGTTTAAATCTGGATTTATGAACTTAGGG
>Ga0316217_10003306_pt1 | contig 18514 bp, 14 predicted proteins | sample 1anoAmetaG_FD_203633 | JGI IMG/M metagenome (GOLD analysis project Ga0316217, IMG submission 203633) | Freshwater microbial communities from Trout Bog Lake, Wisconsin, USA - 1anoA | ecosystem: Environmental > Aquatic > Freshwater > Lake > Hypolimnion/Profundal zone | place: USA: Wisconsin...
GTTCAACAAGGAGGGGGCGATCATGTTCTCCTCCAGCCGCGAGGAGATCGGCACGGTCCTGAACAAGCGCGGGGAGGCCTGCTACGCCTGCCACGCCGAGGGCCAGCCGCTGATGAAGCTGGAGATGGAGAAGCGCAGCCGGATCTTCTGGGGGCCCGAGGGCGCCCGGGTGCTGGGCATCATCAATCCCATCCCCAACGAACCCTCCTGCTCCACCGCGGAGTGCCACGCCCACGACCCCCAGCAGAAGGTGCTCGGCGTCCTGGACGTGCAGGTGTCCATGGCCGCGGCCGACCGGGGCATCGCCCACGACCGCGCCTACATGGTGGTGCTGGCGCTGCTGGCGGTGGTCTCCAGCGGCCTGATGATCTGGTGGCTCAACCGCCGCCTGGTGCTGGGGCCGGTGGCCGCCCTGCTGGAGGGCACCCGCCGGGTGGCCGAGGGCGATTTCACCACCGCCATCAAGGCCACCAACCAGGGCGAGCTGGGGGACCTGGCCAGGGCCTTCGACGGCATGACCCAGCGCATCGACGAGGCCAAGCGCCAGCTGACCCAGGCCGACAAGCTGGCCTCGGTGGGCCGGCTCGCCGCCGGGGTGGCGCACGAGATCAACAACCCCCTGACCGGGGTGCTCACCTACGCCTCGCTGCTGGAAAAGCGCCTGCAGGAGGACGAGCAGAGCCGCGAGGACATCGCGGTGATCATCCGCGAGACCAAGCGCTGCCGGCTGATCATCCGGGAGCTGCTGGACTTCGCCCGCCCCACCACCCCGGCCCGCAAGCCCACCGACCTCAACGAGGTGGTCCGCCACTCCATGGCGGTGGTGATGAACCAGCTCAGCGTCAACCACGTGGACCTGGCCCTGGACCTCATGGCCGAACTGCCCGCCGCCTTCGCCGACAGCAACCAGATCCAGCAGGTGGTGGTGAACCTCCTGCTCAACGCCGCCGACGCCATCGGCCCCGACGGCGGGCGGATCCGGATCATCACCGGGATCGCCCGCATCCCGCCCCGGGGCCACGCCGTGGTGCGCCGGGCCACCTGCCCCAAGGGACACGAACTCATGGATCCCGCGGTGCGCATCGGCGGCCTGGCCGGCATCCGCCTGCTGGCCCGGGCCGGGGGCCCGGATCTCACCGTGCACCTGGACCCGGTCTACGGCCGCGCCCAGAACCTGGGCTTCGGCAGCATCCACGAGGGCGTCGAGACCACCTTCTGCTGCCCCGAATGCCGGCGCGACCTCATGGTGCCCGAGCGGCCCTGCCCGGTCTGCGGCGCTCCGGTGATCTCGTTCCTGGCCGCGCCGGGCGACCCGGTCCTGCTCTGCAGCCGCAAGGGCTGCCGGCACTCCGCCTGGCCGTCCCAGGATCTCGCCGGGGACCGCAGCCTGGTCGAGCTCCGGGTCGAGGACAGCGGCAAGGGCATCCAGCCCGAGGACCTGCCCCGGCTGTTCGAGCCGTTCTTCAGCACCAAGGGCAACCGCGGCACCGGCCTGGGCCTGGCGGTCACCTGGGGCATCGTGGAGAGCCACGAGGGCACCATCGAGGTGGAGAGCAAGGTCGGCCAGTGGACCCACTTCACGGTCCGCCTGCCGCTGGCGCCGCAGTCATGAATACCGAAATGAACCCTGTCTTGAAGATGCCCATTCCGCCGTTTGAGGAGCCCCGCCGATGACCGTCCTGCTCGTTGTGTTCATGCTACTGGCCTTCGTCGGCATCGACTTCGTGGTCCGCGACTTCACCCAGCGGGCCAAGCTCAAGCGCGAGCGGGGCGAGCGCGAGGCGATCCTGGCCACCTCGGTGCGCATCGAGTTCGCCGGGGAGGTCAAGTCGCTCAAGCGGGTGGCCCTGCCCAAGGCCAAGGCGCGCATCCTGGCGGTGGACGACGAGGGGGTGGTGCTGGACTCCTTCCGCCGGATCCTGGTCCTGGAAGGCTACGACATCGACACCGTGGAGACCGGCCCGGAGGCCCTCACCCTGGTCCAGCGCAACGACTACGACTTCGTCTTCACCGACCTCAAGATGCCCGGCATGGACGGGGTGGAGGTGGTGAAGGCGGTCAAGCACCTGCGGCCGGACGTGGACATGGTGGTCATCACCGGCTACGGCACCATCGAGACCGCGGTGGAGACCCTCCGGCACGGCGCCTGCGAATACGTGCAGAAGCCCTTCACCGCCGACGAGCTGTCCGAATTCGTCAACAAGCTCCTGGTCAAGCGGATCGCCCGCCAGGAAGCCATGACCCTGCCCACCGTGCGGATCGTCTCCCCGGGCCAGGCCGAGACCGTGCCCGACCACGAGTTCTCGGTGCCCGGCGGCGCCTTCATCGCCCCGGGCCACACCTGGGTCCGCATCGAGCCCGACGGCCAGGTGCGGGTGGGCATCGACGACTTCGCCCGCAAGGCGCTGGGCGCCCCGGGCAAGGTGGTGCTGCCGGAATCCGGGCTGGAGGTGCGCGCCGGCGAGCCGCTGTTCTTCTTCCAGCTGGACGGGGCGACCCTGGCCTTCCACGCGCCGGTCAGCGGCCGGATCCTCGAGGCCAACTACAGTCTCGAGGCCGAACCCCTCAAGGTGGTCCAGGCCCCCTACGGCGACGGCTGGATCTGCCGGATCCAGCCCAGCAACTTCCAGGCCGAGCTGCCGCATCTGCTCATCGGCCAGCCGGTGGTGGCCTGGTACGGCCAGGAGATCCTCCGCCTGCGCGAGCTGAAGGCCGGGAAGGGCCAGCCCTGGGAAGCGCTGCAGCCTTTCCTGGAATCGCCCCTGGCGCCCGTTTCCTAGTGCGATCCGATCTGAATCAAGGGAGTCCCGAATGATCAAGCAGAAGGCGCTGTTGATAGACATTTCGCTGTGCATCGGCTGCAACGCCTGCCAGGTCGGCTGCAAGGAGGCCAACCACCTGCCGGCCCCGGAGGAGAAGCGGCTCTCGCCGACCGCCTACACCGCCCTGGAGGAGCACGGCGACTTGCACGTCCGCCGGCTCTGCCAGCACTGCGAGGAGCCCACCTGCAAGTCGGTCTGCCCGGTCGGCGCCTTCACCAAGACCGCCGAGGGCCCGGTCCTCTATGATGCCGAGAAGTGCATCGGCTGCCGCTACTGCATGCAGGCCTGCCCGTTCCGGGTGCCGCGCTACGAATGGTCGAGCACCCGGCCGCGGGTGCAGAAGTGCATCTTCTGCGCGCCCCGCCTGGCCAAGGGGTTGCAGACCGCCTGCGCCGAGGCCTGCCCCACCGGCGCCACCAAGTTCGGCGACCGCGACGACCTCCTGGTCGAGGCGGGCAAGCGGATCAACGCCTCGGGCGGCAAGCTGGTGCAGAAGATCTACGGCCGGGAGGACGTGGGCGGGACCTCGGTGCTCTACCTGAGCCCGACCCCCTTCGAGAACCTGGGCTTCGACACCAAGCTCGGCAACACCCCCATGCCGATCCTGACCATGAACGCCCTGTCCAAGGTGCCCAACGTCGCCGCGGTGGGCAGCGTCATGCTGGCCGGCATCTGGTGGATCACCAAGCGCCGCGCCGACGTCGACCTGCACGAGAATCCCTCCAAACTCATCGCTGCCGCTCAGAAACGGGACGAGAAATGAAAACGCTGACCTTCCCCCGCATCACCGTCTGGCGCGTGATCGCCACCACCCTGATCCTCGCCGGCGCCATCGCCGCGGCCGCCCGGTTCACCCTGGGCCTGGGCGCCACCACCAACCTGACCGACGAGTTCCCCTGGGGCCTGTGGATCGGCTTCGATTTCCTCGGCATCGGCCTGGCCGCCGCCGGCTTCACCATCGTCGCCGCGGTCCACCTCTTCCACGCCGACGACTATGAGCCGATCGTCCGCCCGGCGATCCTCACCGCCTTCATCGGCTACATGCTGGTGGTGCTGGTGCTGGTCATCGACCTGGGCCGGCCGGACCACTTCTGGCATCCGCTGGTGATGTGGAACCACCATTCGGTGATGTTCGAGATCACCTGGTGCGTGATCCTCTACACCACCGTGCTCTCCTTCGAGTTCGCCCCGATCGTGCTGGAGAAGTTCCACATGCACGCCCCGATCAAGTGGATCCACAGCATCTCGCTGCCGCTGATGATCATCGGCGTGCTCCTGAGCACCCTGCACCAGTCCTCCTTCGGCTCGCTCTACCTGATCGTCCCCAACCGGCTGCACCCGCTCTGGTACTCGCCGCTGCTGCCGGTGCTATTCTTTGTCTCCTGCATCGCTTCCGGAACCTCCATGGTGATCCTCGAGACCCTCATCATGTCCCGCAACGGCCGCACGCTGCTCTCCCCCGAGCTGCGCGCCAACCTGGCCAAGATCACGGCCATCGCCCTGGCGGTCTACCTGGTGATCCGGTTCCAGGACATGGTCCACCGGGGCACGATCGGCTACATGATGACCCTGACCTACCACAGCATCGCGTTCTACGCCGAGGTCCTGGTCGGCTTCGTCGTCCCGCTCATCCTGCTGATGTTCCCCCGGATCCGCTACTCCCGCCGGGGCCTGTTCACCGCCTGCATCATGGTGCTGACCGGGTTCGCCGCCAACCGGATGAACACCGCCATCACCGGCATGGAAGTCTATCCGACCCGGACCTACTTCCCCTCCCTGATGGAAGTCCTGATCATGCTCGGCATCGCCGCCATCGGCTTCAGCGCCTTCTGGCTGATCGCCCGCTACCTGCCCATCTTCGAAGCCGAGCCCGTCACGCCCAAGGCCGTGGCGCCGGAGGCCCTGTGGCCCCCCCTCCCGGCCACCGACGAAGGGATCTGAGCCCAGGCCCTACCGGGGGCCCCCACGGGCGGCCCTCTCTCGAAAGGAGACTTTTCCATGACAGTCCTGCTGGTCATCTGCATGCTCCTCGCCTTCGTCGGGATCGACTATTTCGTGCGTGAGCATGGCCGCCGGCTGCGGCTCAAGCACGACCGGCAGACCCGCGAGGCGATCCTCAACGACGCCGTCCGCCTGGAGTTCAACGACGAGGCCCGGAGCCTCAAGCGGGTGGAGGTGCCCGAGCCCAGGGCCCGCATCCTGGCCGTGGACGACGAGGCGGTGGTGCTGGATTCGTTCCGGCGGATCCTGGTGCTGGAAGGCTACAGCATCGACACCGTGCAGTCCGGGCCCGAGGCGCTCAGCCTGGTGCAGCGCCACGACTACGACTTCGTCTTCACCGACCTCAAGATGCCGAACATGGACGGTGTCGAGGTGGTCAAGGCGGTCAAGCACCTGCGCCCGGACGTGGACATGGTGGTCATCACCGGCTACGGGACCATCGAGACCGCGGTGGAGACCATGCAGCACGGGGCCTGCGAGTACGTGCAGAAGCCGTTCACCGCCGACGAGCTCGGCGAGTTCGTCAACCGGCTCCTGGTCAAGCGCCAGGCCCGGCTGGAGGCCCTGCGCCAGCCCACGGTCCGGGTGGTCTCGCCCGGCCAGGCCGAGGACACCCCGGTCAACGAGTACTGCGTTCCCGGCGGCTCCTTCATCGCCCCCGGCCACACCTGGGTCCGGATCGAGCCCGACGGCCACGTCCGGGTCGGCATCGACGACTTCGCCAACAAGGCCCTGGGCGCGATCGGGGCGGTGGTCCTGCCCCGGCCCGGCACCCAGGTCCGGCGCGGCGAGCCGCTGTTCTCGCTCCAGCGCGGCGCCGAGGCGGTCCAGTTCCTGGCGCCCGTGGGCGGCAAGGTCCAGGACGCCAACGCCAGCGTCGCGGCGGAGCCGTCCAGGATCTCCCACAGCCCGTACAAGGAAGGCTGGGTCTGCCGGATCGAGCCCGCCGACCTGACCGAGGAGCTGGCCACCCTGCTCATCGGCCGCCCGGTCGTGGCCTGGTATGGCGAGGAGATCAACCGCCTGCAGGCGGCCAAGGCCGCCCAGGGCGACCCCGCCCAGCCGCTGCCCTGGGCCGTCCTGCAGCCGGCCTTCCTCGCCGCCGCCGCGCGGGAGCCGGCCGGGGCCGGCAAGGCCTAGCGAACGACCAAGGGCCCCGGTTCCGGGGCCCTTGCCGTTCAGGCGGACCTGGGAATAATGGGCCCCTGGGAGGCCCCCGTGAGCCAGCCGCAACCCCCCGTCGAACCCGCCGGCCTGGATCCGGCGGATTGGCCATCCACCCGGGCCCAGGCCCACCGCATGCTGGACGACATCCTCGACCACGTGCAGCACGTGGGGGAAGGGCCGGTCTGGCGGCCGATCCCGCCGGAGGTGCGGGCGGAACTGCGCGAGGGCTGCCCGCGGGCGCCCACGGACCTGGCGGAGGTGCACCGGCAGTTCCTGCGCCTGGTCCTGCCCTACGGCTGCGGCAACGGCCACCCCGGTTTCATGGGCTGGGTCCACGGCGGCGGCACCGTGGCCGGGCTGCTGGGCGAGATGCTGGCGGCCGGCCTCAACGCCAACCTCGGCGGCCGGGACCAGATGCCGGTGGCGGTCGAGCGGCAGATCCTGGAATGGCTGCGCGAGCTGTTCGGGATGCCGGAGGGCGCCGGCGGGGTGTTCGTCACCGGCTCCTCCATGGCCAACTTCATGGCCATCCTGGTGGCCCGGGTGGCCGCCCTGGGGCCGGAAGTGCGCCAGCGGGGCCTGGACGGCGCCGGGCCGCGGCTGACCGCCTACGCCTCGGCCGGGGTCCACGGCTGCGTCCGCCGGGGCATGGAGATGGCCGGCCTGGGCGCCGAGGCGCTCCGGGCGGTCCCGGTGGACGCCGGCGGGCGGATGCGGCCCGAGGCCCTGGGCGCGGCCGTGGAGCGCGACCGGGCGGCCGGCTGCCGGCCGTTCCTGGTGGTGGCCACGGCCGGCACCGTGGACACCGGCGCCATCGACCCGCTCGACCGGATCGCCGACCTGGCCGCGGAGGCGGGCCTCTGGTTCCACGTGGACGGCGCCCTGGGCGCGCTGGCCATCCTGGCCCCGGGCCTGGCGCCGCGGCTGGCGGGGATCCAGCGGGCCGACTCCATCGCCATGGATTTCCACAAGTGGGGCCAGGTCCCCTATGACGCCGGCTACCTGCTGGTCCGGGACGGCGCGCTCCAGCAGCGCACCTTCGCCGCCCCGGCGGCCTACCTGGGGCGCGAGGACCGGGGCCTGGCGGCGGGATCGCCCTGGCCCTGCGACTTCGGTCCCGACCTGTCGCGCGGCTTCCGGGCCCTGAAGACCTGGTTCACCCTGAAGGTCTACGGCACCGACCGGCTCGGCGCGGCGATCGCCCGCACCTGCGACCTGGCCCGCCACCTGGCGGCCCGGGTCGAGGCCAGTCCGGAACTGGAACTGATGGCCCCGGTGGGCCTGAACATCGTCTGCTTCCGGCTCCGGGGCCCGGACGGGCTGAACCGCCGGGTGGTCACCGCCCTGCAGGAATCCGGGCTGGCGGCCCCGTCCACCACCCGCCTCGGCGGCCGCCTGGCGATCCGGGCGGCCATCGTCAACCACCGCACCGGGGTCGTGGACGTGGACCGCCTGGTCGCGGCGGTGCTGGACCTGGGCCGCCGGCTGGTTGGCTGAACCGGACGTCCGGGCCGGTCTATACTCGAGGAGCTGCCTGGCTTCGCCCCGGCGGCCCCCGGGAGAGACAGCGATGCCAAGACTTTCCGATCCCCTTCAGGTGAAGGGCCTGCGGTTCCGCAGCCGCCTGGTGATGGCGCCGGTGATGACCGGCCTGGCGGTGGACGGCCGGCCCAGCCAGGCCCAGCTGGACTACTACGGCGCCCGTGCCCGGGACGGGGTGGGGCTGGTGGTGGTGGAATCCACCGCCATCGCCGCCGACGCCCGGCTCATGCCGAACAACCTGGGCATCTGGGAGGACGCCCAGGTGCCCGGCCTGGCCGCGCTGGCCCGGTCGATCCAGGACCAGGGGGTGCCGGCCGTCCTCCAGATCGTCCACGGCGGCGCCCGGGCCTGGCGGGAGGACCCGGCCCAGGAGCGGGTCGGCCCCTCGGCGGTGGCGCTCCTGCCCGGCCCGGCGCCCCGGGCCATGACCGAGGCGGAGATCGCCGAGGTCATCGCCGGCTTCGCCCGGGCGGCCCGGCGCGCCCAGGCCGCCGGGTTCCAGGGGGTGGAACTGCATGCCGCCCACTACTACCTGATCTCCCAGTTCCTTTCCCCCTATGCCAACCGCCGCGAGGACGGCTGGGGCGGCGACCTGGCCGGCCGCTCGCGGCTGGCGGTGGCGGTGGTGCGGGCGGTGCGCCTGGCGGTCGGCGCGGATTTCCCGGTCCTGGTCCGCATGCACGCGCAGGAGAACCTGGAAGGCGGGTTGAGTACGGAGGACGCCATCGCCCTCGCCCGGGCCCTGGAAGCGGCCGGGGCGGACCTTCTGGACCTCTCGGGGATCGGCCAGTCGAGCCTGGGGGAGTGGCAGGGCCAGCCCTTCCTCAACACCAGCTCGGTGCTGCCCAAGGATGCCCCCGGGGCCGCCTTCGCGCCGGCCACCGGGCGGATCCGGGCGGCGGTGGGCATCCCGGTCATCGCCGTGGGCAAGCTGGCCGGGCCCGGCCTGGCCCAGGCCGTGCTGGACCGGGGGGAGGCGGACCTGGTGGCCCTGGGCCGGCCGTTGATCGCCGATCCCCTGGCCGCCGGCAAGCTGCTGGCCGGGCAGGACGCCGCCATCGTGCGCTGCAAGGAATGCCTGTCCTGCTTCGCGGCCATCCGCAAGGGGGCGATCCGCTGCGCGGTGAATCCGGCGCTCTGACCCCGCTGCGACCCCAGGGTTTCAATATCTGATATATTACGAACTGTTCTCTATGAAATGCATATTTATGAAAGAACCCGTCCAGCGGATCGCGTCCGGGAGGCCTGAACTGTTCTGGCCTGTTTGACAGGTCTCCCAAGGGATTCATGGCGGAGGACCGGCAGTTATTGGCGCATTTCTGCCCGAACCGGGGGCGCTTCCGGGACTGTGGCCCTTGGGGAATAATTAGTTTTTAAATATCTGGAGTTGCGTCCTGGGGCCGCGACTTTGGTCACAAGTGCTCCCCGCGGCCCCCCGGCGCTGGCGCCGGGCTGAACCTTCGGCCTTCCATTCCAGGGCCGGTCATGCTACCTTCGCCGGATTGAAGTCGGTCATTGGCAATACCTTCGGGGATGCCGCGGCCCGAGGGGTGCAGGCCGGGCGGGAAGGGCCCAGGCTGGAGGCGCGGGGCTGCCAAGCCCCGCCGGATCGCCTGCCTGTGTGGTTTCAGGGCGCTCCGTGCTCCGGCGCGGCCCGGGGGCGTTTTTCGCTTCCCTATTAACTGCTTTTGGTTGATAATCCTTGAAACATTTCCTCGACACGGATGTCGCTGTCCTGGTTTTTCAGCCATGACATCCCTATCATTCTTTCTCGCGCACCGTGTCCAAGCCGTGGATAGGTCCACTTCCCGATCGGGAACCCCGGCGCCCCATGCCTTGGAAACGCTGCTTCACCTTTCCCGCAACCCTCAGGAGGCTCCATGAAATCGTCCCTAATCTCGACGTTCGTTGCCGTTGCGCTCGCCGGCTCGTTCCTCGCCTGCGACAAGGGCGGCAAGGAAATCAAGGTCGGCGGCGTTGCCCCCGCCACCGGCGAGGCCGCCACCTTCGGCGCCTCCACCAAGAACGGCATGGACATGGCCCTCGCCGAATGGAACGCCAAGGGCGGCGTGCTCACCAAGCCGGTCAAGATGTCCTTCGCCGACGACAAGGGCGATCCCGCGGAGGCCGCCACGGTCTGGACCAAGCTGATCGAGCAGGACAAGGTCTGCGCCGTCATCGGCACCGTCATGTCCAAGTGCTCCCTGGCCGGCGCCCCCATCAGCCAGAGCTCCAAGATCCCCATGATCGCCACCTCCTCCACCAACCCCAAGGTCACCCTGGTGGGCGACTATGTCTTCCGGGTGTGCTTCATCGATCCCTTCCAGGGCACGGTCGGCGCCAAGTTCGCCTTCGACGAGCTGAAGGCCAAGAAGGCCGCCTGCCTGTTCGATGTGGGCAACGACTACACCAAGGGGCTGTCGGAATTCTTCAAGGCCAAGTTCACCGCCCTGGGCGGCGAAGTGGTCGGCTATGAAGGCCACGCCACCGGCACCACCGACTTCAAGGCCCAGCTGACCAAGCTGCTCTCCACCAAGCCCGACGTCCTCTACGTCTCCGACTACTACAACGACGTGGCCCTGATCGCCAAGCAGGCCCGCGAACTGGGCTTCAAGGGCCCCATGCTCGGCGGCGACGGCTGGGATTCCCCCAAGCTGACCGAAGTGGGCGGCTCCGCGGTCGAGGGCTGCTTCTTCACCAACCACTACTCCCAGGAAGACACCTCCCCCGTGGTCGTCGAGTTCGTGAAGAACTACAAGGCCAAGTACAGCGCCACCCCGGACGCCCTGGCGGCCCTGGGCTACGACGCCACCAACATGATGCTGGACGCCATCCAGCGCGCCGGCTCCACCGACGGGGAGAAGATCAAGGACGCGATGGCCAAGGCCGACTACAAGGGCGTCACCGGCCAGGTCAAGTTCGACGGCGACCGCAACCCCGTCAAGTCCGCCGTCATCATCGAGATCAAGGGCGGCAAGCAGGTCTACAAGACCACCGTCAATCCGTAAAGCGCTGACCGTTCGAAACGAGAGGGGTGCCCCCCGGGGCACCCCCCTTTCCAGGAAAGGGGACACCCTATGGGTTCAATCTTCAGCGCCCAGCAGATCGTCAACGGTCTGCAACTGGGAGCCATCTACGCGCTGATCGCGCTCGGCTACACCATGGTGTACGGAATTGTGCGTCTCATCAATTTCGCCCACGGTGATTTCTTCATGGTGGGTGCCTACGCAGCCTTTGGGGCTTTCTACCTTTTCAACTTCTTCCTGCCCGCCGGCGGCGCGATGGCTTTCGTCGTCCTCATCCTGGCCATGGCCGGGGGCGCGGCGATCGCCCTGCTTTCCAACCAGTTCGCCTACAAGCCGCTGCGCTACAAGCCCAGGCTGTCCTCCCTGGTCACCGCCATCGGCGTCTCCATGCTGCTCGAATACACCTTCTCCGCCATGCCCTTCATCGGCCCCTCGCCCCGCGGCTTCCCCGAGCTGCTGGCGAAGCGGATGTTCCACATCGGCTCGGCGGAAGTCTCCAACTACGTCATGATCGACCTGGCGGTGGCCGCGGCGCTCATGATCGGCCTCACCTTCCTCATCCAGCGCACCCCCATGGGCAAGGCCATGCGCGCCGTGTCCCAGGACAAGGATGCCGCCAAGCTCATGGGCATCGACGTGGAGAAGGTGATCGCCTTCACCTTCGCCATCGGCGGCAGCTTCGCCGGAGCCGCCGGGCTCCTGGCCGGGCTCACCTATCCCCGCATCCAGCCCTACATGGGCATCCTGCCCGGCCTCAAGGCCTTCATCGCCGCGGTGCTCGGCGGCATCGGCAACGTCCCCGGAGCCGTGCTGGGAGCCTTCATCATGGGCCTCGCCGAGACCTTCGCCACCGCCTACAATTCCCTCCTGGGTGAAGGCATCGCCTTCGTGATTCTTATCGTCGTCCTCCTCCTGAGGCCGAACGGCATTCTCGGCGAGAAGACCGCCGATAAGATTTAGGGGAATGGCATGGAAAAAATCAAGCTACCAAAACTGCTGATCTTCGGAGCCCTGTTCTACCTGGTCGTGCAGGTCCTGATCCTCACCGGCGTGCTCAACGGCTATTTCGTCGTGATCATCAACCGGTCCATGATCTTCGTCATCCTCGCCTCGACCCTCAACCTGATCAACGGCATCACCGGCCAGTTCTCGCTCGGCCACATGGGCTTCGCGGCGGTGGGAGCCTACGTCTCCGGCACCCTGACCACCATCATCTTCAAGCTGAACCCGCACCACCTCGCCGACAACGGCGCCTTCCTGGCGTGCATCATCATCGGCGGCATCGGCGCGGCGGTGGTCGGCTTCCTCATCGGCTTCCCGTCCCTGCGGCTCAAGGGCGACTACCTGGCCATCGTGACCCTCGGCTTCGGCGAGATCATCCGCACCATCCTCAACAACATCGCCTTCGTGGGCGGACCCCGGGGCCTGCTGGGCATCCCCAAGTTCTCCGGCTTCACGGTGATCTTCCTCTTCACCTTCTTCACCATCGTGCTCCTGCGCAACCTGGTGCAGTCCTCCCACGGCCGGGCGATGCTCTCCATCCGGGAGAACGAACTGGCCTCCGAACTGGCCGGGGTCGACACCACCAAGTACAAGGTCCTGGGCTTCGTGGTCGGGGCCTTCTTCGCCGGCATCGCCGGGGGCCTGCTGGCCCACCTGCTCCAGATCGCCCATCCCACCCAGTACGGCTTCTACGCTTCCAGCATCCTGCTCATCATGGTGTATGCGGGCGGCATGGGGTCCCTCACCGGGTCCATGATCGCGGCCTTCTCCCTGACCTTCCTCACCGAAGGCCTGCGGGTCGGCATCGACTGGCTCCGGGACTCGGTCGGCATTCCCATCGGCACGGAATGGACCATGGTGGTCTATGCCCTCCTCCTGATCTTCATCATGCTGTTCAAAACGGAAGGCTTCATGGGCATGCGGGAATCCAAGATCCTCATCATTGAGGAGAAGCGCGTATGAGCGTTCCTGTTCTCTCGATCCAGAACATGACCCACTACTTCGGCGGGCTCAAGGCGGTCTCGGATTTCACCTTCGACGTGCCTGAAGGGGTCATCTACGGCCTGATCGGCCCCAACGGTTCGGGCAAGACCACCACCTTCAACCTGGTCACCGGCATCTACACCCCCACCCAGGGCAAGATCCTGTTCGAAGGCAAGGACATCGTCGGCCAGAAGCCGTTCCGGATCGTCCACAAGGGCATCGCCCGGACCTTCCAGAACCTGCGCATCTTCAGCAACATGACGGTGATGGACAACATCCGGGTGGCCCGCCACTTCACCACCCGGGCCGGGGTGTTCGCCTCCTTCCTGCGCACGCCCAGCTTCCTCAAGGAGCAGCAGCAGGTCCGGGAAGAGACCATGGAGCTCATCAAGCTGATGAACCTGGAGCACCGCGCCTACGACGTGGCCAAGAACCTGCCCTACGGCGAACTGCGCCGCCTGGAAGTGGCCCGCGCCCTGGCCACCAAGCCGAAGCTCATCCTGCTGGATGAGCCGGCGGCCGGCATGAACCCCAAGGAGACGGAAGACCTCATGAAGCTGGTCCGGCGCGTGCGGGACGAATTCAAGGTCACGATCTTCCTCATCGAGCACCACATGAAGTTTGTCACCGGCATCTGCGAACGGGTCAAGGTCATCGATTTCGGCGAGACCATCGCCGAGGGCAAGCCCGAGGAAGTGGTGAAGGATGTCAAGGTGCTCGAGGCCTACCTCGGGCGGAAGGCGGTCGTATGCTAAAGGTCAGCAACCTCAAGGTCACCTATGGGCAGATCGCGGCCATCACCGACGTCTCCTTCGAAGTGCCCGCGGGCAAGATCGTCTGCCTGATCGGGGCCAACGGCGCCGGCAAGACCACGACCCTGCGGGCCGTGAGCGGCCTGGAAAAGCCCGCCGGCGGCACGGTGTTCTTCAAGGGCAAGGACATCACCGGGTACCCGGCCCACCAGCTGGTCGCCCAGGGCATCTCCCACGTCCCCGAAGGCCGCAAGATCTTCCCGACCCTCACCGTGCGGGAGAACCTGGAACTGGCCGGCTGGACCATCAAGGACAAGACCGAAGTGAAGCACCGGATGGAAGAGGTGTTCGAGATGCTGCCCCGCATCAAGGAGCGCATCGGCCAGCTGGGCGGCACCCTCTCCGGCGGCGAGCAGCAGATGCTGGCCGTGGGCCGGGCCATGGTCACCGGCGGCGACATCCTGCTGCTGGACGAGCCCAGCATGGGCCTGGCCCCGGTGCTGGTGGACGAGATCTTCGACAAGATCGTCGCCATCAACAAGCGCGGCACCACGATCCTCCTGGTGGAGCAGAACGCCACCGAGGCGCTGGAGATCGCCGACTTCGCCTACGTGCTGGAGGTGGGCTACACCACCATCTCCGGGCCGGCCAAGGACATCGCGGCCGATCCCCGGGTCCGGGAAGCCTACCTGGGCGTGTAGCGCAATCCCTGCAGGAAACGGGCGCCCCGGTCACCGGGGCGCCCTCTTACATTCCGGCCAGCCAGGTCCAGAGGCCCGTACTTGGATCATAGACCTGGACGTCCCCTCCTTCGCCACCGGCAACCAGCACCCATCCATTCGAAAGCAGGGTTGCCGTATGATCCCAGCTTGCCATTACGAGACTGCCGGTGGATGTCCAGACCCCGGTGGCCGGGTCGAATATTTCGGCACTGGCCATGGCGCCCACGTTGAACCCCCCGGCAACCAGCACCCGCCCATCCTGCAGCCGGGTTGCCGTATGGCCCCACCTGCCCGTTCCAAGATTGCCGGTCGGGGTCCAAAGTCCCGTGGCCGGGTCAAAAATTTCAGCATCGACTGCCGGAATATCGGTATCCCCGGAGGGGCTCAGCCCGCCACAAGCCAGGACCTTCCCATCCGCCAGCAGGGTGGTGGTGATATTGCCGTCAACCCAGCCCATGAACCCGGTGGTGGACCAGGTCCCCGCCTGGGGATCATAAAGTTCGGCACTGCCGAAGACGCGAGCCCCACCCGCCACCAGGACCTGCCCATTTCCAAGCAGGGTGGCCGAGCAATAGGCCCGCGCCTCACCGAGGCTTCCGGTCGGAGTCCACTGTCCGGTGGCCGGATCGTAGATTTCTGCGCTGGCAAGGTTTTCAGAAGCTCCCGTGGTGCCTCCAGCGACCAGCACCTTGCCATTGCCCAGCAGTGTTGCTATATGCTGATATCGTGAAGTTCCCATGCTGCCTGAAGCGGTCCAGGTGCGGGAGGCCGGCGAAAAGAGTTCCGTGGATGCCAAGGCGTTCCTGACCAGACCGGTCCCCCAGGAATAGGACTGGACGGCACCGCCGACCACCAGGGTCGCACCGTCCTGAAGCAGAATGGCCCGGTGCCACTCACGCGCGGTGGCCAGATCGCCCGCCAGACTCACCTGGCTGGAACCGGGGTCAAAGATCTCAGCACTCGGGGTATCCACCATGGCCATACCCCCCCCCACCAGCAGCACCTTCCCATCCGCCTGGGTGGTCGCCGTGGCCCCCGTTGAAATGGATGCGTCAAACACCATGAAGGTGACCAGGGCACTGGTACTTCCAATTGAATTTGCCGCAGTGACAGTATAAGTGCCGTAATTATATTCTACTGGCGTCCCACTGATGATCCCGGAAGTCTGGTTGAGGGTCATCCCTTCTGGCAAGGGCGGATAGACGCTGTAAGCCACATCCTGACCGTCATGGATGGTCGGAACAAGGGGTTCAATGGCAACTCCGGCGGGAATAATGGAATTGACTCCGAAATAGGTCAGGGCCTGCGGCGGGTTGGCCTCGGCCTCGTGCTTGGCCTTGCCGGCTCCACAGGCCATCAGGCCAAGAAGGCCGATGCCGCCGCAAACGACGGAAATACGGGAGAGCCAGGTGGATTCCATGGCAAACCTCCTGCTCCAGGACCTTGTCCAGGTCACCCGTGATCGGGGACTTCACCTGCCTGCATCCGCTGTCGAAATGGCTATAGCCTGGATCATACACCTGGATGACGCCATTCCCAACAGGAGACCTGAAAGGCCAGGAGCGCCACGGGGCGGTCCTGGCCTTCCGGGAGGAACGACTGCCGCTACGGGTTGACCGAGGCGCGATAGACGAACTTGCCGCCCTTGATCTCGATGACCACCGCGGACTTCACGGGGTTGCGGTTCTCGTCGAACTTGACCTGGCCGGAGACGACGGCCATGTCGGTGGCCTTGAGGGCGTCGCGGATGGCCGGGCCGTCGGCGACGCCGGCCTTCTGGACGGCGCTGAGGACCAGGTAGGTGGCGTCATAGGCCAGGCAGGCCAGGGCGTCCGGGCTGGCGTTGTACTTCTCCTTGTACTTCTTCACGAAGTCCTGGATGATCGGCCGGGTGTCGTCAGCCGCATAGTGGTTGGTGAAGAAGCAGCCTTCCAGGGCCGGTCCGCCCACTTCGCAGAGCTTGGGGGAATCCCAGCCGTCGCCGCCGACCAGCGGGCCCTTGAAGCCCAGTTCGCGGGCCTGCTTGGCGATCAGGGCCACGTCGTTGTAGTAGTCGGAGACGTAGAGGACGTCGGGCTTGCCGGCCAGGATCTTGGTCAGCTGGGCCTTGAAGTCGGTGGTGCCGGTGGCGTGGCCTTCGTAGCCGACCAGCTCGCCGCCCAGGGCGGTGAACTTGGCCTTGAAGAACTCGGAGAGGCCCTTGGTGTAGTCGTTGCCCACGTCGAACAGGCAGGCGGCCTTCTTCGCCTTCAGCTCGTCGAAGGCGAACTTGGCGCCGACGGTGCCCTGGAACGGATCGATGAAGCAGGCGCGGAAGATGTAGTCGCCGACCTCGGTGACCTTGGGGTTGGTCGAGGTGGGGCTGATCATCGGGATCTTGGCGTTCTGGCAGATGGGGGCGCCGGCCAGGGAGACCTTGGACATGACGGTGCCGACGATGGCGGAAACCTTGTCCTGCTCGATCAGCTTGGTGAAGACGGTGGCGCCTTCCGCCGGATCGCCCTTGTCGTCGGCGAAGGAGAGCTTGATCTGCTTGCCCAGGACGCCGCCCTTGGCGTTCCATTCCGCGACCGCCAGGTCGATGCCGTTGTGGGAGGCGATGCCGAAGGTGGCGGCCTCGCCGGTGGCCGGGGCGACGCCGCCCAGGTTGAAGGTCTTGCTGCTCTTGTCGCAGGATACGAACGTCCCGGCGATGATGATGGCTACGGCGGCGGAGAGTGCATTGAGCCTCATTGGGCCTCCTCGTGGGTTGGGACTGGTCAAGGCGCGGGCATCCCGGAGTCTTGTTCTGTCCGGAGTGGAAAAGAACGGATATGGAGCCGGGCACCACCCGGTGCCGGATGCCCCGTACTGCGAAGGGGGAATGCTAAGTTGTGATCTTGGTCAAGATAATTTCATAGTCTGTAGTGTTGTCAAGATAAAAAACTTCTAGGCTTGGGTTATTTCGGCCAGATTGGGGCCGCGATCCAGGATGCTCCGGATCTTCCGGAGCAGGTCCGCGGGGGTGATGGGCTTCATCACCAGCTCGGCGCTCTCGTCGAGCTCGCCCCGGCTCCGGATGATGTCGGCGGTGTAGCCGCTGGCGAACAGGGCCCGGGCCCCGGGCCAATCCCGGCGGATCTCGTCGTAGGCGGCCTTGCCGCTCAGGTTCGGCATGATGAGATCGAGCAGCAGGAGGTCGACCTGGCCGGCGTGCTCGCGGTAGCGGGCCACGGCCTCCTGGCCGTCCTGGGCCAGGATCACCCGGTAGCCGTGGCCGGTGAGCACGGTGGAGACCAGGCCCCGCACCGCCTCGTCGTCCTCGGCCACGAGGATGGTCTCGGTGCCTTGGGTGGGCCGGGCGGCCGCCGGCTCGGGCAGGGCCGGGAGCGGACCCTCGGTGGTGATGGGCAGGTAGATCCGGAAGGTGGTGCCGCGGCCGGGTTCGCTGTAGACGTTGATCTGGCCGCCGTGCTGGGTGATGATCCCGTAGACGATGGAAAGGCCGAGGCCGGTGCCCTTGCCGGGCGACTTGGTGGTGAAGAAGGGGTCGAACACCCGGAGCCGGGTCGCCTCGTCCATGCCCTGGCCGGTGTCGGACACCGAGATCCGGCCCCAGGCGCCTTCCCTGCCGAACCCATGGAGCCGGATGAACTCGTCGTCCATCGCCACCTGGTCGGTCTCGATGCGCAGGATGCCTCCCTTGGGCATGGCGTCCCGGGCATTGGTGGCGAGATTGATCAGGACCTGGTGGATCTGGCCTTCGTCGACCAGGACCTCCAGGGGCTCGGGGCAGGTCCGGGTGACCAGGTCGATGTCCTCGCTGATCACGTGCTGGAGGAAGTCGTCCACCCTCCTGACCAGGGCGTTGAGTTCGCCCCGCCTGGGCTGGATGGTCTCCTTGCGGCTGAAGGTGAGCAGGTTCTGGGTGAGCTGGGAGGCGCGCTGGGCGGCGGAGAGGATCCGGCCCAGGCGCTGGCGGCCGGGATCCCCTTCGGGCAGGCCGTCCTCCATGGAACTGGCGAACCCGATGATCACCTGGAGGATGTTGTTGAAGTCGTGGGCGACCCCGCCGGCGAGCAGGCCGACCGATTCCAGCTTCTGGCTGTGCCGCAGCTGCTCCTCCAGGGCCAGCCGCTCGGAGATGTCGCGGCAGACCGAGACCTCGAAGGTCCGGCCGTGGAATTCGAACCGGTGGGAGTTGATCTCCACCGGGAGCTCCCGGCCGTCCCGGGTCCGGTGCACGGCGCTGCGCAGGGTGTTGTCCCGGGACAGCAGGGCCTGGCGGGCCGCCTCCACGTCCTGGACCGAGGGCTCCAGGTCGTAGGGGCTCATGCCCAGCAGCTCGTCCCGGCTGTAGCCGAGGCTGAGGCAGGCCGCCTGGTTCACCTCCAGGAACGGCGCGCGCAGGTCGCCGGCGCCGAACTCGCGCACGAAGATGGCGTCGTTGGAACCGTTCAGGAGGGTGCGGAAGCGCTGCTCGGAGGCTTCCAGGTTGGCGTAGCGCTGGTCCAGGA
>Ga0316217_10003308_pt1 | contig 18510 bp, 21 predicted proteins | sample 1anoAmetaG_FD_203633 | JGI IMG/M metagenome (GOLD analysis project Ga0316217, IMG submission 203633) | Freshwater microbial communities from Trout Bog Lake, Wisconsin, USA - 1anoA | ecosystem: Environmental > Aquatic > Freshwater > Lake > Hypolimnion/Profundal zone | place: USA: Wisconsin...
GTCGCCGCTGGTGGTTCCGCCACAAGGCGCGCGAGACCTCAATCGAGCCCGGTCTGGATGAATCCAGTCCCGGCAGCCTGTCGCTGGCCGCAGCGCTTATCGACGACGGCGCCTCGCCCTACGAAACACTGATGCAGCAGGAACTGCGGATACGGGTAGCAGAGGAACTGCGGCACATCAAGGAACCCTTCCGCACTGCTGTCGTGTTGCGCGACCTCGAAGAACTCAGTTACGAAGAAATCGCCGAGGTGACCCATACCTCGCTGGGAACCGTGAAGTCGCGGCTGATTCGCGGCCGCGAGGCGCTCAAGAAACGCCTGCAGCCCTACCTGGCGGAGATGCTGGGCGCGCGGGCCGCCGTACCCAGCGGACGGCAAGCCGAGGTGACTCCATGACCTGTGCGGAATTGAAGCCTCTGCTCTCTCCCTACATGGACGGACGGATCGACGGCAAGACCATGCGCCAGATCCGCGAGCACCTGGATGAATGCTCGGCCTGCGATCACGAATTCGCCATCCTGCGCCAGGTGCAGCGTTCGCTCGCCCTGCTGGCGCCGCAAAAAGCTCCTCCTGAACTTTCGCTGCGGCTCAAGGTAGCGCTCTCGCGTGAAGTGGCCCGGACGACCAACACCGCGTGGGGAGGCCTCGCCGTGCGCCTGCGCAACGCCGCTGGCTCCTTCATGCTGCCGGCCACCGCCGGAGTGTTGAGCGCCGTCATCTTCTTCGGTCTTCTGATCGGCTATTTCGCCGCGCCCCCCCGCCTGGAAGTCCAGAGCGATGTTCCCACGGTCTTCTTCACCCCGCCGGTGCTGCGGTCCACGCCCTTCGGCATGGCCATAGGCGGCAGCGACTCGGATTCCATCATCGTGGAAGCTTCGATTGATCCCAGCGGCCGCGTGCAGGACTACCGCCTGCTGTCGGCCCCCAAAGACAAAGAAGCCGTGCTGACGCAGCTCAACAATCTGCTCATCTTCACCACCTTCCGTCCGGCTACCACCTTCGGCCAGCCCACCTCGGGCAAGGCGGTCCTTTCGTTCTCGATCATCAGCGTGAAGGGCTGAGTTCAATTCCCCCTGGAAACCGGCGCACCGGCTGACCCGCTAGCGGTCTGCCTGCTGGCGCCCAACAAAGTCTTGCCTTCACCACTGACTGCAATTAACCTCGTGTTCCCGGTTCCCTGGTCGAAATTCAGCCCGGCTGGATCGTCGGTCAGTGCTTAGGTCCGTGCCGGGAGAGCTGTCGTACCACTCATCGCCTTTTCGCAGATAAGGACTCAGAATCATGCGCGTTCCGAAGATCGCCCTTGAAGAGCACGTCATAGAGCCTGAACTGGCCGACGACGCGGCCAAGTACTATCCCAAGGAAACCTGGGCGAGATTGCGTCCTCGCCTGCTGGGCATGCACAGCCAGCTGCTGGCGGACATGGATGCGGCCGGCATCGAAAAAGCCGTGCTTTCGCTGCACTCCCCCGGCATCCAGGCCATTCCCGACAAGCGACAAGCCGTCGAGATGGCGCGGCGCGGCAACGATTACCTGGCCGAACAAGTGGCCAAACAGCCTCGCTTTCGCGCCTTTGCCGCACTGCCCTTGCAGGACCCCGAAGCCGCGGCGCGGGAGTTGACTCGCTGCGTGAAGGAACTCGGCTTCAAGGGCGCGCTCGTCAACGGCTTCTCCGAGATCGACAAGGAAAATTCCGTCGTCTATTGTGACCTGCCCCAGTATTGGCCCTTCTGGGAGACCATGGAAAGCCTCGGCGTTCCCTTCTACCTGCATCCCCGCTACCTGGTCGAAGAGCGCTCCGATCTGGCCGGCCACCCGTGGCTGCGCGGCTCGGCCTGGGCCTTCGGCGTCGATACGGCGACCCATGCGCTGCGGCTCATGACCAGCGGACTCTTCGACAAATATCCGAAGCTTACCGTCATCCTCGGCCATCTCGGCGAGACCCTGCCCAACGTCGTCTGGCGCATCGACCATCGCATCGGCGCCATCGCCCGCGGCATTCCCGCCAGGAAAAAGATGGCGGAATACCTGCGCCAGAACTGCTACTTCACCACCAGCGGCAATTACTGCACGCACGCGCTGCTGGACACGATTCTCTCCGTCGGAGCCGACCGCATCCTGTTCGCCGTCGATTATCCTTTTGAAGCCATGGCCGAGGCCGCCGAGTGGTTCGACCATCTGGACTCGATCAGCGAGACCGACTGGACCAAGATCGCCCGCAGTAATGCCGAAAAGCTGTTGCGTTTCTAGCGTTCCCCGACGACGCGCCCCGGCGGGCATCTGTCGCCGGGGCCGTTGTCCGGCCATAGCCTGAGTTCTTAAGCGAGGAGCAATATTATGACTCTGCTGCTGCAATTCCCGCGTGTTCATTTTGGATTCGGAGCGATCAGCAAGCTGTCCGAAGCGCTGGCCACCACCGGCATCACCCGCCCCCTTGTCATTACCGACCGGGGTCTGGTGAATTGCGGCGTCTACAACACGGTGCGCAACGCCTTCCCTGAGCAGACGGGAGTGGCGCTGTTTCCCGACGTGCCGGAAAATCCCACGCTGGAGGGCGTGGAGCGCGCTTTTATGCATTATGGCGTCTCCGGCTGCGACGGTGTCGTGGCACTTGGCGGAGGCTCGGTGATCGACACGGCCAAGGCCGTCTGCGTCCTGGCGACCCATCCCGGACCGTTTGCCGACTACCTGGGCCATCCGGAAAAGCTGGACGGCGGCATTGCTTCGCTGATCGCCATCCCCACCACGGCAGGCACCGGCAGCGAGGCCTCGCCCGCCTCGGTCATCCACCCGGATGCCACCAGCCGCACCAAGGGACTCTCCAGCCCGCTGCTGATCCCCGACGTAGCCATCTGCGATCCCGAGTTGACGCTCACGCTGCCGCCCCGCCTCACCGCCGGCACCGGCATCGACGCGCTCTCGCACTGCGTCGAGGGCTACCTGTCGAAGACGGAAAATCCTCCGCTGGACGCCATGGCGCTCGACGGCATCAGCCGCGTCTTCGCCTCACTGGAAAAAGCGGTCGATAACGGCCAGGACCGCGATGCCCGCTGGCAGTTGATGATGGCGGCGCTCGAAGGCGGCATGTCCATCCACATGGGCCTCGGACCGACGCACGCGCTGGCCACCACCTTCGGCGACCGCGGCCTGCATCACGGAGCGCTGATCGCGGCCTCGTTGCCCGTTACTCTGCGCCTGATCGCCCCGCATGCGCCCCAGAAGATGCAACTGCTGGCGGCAGCCATGGGCCTCGGAGCAGACGAAAGCCCCGCCGAAGCCGTGGCCCAACTGGCCGCGCGCGTGGGCCTGCCCTCGACCTTGCGGCAGATGAACTATCCCGAGCAGGATATCAACGAAATGGCCGTGGACGCCGCCGCCAGCTTCTTCAACGCCCGCTGCGAGTATGCGCCGTCGATCGCTGAATACAAGGAGATGGTGCGCGAGATTCTCGGATAGTGGAAGCGTTGGCGGGTGCCCCGCCCTCGGGTGCCCCGCCCTCGGGTGCCCCGTCCTAGCCGATTTTGCTAGGGCGGGGCTTTTGATTTTCTCCTCTTTTTGTCATCCCGAAGCGCAGCGAGGGATCTGCTTCCCCCCGCTCTTCTTGCGCAAATGTGGGGATCTTTCTAAGGCAGGTGGCCCAGAGTTGGCGATTTTCCAACTCTGGGGTTTTTTCCTCACTCAGTCACTGCTGTAGCGATCGCTTCCGCCACTTCCTCAATCTTCTCTTCTTCCATAAACGCCAGCGCCGGTTGTGGCGACTGTTCCAGCCAGGTTAGAAAAGACATGCGGTGCAGCGGCGAGGGCCCATGCTCGCGCAGGGCTTCCAGATGCTTGCGCGTGCCGTAGCCTTTGTTCTGGGCAAGATGATAGTGCGGATACTCGGCGGCTAGTTCGCAGATCATGCGGTCGCGTTCGACTTTCGCGATAATCGAGGCAGCAGCAATCGAGGCCGACAAGGCATCGCCGTGGATGATGGCGGTCTGCGTCATCGCGCAGTCGAGCTTCATGGCGTCCACCAGCAGATGATCGGGCGCGGGCATCAACTGCGCGACTGCCTCGGCCATGGCCTGGCGCGAGGCCTGATAGATGTTGATCTCGTCGATGCGCAGATGACTGACCACAGCCACGGCCCAGCAGACGGCATGCTCGCGGATGCGTTCGGCCAACTTTTCGCGGCGCGCCGCCGGCAGAAGTTTCGAATCGCGCAGCCCGCGAATGCGGTAGTTCGGATCAAGCACGACGGCGGCGGCCACCACCGGCCCGAAGAGCGACCCGCGCCCGACTTCATCGACTCCGGCGACCAGGCGCGCTCCGGCCTGCCACGCCTGTTTTTCGTAGTCGGTCGTGCAGCGCAGCGTCTTGAGCAGCCGCAGTTTGGCAGCCGATCTCGAGATCGCCGGTTCGTCTCCGAGTTGGAAGCGGGGAGGCAAGTTACTTGTCGTCGAGATGGAGGCGAATCTGATCGTCCTCGGGCAGCTTCACCGGACGCTGATTGATAAAGTGCAGGATGACCACGGCCACCACGGCTGCGGCCACAATGATCACGACGAAAGCGCGGGCGTAGTAAAAGAGCAAGGCCAGCGCCGCCACGGCGACAACGAGTGCGCCGATGCCCTTCAGTCCGAAGCCGCCAACGGTCTGCGCCATGCGCAAAGTGTGGCGCAAAATCGTTGCCGGGGCAAGTGGGGTCAACAGGCGGGCCGAGCGGGAGCAGGGGCCGGGCGGGCACGAACGCGTTGGGACGCCAACGTAAACCAGCGGCTAATAAGCCCAGCAGCAAATCAAAAAAAGACCGGCCCGCTTCAGCCCTCCGGCTGAAGCGGGCGACAGTCTGAAAATGCTTACGCCGTACGCGCGGCTTCCTTCAAACGGGCGGCCTTGCCGCGCAGCCCGCGCAGGTAGTAGAGCTTGGCGCGACGCACGCGCGCCTTGCGCACGATTTCGATCTTGTCCACCACCGGCGAGTTCACCGGGAAGATGCGTTCCACGCCCTGCCCGAAGCTCATCTTGCGGACGGTGAAGTGCGCCTGATTCCCGGCGCTCATGGAAATCACCACGCCTTCAAAAGCCTGCAGGCGTTCTTTCTCGCCTTCCTTGATCTTGACTTGCACCCGGATGGTGTCGCCGGGAGCGAATGCGGGGAGGTCGCTGCGGCGCGTCTTGGCCAACAGCCGGTCGATAATCGGAGAGTTCGGCATAACGGTTCCTCGAAAAATTTCTTCCGCTTCGGCCTGGGCCGCGCGGCCTGCACTGTAACCTCAGGACGCTGGCTGGCATCCGCGGGTTAATCTCTGTCTAATTCCTGTCTTCTCTTCCTGGGCGCTTGCGGATCTCGGTCAGCAGACCCTTGTCTTCCGCGCTCAGGACAACTTTCTCCAGCAACTCGGGACGATTGCGCAAGGTCTTTTCCAGGGCCTTGGCCCGCCGCCAGCGCCGAATCTCTTCGTGGTTGCCGCCCAGCAGCACCTCGGGAACATCCATCTCCCGGAAGTTGGCCGGCCGCGTGTAATGCGGATAATCCAGCAGCCCCCCGGAGGCGCAGGTCGAATCCGGAACCCCATCTTCGAGCGCCGCTTTTCCCGCCGGGCTGAACGACTCCTGCCACGCCGAGGCCTCGTTGCCGAGCGCGCCGGGCAGCAACCGCGTCACCGCGTCCACCACGATTGCGGCAGCCAGTTCGCCGCCGCTCAAAACATAGTCGCCCACCGAAATTTCGCGGTCGGCGATAAACTCACTCACCCGCTCGTCCACGCCCTCGTAGCGCCCGCAGATCAGCACGATGCGCTCCAGCCGCGACATCTCTGCCGCTATCGGCTGCGTGAACAGCGCTCCCTGCGCCGAGGTCAGCACCACCGAATCCACAGCGCCCACGGCCAGCCGCGCTTCCCGCGACGCCAGATGGAACGACTCCAGGCAGCGGAAAATCGGCTCCGGCTTCAGCACCATGCCTTCGCCGCCGCCAAACGGACGGTCATCGACCGTACGATGCCGGTCCTCGGTGAAGACCCGCAGATCGTGAATGACAATCTCCACCAGTCCGGACTCGCACGCCCGCCGCACAATGCCGTGCTCCAGCGGCCCGCGAAAAAACTCCGGAAATATGGTGAGAATGTCGAATCTCATGGCCCGTCACGCTGCAATCGAAATCCAGACTGGAACCAGCCCCGCCGTATACCACCGCTACGGCTTTGACTGCTCCTTGCGCTCTGCCTGCGTCAGCGGCGCGTCCAGTTCCAGCAAGCCCTCGGGTAACCGCAAGCTCAGGCGCTTTTGGGCCACATCGAACTGCTCGACAAACTCTTCGGCAAAGGGCAGCAGGTATTCCTTCTTCCCCTGCCGCACGACCAACAGCGGCGCCGCACCGGCGCCAAAATCCACATCGGCAATCGCGCCTATTTCGCGGCCGTCGGCGACCACCGTCGTGCCCAGCAGATCGCTGAGGTAAACCGCGCCCGGCTCCAACTCGGCCCGCTCGGCCGCCGGTATCTGCACTTCCCAGCCGTTGAGCGTCTCGGCGTCGTTGATCGAGTCAATGCCCTCGAACTTCAACACCACCCGCCCCTTGTGCGGCCAGAAATCTTCCAGCATCAGCTCCCGCCGCTCGCCCCCGGGACTCAGCCCGAAGAGCCGCTTGCGGTTGGCAAAGCGCTCGGGAAAATCCGTGTGCAGTTCGGCGGAGACTTCGCCAATCCGGCCTTGCGGCCGGACGATGCGCGCGATGGTGACGAACGCGTCAGTTATTCCAATATCTCCAGCTCGTAACGCCGGTTCAGCTTGCTGCCGGCTGCGGCCAGCACCGCGCGGAGCGAGCGCGCTGTGCGCCCCTGGCGTCCGATCACGCGGCCCAGGTCTCCCGGGGCCACCTGCAACTCCAGCACCGTCGCCTGGTCTTCGGCAAAGGCTTCCACCGAGACCTGACCGGGCTCCTCGACGAGCAGCCGGGCTACATCCTCGACCAGCTTGCGCACCTCTTCGTTGCCCGTCTCTGGGTTGCGCGTCTCTTCCATCGGCTCTTCGGCCATAGGAAACTCCTTGCGCCCATCACCTCGAAGCAAATGCCGGAAGGTCTTGCGAGGCAGGTACCGGAAACTACGCCCGTATCGGCTACGCCGCCGGTGCGCTAGTGGGAATCTTGGCCAGCAAACGCGCCACGGTGTGGGACAGCTGAGCGCCCTTGGCCTTCCAAAACTCGACGCGATCCAGCTTCATCAGGACCGTCGCCGGTTCGGTGCGGGGATTATAAGTCCCAACGATCTCCACCGAGCGGCCGTCGCGTGCCCGGTCCTTCTCAATGACGACAATGCGATATTGCGGCTGCTTGCGCGCGCCCTTGCGCGACAAACGAATCATCAACACGGTATTTGTGGTGTCCTTTCCTGCAAGTCCCAAGCTCACTTGGACAAAGGGTTATTATGCTTGAAATGGCGGGGGTTAGGCAACTGCGAATGCCGTCAACCTGAATCCGTAACCGTTCGCCCTCGTCTAGACTGACCAACATGAAGAATATATTACTGGCGCTTTTCTTGCTGGCTGCTTCGATCCTGTTGGCGCAGAGCCCCGCCCCTTCCCCCAACCCGTTGCAAACACTGGCATTTCTCCAGGGCACCTGGGAGGCGAAGACTGCCGGTGGCGCGGCGGCGGCCAGCGGCTCTTATACCTTCCGCCTCGAACTCGGCGATCACGTCCTGGCCCGTCACAGTTTCACCTCCGACTGCAAAGGGCCGCGGGGCTTCAACTGTGGGCATAACGACTTGTTGTACGTCTATCCCGAGGGGCCGCGCCAGAGGCTGAAGGCGATTTACTTCGATAACGAAGGCCACGTCATTCACTACGATGTCTCCTGCCCAAACCCCGCCACCGCCGTCTTCCTGTCCGAAGCCTCCGCGCCGGGACCGCAATTCCGGCTGATCTATACGCTGAAAGGCGCGGTTTTGACCGGCAAGTTCCAAATGCGCCAGCCGGGACAGGCCGACTGGCAGTCCTATCTGGAATGGAGCGGGGCCCGGAAGTAGCTGCGCGGGGATAAAAACCCCACCCTTCGCTACGCTCAGGATGGGGCAACCACTGCGGTCGGCCTACTTCTTCAACGACGCCATGTCGATCACGAAGCGGTACTTCACATCCTGCTTCACCATGCGCTCGTACGCCTGATTGATCTTCTGAATGGGGATCAACTCGATATCGGCAGTAAGGCCGAATTCGCCACAGAAATCCAGCATCTCCTGCGTTTCGCGGATGCCGCCGATGGCGGAGCCGGCCAGGCTGCGACGGCCAAAGATCAGGTTGAAGGCCGCCACCGGCGTCGGCTCCGGCGGCGCGCCGACCAGCGTCATCGTGCCGTCGCGCCTGAGCAGATGGAGATAGGCGCTCAGGTCGTGCTGCGCCGAGACGGTGTCCAGAATGAAGTCGAAGCTGCCGGCATGCTTGTGCATTTCGGCATGGTCTTTGGAGATAACCACTTCGTGCGCGCCCAGTCGCAGTCCGTCCGCCTGCTTGCCCGGCGAGGTCGTAAACAGCGTGACATTGGCGCCCATGGCGCGGGCCAGTTTGACGCCCATGTGTCCGAGGCCGCCCAGGCCGACGATGCCAACCTTTTTGCCAGGGCCGGCGTTCCAGTGGCGCAGCGGCGAATAGGTCGTGATACCGGCGCAGAGCAAAGGAGCGGCACCGGCCGGGTCGAGCTTCTCGGGAACGCGCAGCGTGAATTTTTCGGGAACTACGATGCTCTCCGCGTAGCCGCCGTAGGTCACGCCGCCCAGAATCTTGTCTTCGCCGTTGTAGGTAAAGACGGGCATCGTCTCGCAGTACTGCTCCTCGCCCGCCTGACAACTCGGGCAGGTGCCGTCGGAGCCGACCATGCAGCCGACGCCGGCCATGTCGCCCTCTTTGAATTTCTTTACCGCCGAGCCCACGCGCGTCACCCGGCCCACGATCTCGTGTCCAGGCACGCAGGGGTACACCGTGGGAACAAAGGCCTGCCATTCGTTGCGGACCTGATGGAGATCAGAGTGGCAGACTCCGCAGTAAAGAATTTCGATCTGCACATCGTTCGGCTGCGGGCTGCGGCGCCGGATGGAATGGGCCGCCAGCGGCGAGGTGGCGCTCTGCGCCGCAAAGGCCTTGGCCGTGTAGGTTTTCGCTTGCAGGGTGGTCGGGGCAGAGGTCTCGTTCACGCTCATCGGTCTTTTCACTCCTTGAACCGTCATGCTATATGGATTATCCCCCTCCGTTGGGGGACGTATCAGCCCAGAAAAAACTTAGCCCCAGACTTGCGCCCGGGGCTAATCTCAATTTACCTGCTGCGGGCCTGCACGGCCCTCGCCTACATCCCCGGAAACTTCATCCCCGCCATTTTTCGGCCAAAGCTGGGCTTGCCCATGTCCTTGAACATCTTGCGCATCTGCGCGTACTGGCGCAGCAGCTGGTTTACCTCTTGCACCGTGGTTCCCGATCCGCGCGCGATGCGCTTGCGCCGGCTGCCGTTGATCACCTCGTGATGCTGGCGCTCGTGCGCCGTCATGGAGTTGATGATGGCCTCGGTGCGCGTGATCTGCTTCTCATCCACATTGGACGCGGCTTTCTGCATTCCGGCGAAGGGGCCGATGGAGGGCAGCATTTTCATGATGCTGCCAATCGATCCCATTTTCTTCACCTGCCGCAGCTGGTCGCGAAAGTCCTCCAGCGAGAAGCCGCCGCCGCCCAGCGCCTTGCGGGCAAAATCCTCCGACTGCTTCTTGTCCAGCTTCTCTTCGGCGCGCTCGATGAGCGACAGGATGTCGCCCATGCCGAGAATGCGGCCGACGATGCGGTCGGGATGAAACGGCTCCAGCGCGTCGTACTTTTCGCCCGTGCCGATGAACTTGATGGGCGCGCCCGTGACGTGGCGGATCGAGAGCGCGGCGCCGCCGCGGGCGTCGCCGTCCATCTTAGTCAGCACCACGCCGGTCAGTCCCAGCTTCTTGTGGAACTCGTCGGCGGACTTCACCGCGTCCTGGCCGGTCATCGCGTCGGCCACAAACAGGATTTCCTGCGGATTCAGCAGGCTCTTGAGCGCCTGCATTTCTTCCATCGACGATCAGCACGTCGGAGCCGCTGTTGACGGCCTCCTTGCGCGCCTCTTTCACCAGCCTGATGACGGTCTCGGTGTTCGACGCCTCGACCGTGCCCTCGTAAATCGGCGCCGGGATCGCCTTCGCCACCACCCGCAACTGCTCCCGTGCGGCGGGGCGATAGACGTCAACCGAGACCAGCAGCGGACGGTGTCCGCCCTTCTTCAGCCAATGCGCCAGCTTGCCCGACGTAGTCGTCTTGCCGGAACCCTGCAGGCCGGCCATCAGGATCACCGTCGGCGGCTGGGCGGCAAAGCGGAAGCGCGCTGTGTCGCGTCCCAGCACCTCCACCAGCTCATCGCGCACGATCTTGATGACCTGTTCGGCGGGCGAGAGCGCGGTCATGACCTCCTGGCCCGTCGCCTTGTCGCGGATGTGGTCGGTCAGGGCCTTGACCACATTGAAGTTGACGTCGGCTTCCAGCAGCGCCAGACGGATCTCGCGCAGCGCCTCGGTCATGTTCTCCTCGGTCAGCTTGCCCTGGCCGCGGAGGTTCTTGAAAGTGCGTTGCAGTTTTTCGCTTAGATTCTCAAACATAGGCTCGACAACAATTTTACCAGTCTGGAGTATGATGCTGGCCAGCGCTACAAAACTACCCCACGGAGCCCCCCGGATGTTGAGCCCCGAGACCGTAAAAACGCAATTGGCCGACTTCGTTGCCACCCACCCGGAGAACCGCCCGGCCCCGCTCGCCGGAGCCTCGATCTACGACGCGCCCCTCGTGGGCGTAGCCCGCGCCGACGATACCCTGTGGACGGAACTGCAGAAAGAAACCGTCGTCGGGCCGCAGCAGATGCTCCCCGCCGAGTGGCTCCCCGGAGCCCGCAGCATCGTCTGCTACTTCCTGCCCTTCAGCGAGCGGGTTCGCGAATCCAACCGCACGGTCGGCGAGCCTTCTCTCGAATGGCTGGTGGGCCGCTACGAGGGCGAGGAACTCAACGCCAAGGTGCGCCGCTTCCTCGTCGAAACTCTGGAGCAGGCGGGAGCCAAAGCCGTTGCTCCCAGTTCGGACTCGCGGCTGGCCGTCGTCAAACTCCGCAGCAACTGGTCGGAGCGTCACGCGGCCCACATCGCCGGTCTCGGCACCTTCGGCCTCACGCGCTCCTTCATCACCGCGCAGGGCTGCGCCGGGCGGCTGGGCAGCGCCGTGATCGACCTGGAGATGGAGCCGACGCCGCGCAACTACCAGCGCCACGACGATTACTGCATCAACTGCGGCTACTGCATCCCGCGCTGCCCGCCGCGCGCCATCAGCATGGACCACGGCAAGGACAACGACCTCTGTCTGAAATTCCTCAACGAAGTGAAGGAGCGCAATCTGCCCCGCTACGGCTGCGGCAAGTGCCAGACCGGCGTGCCCTGCGAATTCGTGAACCCGATGCCCGGCTGAGGCGCCGGGTGCCCCACCCTCACGCGCCCGCCTTTGGCGCGTTAGGGTGGGGATGTTGACTTTGATTCTTCCCGCGCCATCTTCGCAAACGGAAAGAGACCCGGAAAATTAAAAGGCCGGGTGCCTCATCCTGAGCGCAGAGAAGGGTAAGGTAGTTATCCCTAGCGGCTGCCGAAGACTTCCCTGGCAGCCACCACCGTGTTGGCGTGGATGCGCACCGTGTCCTGCACGTTCTTGGCATAACCGCCGGCGTAGGTGGCAAAAACCGGAATGTGGCGGCTCTTCGCTGTGGCAAACACCACTTCATCGCGCTGCTTCAGCCCGTCAATGGTCATGGACAGGCCGCCGAGTTGATCTTCGCGGTAGGGGTCGGCCCCCGCCACGTAGGCAATCACGTCCGGCTCAAACTGCCGCAGCGCCAGGTTCAAGGCATTGTCCAGCCAGTCGAGGTACTCGGAATCCACCGTGCGGTCCGGCAGGTTCACGTCCAGCGACGAGGGCGGCTTAAACTGCGGATAATTGTTCTCCTGGTGCATCGAGAGCGTGAAGACGTCGCCCGGCTCGGCCTCCCTGATTGAGACCGTGCGGGCCGCCTGCGCCTGCGGAGCCGACCAGCTGTGGCTGGGCGCGGTGGACTCGAGCGACGGATTGAAGATCGTTGCCGTGCCGTTGCCCTGGTGTACGTCGCAATCCACCACCATGGCGCGCGCCACCTTGCCCTGCCGCAGCAGGCGCCTTAGCGCAATCGCCACGTCGTGAACCATGCAGAAGCCTTCGCCGTGCTCGGGGAAGGCGTGGTGAAAGCCGCCGCCCAGGCTGATCGCCACGCCGTCGCGCAGCGCCAACTCGGCCGCCAGGATTGATCCCCCGGCGTGCAACCAGAACGAGTCCACCAGCGGCGGCGAGAACGGCAGCTCCAGCAGCATCTCTTCCTGCGCGCTCAGCGTGCCTTCGCGCAGCTTGCGCACGTATTCCTCGCTGTGCACCAGCCGCACGTCGTCATCAGTCGCCGGAACGGGCGCGACGAAGTCGGTCGGCCCCGCCGCTCCCGTGCCGATCAGCATCTGGTGCACGAGCCGATACTTCTGGCCGGCAAAGACATGCCCCCCGATCGGCAGGCAATACGCGTCGCTGTATACGAGCTTGAACCGCATTATGTAAGGACCGGGCCGTCCCCGCTGGGGTGAAAGCGTAGCTTACTTGTTCCGTGCCGGATTCTACAAGCGAAGTCGCCGGGCGGTCTGCGCTTCTTCCCTTCCTGTCCGGACAACTCCCGCTCAGGTGCGCGCCGTTCGCCGCTGCAAGGCATAGGCGGCAAAGCCGGTTAGAAAAATAATCGCTCCGAACAGCAGCGCATTCATGCCCAGGATGCTCTCGCGCCCGCCGCTCCAGACCGCAAAACCCAGCAGCAGCGCAGGCGCCACGCCGCTCGCCACCGCGCCCTTCAGGCCTCCCGGAACGCGAAATGGCCGCGGCATCTCCGGCTCCGTAACCCGCAGCACCGCCAGGCTGACGAACTCCAGCAGCAGCGCCGCTCCATAGAGCATCACGTCGAGCGTCACCAGCCGCTCGAAACCGATGCCTACGCACAGCGCCCACGCAGTCGCCAGCACCACGATGGATACCCACGGCGCTCCCGTGCGGCGGCTCACGCGTGCAAAGCAGCGGGGCAGCAAGCCGTCCCAGGCCATCGCCAGCGGCACCCGCGAGTAGCTCAGCACCAGCGCGTTGAACATGCCAAAGGCGCTCATCATGCCTCCCGCCACGAGCCACACGCGCAGCCACCCCCCGGCCAGCAACCCGGCAAGGTCCGCCCACGAACCGGTGGAAAAGGCCGCCGGCGGAGCCGCCGTCCACCACATCGCCAGCACCGGCAGCACATAACTCAGCGTGACCAGTGCAACCGAGGCCAGCATGGCGCGCGGGTAGGTCCGCTGCGGCTCGCGCACCTCGCCGGCGATCGTCGCCGCATTGTCCCAGCCCATGTAGTTCCACATCGCCACGCCGAGTCCGGCCAGCAAGCCCAGATCGGTGCCGCCCGGAGTCGCCGCGTGCGCCAGCGCGCCCTTGGCAAACGGCGCCCAAACCACGATTACCGCAAATGGCGCCGAGAGCAGCACGAACAGCCACACCGACGAGGCCGCCACCAGCCGGATTCCCGCCAGGTTCATCAGGGCACAGACCGCCACCAGCGCCACGCCCACCACGGTGCCGCGATGCCCCGCGCCGAACCACGGAAACAGGCGGACCAGGTAGGCCACGAAGAGCGTGGGATAAATCGCCATGTCGAAGACACTGGCCGCCAGCGACAGCCACGCTTCCTGAAATCCCCAGCAGGGACCCAGGGCGCGCCGCACCCAGGCGTAGTATCCGCCCTCGTGCGGCATGGCGGCCGACAGCTCGCCGATCATCAGCGCGGTGGGGAGCGACCACAGCAGCGGCGTCACCACCAGCACCAGCAGCGCGATTCCATAACCGCCGCCGCGCACGATGTCCTCGGTGCCATAAGCCCCGCCCGACACCATGAAAAACGTGGCCACCACCAAGCGGCCGAGGCTCAGCCCCGCGCGAGCCGGAGCGGCAGCGGCCTCACGTTCGCTCTGGCGTGGATTGGCGACTGGCAGCAAGCGTTCTCCTTCTGCCCGCAGGCAGGCGAGAACGAGAATACAGGGATTTCGGGCGGAGTTGGAGTGGGAGTGAGGCTTACTTCTTCTTTTCCGGCACGTTCTTCACCGTTATCGCTGCCGGTCGCCGCATGGGCACCAGCGCGCCCTGCGCCGGATTGGCGCTGGCCGAAGCCACCCGCTGGATCATCTCGGTCTGCACGTAGCGGATGAACTCCTGCATCTGTGTCTGCATCATGTCCATCTGCTGCTTCATGGTCTCCATGCGCTCGCGCATGCGCAAGATCATGTCAATGCCGCTGATGTTGACGCCGAACTCGCGCGCCAGCTCCAGGATGAACTCCAGCCGCTTGAGGTCTTCCTCGGTGTAGAGTCGGGTGTTGCCTTCGCTGCGTGAGGGCGCCAGCAGCCCCTCCCGCTCATAGAGGCGCAGCGTCTGCGGATGAATGCCGTACATCTCGGCCACGGCCGAGATCATGTATGCGCCTTTGCCCCGCTTCTTCGCCATACGCTATACCTGCTTCCACAACTCGGCCCGGGGATCCTCGGGATTCAACTCGGCCAGCTTGCGGAGAAGTTCCTTCGTCTGTTCGTCACGCGGCATCGGAACCGTGATCTTCACCTCCACGATCTCATCGCCGCGCACTCCCTCATGGCTCACCGAGGGCACGCCTTTTTCGCGCAGCCGCAGCTTCTGCCCCGACTGCGTACCCGGAGGAATCTTCAGCAGCGCCCGCCCGTCAATCGTGGGCACTTCAATCTTGGCTCCCAGCGCGGCCTCGGTCATGCTGACCGGAATGGTGGTGTAAATGTCGTCGCCCTCGCGGCGAAATACCGGATGGCTGCCCACACGCACCACGATGTACAGGTCGCCCGCAGGACCGCCGAACTGACCGGCGTTGCCTTTGCCCGCCAGCCGTATGCGCTGCCCATCGCGCGTGCCCGCCTTGATGCGCACGGTCAGCGACTCGGGACGCGACACCGTCCCTTGCCCGTGACACACCGCACACATGTTCTGCGCCTTGCCCGTGCCGTTGCAGCGCGGGCATTGCAGATTGAAGCGCATGTTGCCGCCCACCTGCGTTACCTGGCCCTTGCCGTTGCACTCCGGACAGGTGCCTACCCCTTGCAGCACGCCCTGACCGTGGCAGTTGCCGCAGCTCTCCTGATGTTGCAGGGTCAAGCTATGCTCGGTGCCGCGAATGGCGTCCCAGAAACTGAAGGTGACGTGATGCTCAAGGTCACTGCCGGCCTCCGGCTGGCTGTCCCCCGCCCCGCCCCGGCCACTGTTGAACATGCCCGAAAAAATATCGCGGAAGCCGCCGCCGCGCTTCGCCGACCGCCCGCGCGGAGCCTGCTGCGCCTGCTCGATGATGTCGCTGAAATCGAAACCGCCGAAATCAACCGGAATCCCCTGGCTGCCTGCGCCGCCGGGATGAAATCCTGCGCCGCCGTCCCCGGTGCCGCCACCCGCGCGCGCATAAGCCTCGGCCGTCGCCGGGTCAATGTTGTCGGAGTAGAAGCCGAGCTGATCGTAGATCTTGCGCTTCTTCGGATCGCTGAGTACGTCGTTGGCTTCCGAGATCGTCTTGAAGCGCTCCTCGGAATTCTTGTCACCGGGATTTACGTCGGGATGATGCTTGCGGGCGAGCTTGCGGAAGGCCTTGCGGATCTCGTCCGCCGTGGCCGTCTTCTTCAGCCCGAGAGTCTCGTAGTAATCCTTGGTCTTCGTCGGCATAAGAGCACCCTGTGGGCCAGTTCAGTTGGTAACCGCGCGCTGCCGGGCAGCGCGCCTGCGCCATCCTAATTCATCTTCGCCGGGTCGAGCTTCGCCAGCATGCCATCGATGTGCATCTTCACCTTGCCCACCTCGGCCAGCAGCCGCGACTCGAACAGCCCGTCCTCGGGAAGGATGCTGTGCCACCACGGGCAGCCGAACTGCCACACGGGACTCCCGTCGGGAGCGCGCTCGATCCAGCAGGGCGCGCTCAGGCAGCCGATGAGCACCGCTGGACGCTCGGCCTCGTAGCGCAGGTCGAGCACCCGCCGTACCGCTTCCGACAGCAGGCCTTCGACGCGCTCGCGCAGCGCCGACGCGGCGTGTTCATTAACTGCGGTACTGGCCTGCGCGATCATGGCTTCCAGTTCTGACATTTCCCTTACCTCGAATCCTGCTCTAAGGCAATTGCGCCGCCGGTAACCGAACAGGTTCACCCGGCGGCGCCTTTGGTTTGTCGTGCGTTACTTCTTCTCTTCGACGTCCACGTACTCGGCGTCGATCACGCCTTCCTTCTTGCCCCCGGAGGCGCCGTCGCCCGCCGGAGGAGGCGTGCCTGCGCCCGGTGCCGGCCCGGCACCAGCCTCGCCGCCCGCCGGAGGCGTCGCCGCCTTGTACATCGCTTCGGCCAGCTTGTGCGAAGCCGTGGTCAGCGTTTGCCGCGCGCGCTCCATCTGCGCCGTGTCGTTCGACTCCAGCGCCTTCTTGGCGTCGGCCAGAGCCGCCTCCACGTCGCCGCGTTCGGTGCCGCTGATCTTGTCGCCGTGCTCGCGCAGCATCTTCTCGACGCCGTAGACCATCGAGTCGAGCTGGTTGCGGGCTTCGATCTCCTCGCGCTTGGCCTTGTCATCGGCCGCGTGCGCCTCGGCTTCCTTCGCCATCTTCTCGACTTCGTCCTTCGACAGGCCCGAAGACGAGGTGATGGTGATCTTCTGGTCGCGCCCCGTGGCCCGATCCTTCGCCGTGACGTTCAGGATGCCGTTGGCGTCGATGTCGAATGTGACCTCGATCTGCGGCACGCCCCGCGGCGCCGGCGGAAGGCCATCCAGATGGAAGCGCCCCAGCGTGCGGTTCTGCCCCGCCATCGGACGCTCGCCCTGCAGGATGTGCACCTCCACCGACTGCTGGCTGTCAGCCGCCGTCGAGAAGGTCTCGGCCTTGCGCGTCGGGATCGTCGTGTTGCGCGGAATCATCGTCGTCGAGACCCCGCCCAGCGTTTCGATCGAGAGCGTCAGCGGAGTCACGTCGAGCAGCAGCAGGTCCTTCACCTCGCCGCCCAGTACGCCACCCTGAATGCCGGCTCCGATCGCCACCACTTCGTCCGGATTCACGCCCCGGTGGGGCTCCCGCCCGAACAGCTCTTTCACCAGCGCCTGGATGCGCGGCATGCGCGTCTGTCCGCCGACCAGCACGACCTCGTCAATCTTGTCCGCCGTCAGGCCCGCATCCTTCATCGCCTGCCGGCACGGACCCACCGAGCGGCCGACGATGTCTTCCACCATCGACTCCAGCTTGGCGCGCGTCAGCCGCTTCACCAGGTGCTTCGGCCCCGTGGCGTCCGCCGTGATGAACGGCAGGTTAATCTCGGTCTCCATCGTCGTCGACAGCTCGATCTTGGCGCGCTCGGCTCCGTCGCGCAGCCGCTGCAGCGCCATCTCGTTGCCCTTGCCGCGCAGGTCAAGACCTTCGTCCTTGCGGAACTCATCGACCAGCCAATCCACGATGCGCTGATCCAGGTTGTCGCCGCCCAGATGCGTGTCGCCGTTGGTGGACTTCACTTCGATGACGCCTTCGCCTACTTCCAGAATCGAAATATCGAAGGTGCCGCCGCCAAAGTCGTAGACCGCGATCGTCTCATCCTTCTTCTTGTCCAGTCCGTAGGCCAGCGCCGCCGCCGTCGGCTCGTTGATGATGCGCTTCACCTCGAGGCCGGCAATCCGGCCCGCGTCCTTCGTCGCCTGCCGCTGCGCGTCGTTGAAGTACGCCGGCACGGTGATGACGGCGTCCGTCACCTTTTCGCCCAGGTAATCTTCCGCCGCCTTCTTCAGCTTCATCAAAATGTAGGCGGAAATCTCGGGCGGTGTATGCTTCTTGCCCATCGACTCGACCGCCACGTTGTTCCCGTCCGGGACCACCTTGTAGGGAACCATCTTCATCTCTTCCGAGACTTCGTCGTAGCGGCGTCCCATGAAGCGCTTGATGGAGTAAATCGTGTTTTCGGGGTTGGTGATGGCCTGTCGCTTGGCGACCTGACCCACCAGGCGCTCCCCCGTTTTGGTAAAGGCAACCACCGAGGGGGTGGTGCGCCCGCCTTCCTCGTTGGCAATGACCTTCGGCTCGCCGCCTTCCATTATCGAAACCACAGAGTTGGTCGTACCCAGGTCAATACCGATGATCTTGCTCATGGAACCTGCCTCCTGCTGATAATTGCCCTATCAATTCGCGGCTAAGTAGTTGCTGCTAAACAGCTTGCAAACACAACTCCATGTGCCAACAGCAGAATAATAGAACTTGAGTGACTTGCTGTCAAGTTATAGATGCCACGATTTCCCATCTGGTTGCAGGAATTCGCTGCCCCCCCCGCCACCACCCTAATGCCACCCACCCCGGC
>Ga0316217_10003309_pt1 | contig 18499 bp, 9 predicted proteins | sample 1anoAmetaG_FD_203633 | JGI IMG/M metagenome (GOLD analysis project Ga0316217, IMG submission 203633) | Freshwater microbial communities from Trout Bog Lake, Wisconsin, USA - 1anoA | ecosystem: Environmental > Aquatic > Freshwater > Lake > Hypolimnion/Profundal zone | place: USA: Wisconsin...
TTCATTGGGCGTCACGCGCCCAACAATAACGAACCGCGAAACGGATGTCAATACACTTAACCTAGTATTAGTAAGGCGATGGAGATCGCCGTGCCGCGCAAGCTGCTCGGCTTGCACGGCGATGCGTTCAGCTTTGACTTCAAATGGTGCGACAACCCGCCGGACCTGAAAGATCCGATTTCCCTGTGCCTCGCCGGTGACACCGCGCCGAACCGGCGGTTCAACTATCGTTGCATCTGGAAGAAGAATTGACCTTAAACGCCACTACATAGCCGCTTCTGCCGCCATGCCAGACTTTCTTTGCTTACGGCGTGCCCGACGGTGACACCTACTACCGCCAGAGCAAGATCGTCTATGCTCACTTCAAGGATAACGACGACATTGCCGACGACCCGTTTATTGAACAATCGCCGCTTGGCGTGGGGCAATACGATGCGCATTGGGAGAAGATCCAGGCGGAGTGGTATTTCGCCGCCTCGGTCGGGATTCAGAAACGCGAAAACGCCACTGGCTTTGAAGTGCGCAACCTCACCAGCGGTTCCTGGCTGGCGTATCCCAAGTTCCACAACCTTAAGGAAAATGCGGTGTTGAGCTTCTGCGTAAGCTCGGCCAATCCCGCCGGCGGCGTCATCGAAGTCCATCAGGATCGTGCGGATGGCCCCGTGCTGCCTGACCATCCGTCGGGGCAGGGATTGCAATATGTGCGGCAGGGCCAAGCCCTCACATTCGTCACAGTTTGGCGATAAAGGTGTAATCCCCGGAGCCCACGGCAAAGATCGCGGCTCCCGCTTCCATCCGCACGAAACTCACCGCGGATGCCTTCGCCACCGGCACACCCGATTCCGTAACCGACCCGGCGTTGCGTGCCGGCACAAAAACCAGCGCGGTGGTGTTGGCGGGTATGGTGACACGTAGCGTGACCCGCCCCCGCGCCATTCATAGCGGCGGCCCGCATTCAAGGGCGGCCCGGAATAGGAAGCGCCCAGCGATTCATCGGACCGAACGCGGCCGCTGTCCCAGAATCCCTGAACGACAATCTGATAACCCGTCTGGGATTGTGCCCGCCGGGTGGACTGGCAAATCCAACTGAATCGCACTTGCCCGGGCAGGACAGCCAAGGGATTCTCCTGTCCGGCACAGCGCAACTGCCGGGGTGCCAGCGCCCCTGCGCGCTCGCGAAAGGCGCCGCAACCGGCGATTCCCACCGCCCCTAACGCCAACATGCAAAATACAAACCACTTCCTGTGATTTTTCATTGGATTAAGCGCTACGGCGAGCGGGGGCTATTCATCAATTTTCATCCTCCGCAACCGAATGCAAAAGCTTGTTCAGGAGTGCCGGATTCCCGCCAGCGCATCGTGAGATTGAACAAGCCTGATACGCGGTCGCATCCATTGGGAGAAATTTTGGCGATTATCAAGGAAACCTGCAGACCGGACAATCACGCAAACGCGGGAGGGACCGCCGGGCTTGTATGCTCAACGTTTGCGCCAAGGCGTCTGTTTTTGCGGCGCTTGCCGCCGACCATTCAAGGTCCCCGTCGGAACCGTTCTGGAGCGTTCACACGTTCCGCTTTCCAAGTGGCGGATGGCCCTGTCCCGCTTGTGCTCGTCCAAGAAATCACTCAGTGTCAACGAATTCGCCTTTCGCTGGAACACCCGGAATGACGCCGATGCCCAACGCTTGGAGACATTTGACCGCCGCATTGAAGGATTAACCTATCGCCAAGTCGCCCAGCCTTGATGCGTTTGTTAAGTATACAAGCCCGGGCGCTACCATCCCGTGTTTGCGGGATGGACAAAAAATGTTGGATCTATTAGAGTCACCCCCATGATTCCTCTTTCGGCGCCGGAAACGGCTCCTACTCGGCCTTTTGCGCGAGCAAAAGGCCTTAATTAGTCCCACCACCAAACCAAAAACCAATGAAAAGCAACACTCAATTCGTTCAGAACCCTGCTCCCGCCAAACCCGGCTTTGGCCCCTGTCAATCAACTCCGCAACGCACATCAACCTAAGAACCGGCACAAAAAACGCTCGCAACGACCGATTAGTCATCAATAAGAAAAATCTATGAAAACTGCAAATGCAAACCCGAAATCAGCGCTTGTAATGAAAAGCCTCGCCGTTTGGCTCAGCCTGCTCCTGGCGGCCTTGGTCCCGCGCCTCGCGCAAGCCAATCTGAACGGGCCGTACACGGCGGACGCCAACACGCTATTCCTATGTCACATTGACGGCGCGGCGGGTACGTCGGAGGTCCCCAACCTGGGCACCTTGGGCGGCAACTTTTATACCGTGAGTGGAACCAACAACCCCACGGTTTGTCCGCAGCTCACGACGATGCTGGGCGCCCTTGGCTATTCCACCACCACGCCCACCTCCGTTTCTTACAATCTGGCCATGACCAATTTGACGATGCCCACCGCGGGGGGCACCGCCAGCTTGCTGGGTTACGACGCCAATGGCGACGGCAACATATGCATCAGCACCGCCTATAACGACGCCATTCCCATGTCCGAATTAGGCATGGGGGGCACAAATAATTGGACCATCGAATTTCTGGTGCAGCCCAACAAATTCTCCACCACGGCCGGAACTTACCATATCATGTCCACGGACACCGGTGGCAGTCCGGGCACCCGCGGGTTCCAATTCAAGATGGTGGTGGGCACCGGGCCCACTTATACCCTGCAATGGACCCCGGTCGCGGTGAACTATCCCGGCACCACCTCCCCGTCCATCAATGGCGCCATCCCCACGACTGGCGATGATGCGCCCGTGCCGGGTCAATGGTATCATTTGGCGATGAGCTATGACGGGACGAATGTTTATATGTATTGGACGCATATGAATCCCAATAACGGCGCCTGCCATCTCATCAGCACAACGCCGCAAGTCATCAGCACCGGTTATGGTACTTGCAAAGGGCCGCTCATCCTCGGCAATTACGGGCGCGGTGTCTCCGCCACCATCGGTTTCCCGGCCTGCTATGACGAGTTACGCATCAGCAGTGTCTGCCGCGCGGCCAACGCGATGGCTTTCTGGTCCCCGGCGGTTTCCATCACCCAAAACCCGGCCCCGTTGCAGAACGTGGATTACAACGGGCCGGTGGCCTTCACCGTGGGGGCTTCCACCACCGGCAGCTCTCTGTACTACCAATGGCGCTTCAACTCGAACAATATCGCCGGGGCGACCAATACGATCTATTCCATCCCGCACGTGGCGGCGGCCAACGCCGGCTATTATGACTGTGTGGTGACGAATACGCTCGGCTACACGAATGTGACCGCGGAATCGCATGTGGTGGTAGGCGCGGCGAATTTCCTGGGGCACCGCTACAGTTTCACTGCGGACGACACCGACAGCATCGGCGGCGCCAACGGCACGAATTACGGCGACGCCTATGTCACTGGCGGCCAATTGGTGCTCGACGGCACGAGTGGCACATACATGGGACTGCCCGCCTACTTGTTCACCGGGGCCAGCGGCACCGCGTTGACGGTCGAATTCTGGGCCACCTTTGGCCAAAACAACAACAGCGCGGTGGTCTTTGATCTTGGGGCCCAGAATACCATTGGTGGCCATCTGGAAGGCTATTCGCATTTGTGTTTCACACCCGATGACGCCACCACCGGGCTGCCTCAGGCCCGCATCAGCGCCAGCGACCTGGCGGTAGCTCAATTGGCCACCCTGCCCAACACGCTGGATAATCAGACGGTGCATGTCGCCGTCATTTATGATCCGCCCGACAACACGGAAGCGATTTACACCAACGGGGTGCTGGCCGTCATCAACACCAATGAGACAGTCGCCATGAGTGCCATCAACAACGCCATCTCCTGGGTCGGACGATCCCTCGACGTTTATGACAACGAAGGCGGCGGTCCGATCACGCCCTACTTTGCCGGTAGTATTGATGAGTTCCGTATTTACTATGGTGCGCTCAACGTGTTGAGCCTCCAGCAAAGCGACAATCTGGGGCCCAGCCAGGTGCTGGCGGACGGCCCGGTCACTTTCCGAACCCAGCCTGCCAGCTCCACGGTCGTGGCCGTGGGCAACACCGCCACCTTCACGGCGACGGCGGTGGGTTACTTGCCCATCTTTTACCAGTGGTATACCAATGGGGTCCCGGTTCCGGGCGCCACCAACACCACCTTCTCCTTTACGCCGGCGCTGGGGGACAATAATGATCAAGTCGTTTGTTATGCCACCAATACCATTGGCGTGACCACGTATTCGACGAACACGACGCCGGCGACCCTGCTGGTGGTCAATCCCACCTCGGTCATCTGGGCCGCCAATCAGAACGACATCTGGGACACCAGCACGGCGAACTGGAGCCCCAGCGGTCCCGGTTCGGGCTTTGTCACTTATGGGCCGCTGGACCCGGTGACCTTTGACGATGAATTCAGCGTCGCCGGCCCGGTTGATTTGGCCCAGGCGGTTAATCCGCAAAGCATCACAGTGAACTCCGCCGGCACTTACAAATTCCTCTCGTCCAACCAGCAGGGTTCGCTGACCGGCCCCGGCACGCTGACTCTCAACAATTCCGGCACCCTGATTCTGGATGTGTCCAACCAACTGACCGGCGCGGTGACCATCAATAGCGGCACGCTGCAGATTGGCAATGGCGACACCCTGGGCTCGCTCGGCAACAACCCGCCGGTGACCGACAACGGGACGCTGGCGTTTAACCGCACCGACACCGTTACCGTGGGTAACTTGATTAGTAGTGGTGGCGGGGTGAGTTACCTTGGTTCCGGCACCGTGAATATCACGGCCCAGAGCACTTATTCGGGCACCACGCTGCTTGGCAACGGCCTTGTTCATCTCGGGGCGCCGGAGAACGGTGGCGTGGCCGGTCCGCTGGGCAACGGCGGCACCATTTCCATGAATGGCGGCTGGCTGCAATATTCCAGTTTGAACAGCTATGATTATTCCGGCCGGTTCAACACCGCCGGCGCTCAGGCGCTCAATGTGGATACCGCCGGCCAGAACGTGACTTGGGCCACCGGCCTGAGTGGCGCCAGCACGCTGACTAAAATCGGACTTGGCGCGCTGACTCTCTCCGGCGGCAATACCTACACTGGCAACACCGTGATCAGTAACGGGACGTTGCAGGTGGCCAGCCTGGCCGGCAACCTCTCCTTGGCGCCGGGCACCACCTTGGTCCTGGGCAGCTCCAACGTGGTGACCACCGCTACGCTCGGGGGCAATCTCGCCTTGAATGGCGCGGCGCTGGTCTTTGACATTACCAATCTGGCCAACGCCAGCACCCTCACGGTGGCGGGCAATCTCTCGCCCAGCGGCGTCACGACCATCGTCCTGGCCAATACGAACGCGTTGCCTAATGGCAGCTACCCGCTCCTGGCCGTCAGCGGCACCCTTGGGGGGTCGGCGGCTAATTTCAGCGTGGCCAGCCAGACGCCCAAGACTTACACCATCGCTTATGTGCCCGGGACGCCCAACCAAGTGGTGTTGAATGTCACCGGCCCGATTTTGTCTTATAGTTGGGTGGGCAATGGCCTGTATCCGCCGGGCGGTGGCCCCAATTACTGGGATATCAATACCAGCACCAATTGGACGGAGACGGGCAGCGTGGTGGTGCCCAACTATGTGTTCAACAATGGCTTGCCGGTGGTTTTTGACGATACGGCGGCGGTTAGTGCCGTGATCATTCCGGCGGCGGTGTCGCCGTCCTCGGTGGTGATCAACACCGCCAATGGCTACACGTTTAGCGGGGCGGGCGGGATCAGCGGCAGCACGGGGCTGACCCTCAATAATAGCGGCACGGTGGCGCTCAACACCGTGAACACCTACACCGGCCCAACCACGATCAACGGCGGCACTCTGGCTGTGGGCGCGGACAACGCTTTGGGCAGCGATCCCGGGACCGCCACGGCGGGTAACCTAGTGCTCAATGGCGGCACCCTGCAAGCCACCACCGGGTTCACGCTCAATGCCAAGCGCGGCCTGGCTGTGGGGCCGACCAGCGGCTCGGGCACGGGCACCATTGATGTGCCCGGCGGGCAGACATTGACCTACGGCGGCGTGGTGGCCAACAACGGCGCCGGCACCGGCGGGTTAACCGTGACCGACACCGGCACGCTCTCGCTCTCGGGCACCAACACCTACACCGGCGCCACCACCGTGGACAGTGGCGAATTGGATGTGAGCGCGTGGGGCGCCACGACCCTGGGTACCGTCACGGTGGGCACAAGCGGCACCGGAACGCTGGGCATTAACGGCGGCACGCTCAATCTGGGAGGCAACGCTTGCTATGTGAGCTCTGGCGGTGGCGTCGGCGTCGTGAATCAAACGGCTGGTACCGTTGCTTTCAATACCGCCAACCTCGATTTGCTGATTGGCAATGGCACCGGCTCCACCGGCACCTACAATTTCACCGGCGGCACGATTTCCGAGACCTTTGCCTCGGCGGCCCGCGGCATCATGATCGGGGTCAACCAGCAAAGTGCGGGCACTTTCAACCTCAGTGGCACCGGCGTGTTGACTATGCCGGCGGCGGAACTGGCCCTCGGGCGGGATGACGAGGGGGCCGCCGACTGCACGGTGGCCTTCAACCAGTGGGGTGGCGCCGCCACCGTGGGTTATTTGTCCATCGGCGGCCAGGCCAATTCCTCCAGTACCATCGCCTCCTTCAATCTCACGAACGGGACCTTCCTGGCCACCAACTTCCAGAATTTGGTGGCGGCCGGCAGCAGCAGCGCCACGATTTACCTGGGCGGGGGCGCCCAAGTGACGCTGCCCGCCTTCCCCACCCCGGTGGGGACGGTCGAGCTGACCCTCGACTTCACGAACGGCTATTTGGCGCCCTTCGCTTCGAGCACCAACTACCTGAGCGGTTTGACCACCGCCGCCCTGAGCCCCGCCGGTGCCAAATTCAATGTGGCCAGCGGTATTGCCATCACGGTGGGCCAGACGTTGCAAGACCTCACCGCGGGCGGCGCGTTGACCAAGAGCGGTCCGGGCAGCTTGACGCTGACCGGCACCAACACCTACACCGGCGCCACCACCGTCAGCAACGGGACGCTGGTGGTGTCCGCAGCCCAAAGCGGTGGCGGCAGCTTCACGGTCAAAGATGGGGCCACGCTGGGCGTCGCGTTGAGCGCCGGCCAGCCGACGCTGGCCGCTTCCGCCCTCACCCTCGGCAGCCTCAATGGGGCCACCAACAGCTTTGCGCTGCCCAACGGGAATCCGGTGGCGCCGGTGATCAACGTCGGCACGCTCACGTTGAATGGCGTCAACGGGGTGGCCGTCGCGGGCACGGGGCTAACGAATGGCCAGTTCTCGTTGATCAAGTACAGCACCAAGACCGGGGCGGGATCGTTCAGCGCCACGCCAGTACCGTTGCCGGGCGGATTGCAAGGCACGATCGTCAACAATACGGCCAACTCCTCGATTGATCTGCTGATCGCTTCGGCCTTGGCGGCCAACCCGACCAACATCACCGCGACCGTCAGCAGCGGCGTGCTCAGTCTGTCGTGGCCGCAGGATCACTTGGGCTGGCTGGTGCAGTCCAACTCGGTGAACCTGGCGGTGCCCGCCGATTGGTATGACATCTCGAACACGGCGTCGGGAACGAGCTATAACATCCTCCTCAATCCGGCGGGGGCGAACGTGTTCTATCGCTTGCGCCATCCGTGATGGCCTGAGATCGCACGGGATTCATTTCCGCCAGTTTTATGGGTCTGGCGGGAAGTTCGAGGGTTGGTTTGGAACTAGTCCGGCCCGCGACGATGCGGTTCGTCGCGGGCCGGCATTCTTGTCAATTGAAACGATGGTGAAAAATATTGCGCGGCAAACCGGAAGCCCGGAGGACGACCGGGCATTCACCTTGACTGAACGATCGGCCAAGCTCCTGCGCGGCTTTCGGCCGGCCCGAAGCCGTCCGGGCCTGGTTCTGGCGCCGCTGCTCGGCTTGGTGGCGGCCGCCTGGAGTCCGCTGTTTGCCCAGACGCTCGCGCCGGGCGTGACGCTGAATCCGGTGGCGCCGGGTTACGCGTATGAGAACCTCAACGCGCAGAGTTTTGTCCGCAATAACCTGTACACGGTCGGCACCACGCAATACATCGCATTCTATGGTGCCAACACCAACATCATCCTGGGATCCCACTTGTTGGGCACGACCAATTGGACTTTGGTTCCCACCACGTTCCCGCCCAACTCCGCCACCGACGGTCATGATACGATCAGCATTGGCATCGGCGCCGACGGCATTGTGCACTGTTCCTGGGGCATGCACGGCGATCCGTTTAACTATGCCCGCGGCACCCGGCCGTGGTCCCTGAACCTGATCCAGACCAACATGACCGGTTACGAGAGCGCGGTGACTTATCCCCAGTTTTTGAATTGTCCCAATGGCGACTTGCTTTATTTTTTTCGCGAGGGCGGCTCCGGCGCGGGCAATTCGTACATCAATCATTATTCCGCTGTCACCCAAACGTGGACGAATGTCACGCTGGGCGCCAGCCAGGCGCCGATCATCGTGGGCGAGACGGGGGTGGCCGCGACCACCTGCAATGCCTATCCCAACTACGAGTGTTTCGACGCGCACACCAACCTGCAAATCACCTGGACGTGGCGCGACAACGCGGCCTCTATCGACTTTAACCACGACACGCTGTTTGCCCGCTCGCCCGACTACGGGATTACCTGGCAAGAATGGAATGGCGCGCCTTACACCCTGCCCATTACTGCAAGCAACGCCGACAATATCTGGCCCATTGCCACCAATCATTCCATCATGAACCAATCCGGCCAGTGCCTGGACACGAACGGCCGGCCCGTCGTCTGCAATTGGTGGGCGCCGCTGGGCGCCGGGACCCCGATTCAATATCTCATCATTTGGAACGACGGCACCCAATGGCGCACCAACCAAATCGGCAATCGCACGACCACGGAAAACCAGACCTGGCCAACGCGGCCCATGATCGTCTGCGACCCCAACAACTGGTTGTGGGTGTTTTTCACCGACCCCGAACGCGGGAGTGTGCCCACCGTGGCCTGGACCTCCGACCCCAATCGCGCGGCCTGGAACTTCGCCAATTTGACTTCGCAATGGATGGGCGACCGGGCGAGCACGGTGTGGGGCGGCTGGGAGTTCACCCACGACCCGGTCCGGTGGGAACGCGATGGCATATTGGATGTGCTTTACCAATCCATCGCCAACGCCACTCCCGTCACCCCGGTCTCCGTCCTGGAATTTAACCCGGCGGTGTTTCTGGCCAGTTTGCCGCCCGCCCCCTATCAATGGCAGGCCGGTGCCGGCGCCTGGAGCCAGCCGTTGAATTGGACCAATCTGGCCGCGCCGCCGGTGAACGGCAGCAACAACCTGACCTTGAATTTTTTTGGCAGCGGTTTTTATGCCGCCACCAACGATCTCCCGGGCGCGTTCACGCTGAACGCGCTGGACTTGGACAACGCCGCGGCGGTCACCAATGCCCTTGCCGGCAATCCACTGATTTTTTGCGCGAGCGGAACGGATCCGGCCGCAGTGGTTCAAACGGGCGTGGCTGGTTTCCAAATCGGCAATTCCCTCATCCTCTCCAATAATCTGTCCGTCACGGTCAGCGGCCCCGGCCCGCTGGCCCTCGGGGGCAACCTATCCGGTCCCGGCGGGTTGAACTTCACCGGCGGCGGCCAGCTGGCGCTGCTGGCATCCAACAGTTTCTCGGGCGGGACTTTCATGAGCAATGGCACGTTGCGGGTCAACGGAACGATTGGGCAAGGCCCGGTCACCAATGCCGGTGGCACGCTGACCGGAACCGGCAGTCTCGGCGGGCCGGTGACCATTTTGGCCGGCGGCCTTTTGTCGCCCGGCACGCCGGCTGGCACGCTGACCATCAATAATTCGCTCATACTGAGTGCCGGCGCGGTGGCCACCTTTGGACTCGGCGCCAGCAATGCCGCAGTCGTGGTGGCGGGCAATGTGACCCTCGGCGGCACCTTGGACGTGACCAACCTGGGCGGGTTTACCGCCGGCACGTATACACTGATCACCTACAGCGGCACCCTGGCCGGCCGTCTGGCCCTGGGCACCCTGCCGGCGGGGTTCGCCTGTACGCTCGCGACCAATGTGCCGGGCCAGGTCAATTTGATTGCGGTCAAAGCCAGTTCCAATATCGCCGGCCCCTACCAAGTGGATGCCTACACCTTGCACCTGTGGCATCTGGATGAGGCCAGCGTGCCCTGTCTGGATGCCGTCACCACCAGCAATCTCAATTTAAATGGGCTGCTCAATGGCGCGCAACTGGCCAACCCCGCGTATGTCGGGTTCGGCACCTGTCTGAACACGCTGGGCCCCTACGGCACCAGCGTCTGGATGTCCAATTCCGCGCCGGCCTCCAGTTTTTCCGGCGCGGGCCTGTTTCCCACCACGACCGCCTCGGCGGCGACGGCCATGGTGTATGCCGGCACCAACGGAGCCTTTACCATGGAGTGTTTGCTGTGTCCGCTGTTTCCCGTCACCACCAACTTCGGGGCGATGGCCAATGGCGGCACCGGCCGCGCCATGATTAATTGGCAGCTGATTTCCGGCGAATCCACCGTCAACGCCGACCGCGTCTGGCAGTTTCGGTTCGACCCGATTGGCGTCATGACCACCGCCGGGGTGTTTCCGGCCACGGGCAACCCCCAGCCACTGCTGGATTTTATCAACGTGGACGCCGGCGGCACGTCGTACGAGTTATTTGCCGCCATTCCCACCAACGGTCCCAACGCCATTGCCTCCAATCAATGGTTCCATATCGCGGTGACGTACTCCGGCACCCCCAACCAGCCCGGCAATTTCAAATTCTACTGGACCGCGATGAATCCCACCAACACCGGCGACAATTTGATCCTCTCCACGAATTTGCCGGTCAGCCTCCCGCAAACCACCGCCAACCAGCCGAGTTTTGCCATCGGCAACGAAGGACGCCACGACTACGCCAACTGGCTCGGGCTGATTGATGAAGTGCGCATCAGCAGCGTCGCTCGCAGCCCGACCAACATGATGTTCGCGCCGGCCAGCCTGGCCATCAACACCACGCCGGCCAACCTCACCGCGTCGGTCAGTGGCAATCATCTCCTGCTGAACTGGCCCGCCGACCACACCGGCTGGCGGTTGCTGGTGCAAACCAACCATTTGGCCCAGGGCCTCAGCGTCAACACCAACGACTGGGGCACCGTCAGCGGTGCAGCCGCCACCAACCAGGTGAACCTCCTCCTCAACCCCAATCAACCGGCGGTGTTTTACCGTCTGGTTTATCCCTAAGTCCACCCCAGCCTGACCAGCATGCGGACGATCTGCCGACACCGCGCGAGGCCGCAATCAAGTGAAAACAACCAGTCCATACGGGCGCAGCGGCTCATACCCAGCGCTATCATATTTTTTTAGCCGCCGGGTTGCGTCTGGCTTCCGTTGGTGGGCGGTCTGCGCCAGCCTGACCTTTCATGTGGCTCGGGCCGACACGATCACCAAGACCAATAACACGGACAATTTGAACCTGGGTACGAGCTGGGTGGGCGGAGTGGCGCCCGGCCCGGCGGACATAGCGTCGTGGGATGCTACCGTGACGGCGGCAAATGCCGTTAGTTTGGGCGGCAACCTGAGCTGGCTGGGCTTGCAGGTGGCTAACCCAGGCGGCGGGGTGACCGTCAATGGCGGCAACACCCTGACCTTGGGGAGCGCGGGTCTTAACCTGTCAGCCGCGACGGTGAATGTAAGTCTGGCGTGCGGGGTGAGCAACAGCGCCAGCGCCGATTGGACCGTGGCGGCGAATCAAGCGTTGAATCTCACGGGAGGGGCGGTGTCCGGCGGCGGCGCGGTGGCCACGACCTTGAATGGTCCGGGCACCGTGAACTTTTCCGGCACGAATGCGTTCGGGGCGTTCGCGGTCACCGCCGGTTGCGCCGCGTTGGGCGCGGGCGTGCTGACCACCGTCAATGGCGGCACCGGCGGGTTTGCGATCACCGGGTCGGGGCAATTTCTGCAAACCGGCGGCGCCGTGGGGGTGTCTGGTTACACGACGGTGGGTTATCCCACCGTTGGTTCCAATCCCGCCCAGCTCGCCATGACCGGCGGCTCGTTCGTCTCCACCGGCGAGTTCCTGATCGGCTACGGGGGTAACGGCATCATGACGGTGGGCGGTTCCGCGCTCGTCACCGGCGCCAGCAATCTGCGTTTCGGTCAGGCGGGCAATGCCACTGTCAACCTCTTCGGCGGCACCCTCACCGTCGGCACGTGGAGCACCGGCGGCGGCAGTTCGGCGAGCACGCTGGTATTAAGTGGCGGCACGCTGGCCTACGGCGGCGCGGGCGGCACGGTGTGGGGGCCGGTGAGCGGGCTTACGGCTTGCCTCAGCACCAATCTGTCCACGCTCAATGACCAGGGCCGAAGTTTTACCATCGCGCAACCGTTGCTGCATCAGGCCGCGCTGGGCACAACCCCCGACGGCGGGCTGAACAAAATCGGCGGGGGCACTCTCGCTTTGACGGCCACCAATACTTTCACGGGCCCGTTGAACGTTTCCAACGGCACCGTGATTGTGAACGGCGCGATCAGTGGCACGGGCGGCGTGACGGTGAACGGTGGCGCGACCCTTGGCGGCACGGGCACGGTGGCCGGCCCGGTAGCGGTCCTGAACGGCGGCACACTGTCGCCCGGGGCCGGCACGCTGACCGTCGGCACGCTGACGCTCGGCTCCAATGCCAACCTGGTCTTCACGCTGGGCGCGGCAGGCAGCGCGACGAACAGCGCGCTGAAGGTGAACGGCAGCTTGGTGCTGGCCGGCAACCTGGAGGTGCTGGACAACGGCAACATGACCACCGGCGCGGTTTACGCCGCCATCAACTACACCGGGGCCCTGACCAATCTGGGCGTCGCGGTCAATCCCCGCACCCAATGGAGCGTCACGGTGGACACCAGTCTTGCCAACTATGTCCGGTTCATCGCGGTCCGGAAGTATCCGTTTCTAGAAATCACCAACGGTGGTTTTCCTGTCACCAGCACGTACACGAACCTCGGCGGCTGGATTCACGGGGCCGCGACTTCGGCGCTCTGGTATGAGGTGCGCGACCAGACCAACCGCCTCTGGGATTACGGAGCGTTAACGCCCAACTCGCCGTGGTCCATCACCGTCCGCCACCTCCGCGGCGGCACCAACACCGTCGCCTTGTTCGCGGTGGACCCTGCGGGCAATTGCCAGAGCAACCGCGTCCAGTTGGTGATGAACTTGAGCGGCCATCCGCCCGCGCGGCCGCGCCCGACGCCGGCGGAAATCTGGTGGGGCGGCACCTGCCACCAGTCCACGCCCAATCCCAAAGGCCCCGCCGGTACCTACATCACTTACTCGGCGTTGTCCCAATTGCTGAACACCAATCTGGCCTGGAATTTCGTCAAACAATACCAGGACGGCTTTTTTTTGCATGGCTACGTCTGGATCAACGCCGCGGCGCGCATGACGAACTGGGTGCAAGTGGGCCAGAGCCTCAGCGCGCAACTCGCGCCCTTCAACGGGAAATTCTGGCTCGAAGACGGCTGGTCGGCGGTGACCAACGATATGGGCTACGGGGCGGCTTCCGCCGCAGGCCAGAATGGCGACTGGAACAATCTGTTCTCCGTTGGTTTGACCGTCGGTGAAATCAGCCAAGACACCGGCGCCAATTGGAGTCAATTTTGCGCCTGGCATCCCACGTGGCTCACCAACGACATTCAGTGCCTGATGACCGGCAACACCAACAACGCCAGCACCAATTATCCCTATGCCAGCGGCCAGTGGCGGGATTACGCCACCGGTTTTCACGCGCTCCAGCCCGGGGTCAAATTCGGCTGGACCTGGTCACCGGTTTGGTTCCATTGGCAAAATGAACCGGCGCTCGACGGCGACCTGGGTATCTTTACCATCACCAACAACGGCACCAACTATGCTTTCGATTGGGACTGCTATGGCTGGATGAACGACGGGGTGGTGGTCAACGCGAGTGTGGGTGTCCCCTTCGCCTTCGCCTCGGACTGCCCTTGGGATTATTACGGGTTCAATGGCACCCTGGCCACCGGGGCGCAAAACCGCCAGAAAATCCGCAATTACGAAGCCTGGTTGCAGGCCCAGGACTTGCACCACATCCTGATTTGCAATTACTCGCAGCTCGCCTCCACCGACACCAACCTCTGCGATCTGGCTTACGAAACCAACAGTTTGAACACCCTGTTCCTGCACCAGCAGGAAGGGGGGCGCGCCAACTGTTACCGCTTCGAGTCCTGGTATGCCGACCCGTATGCCGTGGTGCCCGAGACGCAGCCGGGCACCTACACGCACCTCGCGCTTTCGGCCATCAAGTATTTGAAAGGCATCGCCGACACCAACGGCACCTTGGAGCCTTTGAATCTGGGGCTGGCGGCTGCGGGGGCGACCAACGTGATTTCCATCACCAACCATGGCGACGTGGCCTGTCTGCCCGCCCTGACGGTGGCCGAGGCCGGCAGCGACTATCTCGTGGCGCGTTACTACGACCAGGCGGGCGCGGACATCACCGCTCAAATCCAGGGCGCGGAAGGCTGGTGTTATACCAACCTGCTGGCGCCCGGCCAGGCCACCACCATCACCCAAGAGGTGGGCGCCGTGACTGGCGCGGCCACCAATTCCACCCGCAGTTTCACGTTCGAAGCCTATTGGAACCCCCAGGACCCGACCGGCGTGGTCCGGGATTGGAACGCCTTGACCGTGAGCGGCGCCAGCATTGGCACACTGCAGCCCGTGGCTTGGTACACTTTGAATGACACCGCCAATGACAGCAGCGGCAACGGGTTGAACCTTGCGCTGGCGGGCAATCCCGCTTATGCCAATGGCTGCCTCGGCCAGGCGCTCGTTTTGAACGGCAGCAATCAAAAGGCCACCGCCGGGTACAACAGCCTGTTCGCCCTGAGCAGTTACAGCGTCTCCCTGTGGCTCTATCTGACCAATTATCCCGGCGTCGGTGCCGGCTTCCAGTTCCTCAGCACCCGGACCAGTGCCGACACGTATGGTTTTGACCTGCAAATCTATAATCCCAATGGCACGCCCTATGTGCATGGCGACGTGGGGACCGGCGTGGCCTGGATTAACACGGCGGCCGACATACCCGGGATTACGCCCTCCCTGAACACCTGGCACCAGATTGTTTACGCGGTGGACAATGGGGCCAAGCTGGTGAACCTGTATTTCGACGGCTATCTGGTGAACCGCTACCCCATTCCCTCCGGCAGCACTCCCCTCTTCATGAACTCCAGCCAGGCATTGCAATTGTTGGGCAGCCAGGGCGGAGCGTATGATTTGGACGATGTGCGGATTTATGGCGGAGCGCTAAATGGCGGAGCCGTCGCCGCCCTGTCTGTGCTGACGCCCGCCAATCAACCGCCCACCCTGGCTCCCATTCCGGCTGGCACGCTGGTGGCGGGGCAAACGCTGGTAGTGACCAACACCGCCGGCGATCCGGATGTCCCGCCGTTGACCCTCACGTACAGCCTGAGCACGGCGCCGACGAACGCGGTCATTAATCCCGCCAGCGGGGTGCTGACCTGGCGCCCGACCCTCAGCCAGTCGCCTTCCACCAACTCCATCTCCGTAGTGGTATCGGACAACGGCCAACCGGTGCTCAGCACCACGCAGAATTTCTCCGTCACGGTTGCCCTCCCGGCCAACCCCACGCTAAGCCCCGAGCTGGCGATGGCCCCCAATGGCATTCTCAACCTGCAAGTCGCCGGGAGCAGCGGCCCGGATTACATTTTGCTGATGACCACCAATCTGACGCCGCCAGTCATCTGGCAGGCTATCCAAACCAACCCTGCCGCTGCGACGCCGTTCACCTTTCAAAATCCCGCCACCAACGCCGCCGCCAAATTCTATCGCGTTCAACTCGGACCCTGACCGCCTCACCGCAATCCGGCATTTTGCGGGACGCCCCCAGTGGGCTGGGGCGAAGTGGATTTCTGGATGCCAGCACGGTCCCGTGACGGCGCTCGCCGTTGTCGCGAGGGCGGCGGGATTTGGTCTGGCTTGGGAGTGGCGCCGATCTGCTGAGGCGTCGGTTGCCTTGGCTTGCCCGCACGGCTGGCTGCCGGGCACCCATTCAGGATCGGAGGCCAAGACCGGCGCCGGTCTGCCCGCGTTTGCGTGATGGTGGGTTCACCGCGGAAGGGTGTAAAATCCGATTAAATCTGATGAATATTCCTTTATGCAACTGAATCCGCCCGCCCAGCCACGTAGTCCTGGTTTCACGCTGATTGAATTGTTGGTGGTCATCGCCATTATCGCCATCCTGGCAGCCCTGTTGTTGCCGGCGCTGAGCAGGGCCAAAAACAACGCTTACAAGACCGTCTGCGCCAGCAACCTGAAACAATGGGCCGTGGCGGTGACCATGTATGCGGGCGACAATAATGGACGTTTTCCAGACAACCTGTCCACCACGCCCAACAATGGCGAAACGGCGGGATTTGCCTGGGTGGGCGGAAATCTCAACATTGTTTTTTATCCCAATTATCTGTATCGCAACACCGCCGGCACTGCGACCACCGGGGAACGGTCCGTCCAAAGTGTCATGTACTGTCCGACCGATGACTATCACCGCGCGGTGGAGATGGACGAGACCGTCACCAATCTCATCGGCTACCAGTTTTTGCCGGGCCGGGACGCTGCGGACGAAGCCGAGTATCCTCCACCACCCGATGCGCCCGTGCTCGTCAACTGGGAAGTGAACCGATTGAAATTGGACGGGCTATATCGCAAGGCGCCGGTGATGGTGGACAAGATTCAGTGCTTGGGCACCGCCAGCAGTTCGACCAGCATCAGCGGCGCGGTGTGGACCGGCACGGAGTTGGTGGGCGGCGTGTCCACTGTGGTCCAATATGGCAATCGCCGCAGCCCGGTGAACGTTTCCATGGGGGGGAATTTCATGTACGAGGATGCCAGCGTGATCTGGCAAAAATTTGACGTGGGCAGACTCGCCGGCACCATCCGGGTGGGCGCCGCCGGCGGCAATTGGGATGTCTTTTTCTGGCCCGCTGGGCTGGGCACCGGTCCGTGGTGACACGGCGGTTGGAAATGCCCGAGGCGGTTCAGGGCGGGCCTGTGGGAATGTTCGCGGCAAACTTGGCCAGCGCTCCGAGATCATCCTGATGCCAGTAAAAAATGCGATCTCCCTCGGGCGTGTAAAAGTTCAGCATGGTGCTGGCCTTCCACCAGTTCACGGAGCCATCGGCAAAAAGTTGATTGCCCCCCGCCGGCAGCGAACCCTTCGAACCCTTCTTGTGCGCCGGCAAGCCATAGGAGCCGTCCGAAGGGTCGGTCGCGCCAGGATCGACCCACACGCCCGGCGCATACGCCATCACCAAATCCGCCCCCAGCATCCAACCGGGCTTCGATTGGGTGGTTTTGATGGGACTGGAGGAGCGGTAAAGGGTGCCCGAGTAAGTCCAGTTTGTCAGCCCGCCGACATATTGATATCCAATGGCCCACGACGTGGGCGGTGTCGTGGGGGTCGCGGGCAGACTCGGACGGTTCGGACAGGTCCAGATCGTCGCCGAGGCGGCGGACTCGCCTCCGGCGGGGGTGCGCACTAGAATGTTGGTGTTAAACCCCAATTGCGCGGCGGTCGTCAGAATGCTGTTGTCGATTTGAAAGGGATTCTGTTGTTGCCAGCCGGTATTCCAGCCACATTGCACATAATAATCATTGTAATCGCCCGCATACAACAGGCTGCCCACACCGATCTGTTTTAAATTACTGAGACACAGCGCGCGCTTGCCCCGTTCCTTGGCGGAAGCCAGCGCCGGCAACAGCAGGGCCGCCAGGATGGCGATGATGGCGATGACCACCAAAAGTTCAATAAGTGTAAAGGCTTCGGCTCTTTTTGAATTAACAAGATTCATAATGGCTTTTGGTTTTATAGATTAGCACAATTCCTGAAAAGTATCCATCCCGCAAATACGGGATGGCGGGTACGGCGGGCTTGTCTGCTTAACAAACGCATTGGACAGCAAATGTTCAAGCCAATGCGGCAGGGTTGTCCGCATGAATACCACAAGGTGGTTGAGGCGGTCGATGTGGTCACCAACCTCATCGGCTATCAATTGCTGCCCGGGCGGGATGGCAACGATGAGGCCAATTACCTTGCGCCCAGTGACGCAGCCAAAGTACAATACTGGACCGTGAACCGGCTCAAATTCGGGGGGCGATATCGTAAGGCCCCGGTGATGATTGACAAAATTCAGGCAGCCGGAAGCATCCGGCCACCGTCGTACGCTTGCACAGTGAGCTTTGGGCCGTGTGAGTCGGCGTTGTTTCGCCGCCTCCCTCCCCGATGCATGGACTGGGGCGGGCCGTCTCAGCCATATTTGTCGTGGCTGGGCCGTTCGACTATTTAATTATGACTGTGAAATTCCAAATATTCTGGCTGGTTGCGTGGCAGTTGCTTGCCGTGGCTGGCGTGCGTGCGGGTTCACTTGAACAAGCCTTTCAGCGGCCTC